>Ga0137385_10001100_pt1 | contig 22453 bp, 19 predicted proteins | sample SagtaG_FD_104921 | JGI IMG/M metagenome (GOLD analysis project Ga0137385, IMG submission 104921) | Vadose zone soil microbial communities from Sagehorn Ranch, Mendocino, California, USA - Sage2_R_80_16 metaG | ecosystem: Environmental > Terrestrial > Soil > Vadose zone | place: USA: California... | reverse complement strand
TGCTTTCGCACTACTCGATCCAGCCACTCTTGCGCGTCGTCATATCGGCGAAAACGGTGTTCATCGGCCCGGAATGCCGGCGTGTGATAATAACGCCTGCCGTTAATCAGGCGCGCCGGGTGGACGATGTGGAGCATTTCATGAAAAAGAATGTATTCGACAAACCATTCAGGGACATTGGCCGAGTCCAGCGTCTTGCTGATAGTGATAGTGTTATGCACCGCATCGTGATGTCCGAGAATACTTCGCGCCCGCCGCACTGACCAGGTGAGCGTTGGTTTCTCCAGTTGCTCGCTGAAGTACCGGCGGTTCAGTCGCACGAACATTTTTTCAAGATCATAGACTTTGCCGCTCGCAGATGTCAGAACCTTTCGACCGCGCTGGCGCCGGGCAATTTCTGACGCCCGCAGCACCTGAGGGCTGAGTGCGTAAGAACGATAGACGCGCTCGTGCGCGATTGCCGGCTTTTTGGCAATCAAGCGCGAGACCAGGATAAAGGCGAGCGCTCGCATCACCTCCGGCGGCGCCGCATGAAAGAGATCGGATAGCCGGACATAAACTCGACCCGAACGAATCCTGATTGTGTGGTGCAGGCCGACGTAAGGATAAAATTTGACTTCAATGGGCGGCACGGCACGCCGGTCGAGCTGTCGAAAAGCGTCGGCGAAAACCCGCTTGAGATGAATAGTCGACTGCGCCATGAGCAATTGAAAAGAAGCGGAAAGAAGCTCGAAAACCCTATCCAGCCTTGTTTCGAACCGGTTCATACTATTTAGCACTCGTCGATGTCGTCAAACGACGGCGTCGAAATGTCGCCTAAGTCGTTGACTGAACAGAGAATGCAATCGGCGAAAGCGCGAGGCCCGCGGCGCCGCTGACTTCGGGGCGCGGCTAAACTCAAGGCTTTTAGCAAGTTACGCACTTTCGAGCGGCCAAAGCAGATCTGCATTGTATTCCCGTCCGTGGACGTTCTCTCCTTTGTAAGCAATGGTTTGCGGGTGTTTTGCTGATTCGCTATACTGGCGCTCTCCCGTTATTCTTTTTATTTTCGGGACTCCGGACACTGGCTGATGGCAAATCGCGAACCTAACACCACAACTCAAAGAATTAGTCCTGATCCGCGGGACCAGGCGATTTTGTCTGCCCTGATCGAAGAGCATCTCGTCACCGGCGAGGCCGTTGGGTCGCATACGCTTTCAGAGCGGTTTGCGCATGCGTCGGGCTGGAGCGCGCCGACAATTCGCAACGTTATGAGCCGGCTCGAAGAAGCCGGACTGGTCGAACAACGGCATACCTCGGCCGGCCGGATACCTACCGACCACGGCTATCGCTTTTACGTCGATCACATGCTGAGCAATGCGAAGCTATCCAGGTCGGATCTTGCGGCGATTCAAAAAATCCTTTCCAGCGAACCGGAAGAGACTCGGTTTCAGCCACACCGACTGATGATCAAAGCCTCGCATGCGCTCTCAGCGCTCTCTGAAAACGTCGGCATCGTCGTATCGCCGTCCCTGGCAGAGAATCGCCTGCAACATATCAAGTTCGTGCAGTTGCCGGACAATCGCATTCTGGTAGTCCTGGTGTCGACTTCAAATCTGGTTCACGACAAAGTTATCTATCTGGACGAACAGTTTACTCAGAACGAATTGGAAAGCACGGCCCGCTATTTGAACACGGAATTCAGCGGCAAGAGCCTCCGCACAATCCGGACGGAGATCATCACCTTGATGCAGGAGGAAAAGGCGCTTTACGATCGACTGCTGCGCAATGCGATGCTGTTATGCGAGCGCAGCCTCGAAGGCGAGGAAACCATCGCCGGCGATGTATTCGTCGATGGCGCCTCGAACATTCTGCTCAAACCTGAATTTGCGGACACCGAAAAGATGCGGGCATTGTTTCAAATGTTCGAAGAAAAGTCTCGATTGATAAAGATCCTCAATGAATGCATGAGCGCGGAGCTGGGAACTGCCGGCCCGGTTAAGGTTGTAATCGGCCGCGAGAATTCCGCGCCGTCGATGAGCCACTGTGCGGTCATCACCACTTCATACCGCATCGGCGAAGGCGACAGTGCCGGAACTATTGGCGTGGTCGGGCCCACGCGAATCGAGTATGCGCGAATGATGGCTGTGGTAAACTATTTGGCGCGCTTTATCGAGCGCGAGCTGTCTAATGAGGGGTCTTTCCAGTAACCGCGATCCCAGGTTCGCTAACCATCCCGCTTCTGCACACTGAGAGTCCGGACGTTAATGGCATCCGATAAGAAATCAAAGCAGTCAAATAGCATTCCGATCAGGTTCTTCGATGACGATGAGATTTCTGCCGAAGGGGCGGGCGGCGAAGCGTCCGACTTTGAGGATGTGCCGGAATTGATTGCGGATGACGAGGCCCATTTCAGTGACGACGCGGGCGCAGATCCGTCGTTAACGGCCCGCCCAGAGGAGATTACCGAAGATAAAGGTGGCCCCGCGCTTGCCGAGCTGGTAGCTACGCGCGCCGAATTGAAGCGAGTTGAGGCGGCGTTGGCCGAAGCGCGCGATGGTCTGGCACGCCGGACCGCGGACTTTGATAATTACCGAAAGAGAGTTGAACGCGATCGGTCCGAAGTCCATAACCGGATTGTCGCCGACGTTGCCATGAAGTTGCTTCCGGTTGTCGATAACCTCGGTCGCGCGCTGGATACTGAGCGCTCAGTCGAAGCGAGCGAATCAAAAGAGTTCAGGCATTTTCTTCACGGCGTCGAGCTCATCAATAAACAACTAAACGAACTGCTCGAATCCCTTGGCCTTGAGCCTATTCCAGCAGTCGGCAAGCGGTTCGACCCGCATGTTCATGAAGCTGTGGTCACGGAAGCTACTGACGAGTATGAACCGGACACGGTGATCCAGGAGATGGTTCGCGGCTATCGCATCGGCGGCAAGCTGGTTCGCCCTGCAATGGTCAAGGTATCGGCGAAAGCTGACGATAATGACTAAATGACCAGCTGAGCACTTCAACAACCTCAAACTGCCTATGGGTAAGATTATTGGAATTGATTTAGGTACAACTAATTGCTGCGTAGCTGTGCTCGAGGGTGGTGCGGTGCAAATTGTGCCGAACAAGGAAGGCGGCCGCACGACCCCAAGCGCCGTTGGATTTACCGACAAGGGCGAGCGGTTGGTTGGGCAAATCGCCAAGCGGCAGGCAGTAACGAACGCGGCGAACACCGTCTATGCAGTCAAGCGGTTGATCGGGCGTAAGTTTGGATCGCTGGAAGCGCAAAAGATGCGCGAAACGGCGCCGTTCGAAATGGTCGATTCTCAAAATGGCGACGCCCGCATTCGCGTACAAGGACGTGAGTACAGCCCGCCGGAAATTTCGGGAATTGTGTTGCAGCGTCTGAAGGCGGCGGCTGAAGATTTTCTTGGCGAGGCGGTAGCCGACGCCATCATCACCGTACCGGCGTACTTTGACGACACCCAGCGGCAGGCCACCAAGGACGCGGGAAAGATTGCCGGCCTGCAGGTCGAACGCATTATCAACGAACCAACCGCCGCGGCGCTGGCTTACGGGTTGGGCAAAGCTGATGCGGAAAGGATTGCGGTCTACGATCTCGGCGGGGGGACTTTCGATATTTCGATCCTGGAAATGAACAACGGTGTCTTTGAAGTCCTGTCGACCTCCGGCAACACCTATCTCGGCGGCGAAGACTTCGACGAGCGGATCATGACGTGGATGGCCGAACAATTTCAGGAAGAAACCGGCAACGACTTGCGCAAGGATCGGCTCGCCCTGCAACGACTAAAAGAAGCTGCGGAACGCGCCAAGTGCGAACTGTCGTCAGCCACTGAAACCAACATAAACCTTCCATTCATCGCCGCCGATGCCACCGGCCCAAAGCATTTCAATCGGACGCTCAGCCGCGCCGGTTTTGAAGAGCTGGTAGCTGATTTGGTCAAGCAGACCGTGGAACCGTGCGAGCGCGCTTTGGTCGATGCAAAGGTTAAGGCTGAAGATATCGACAAAGTAATTCTCGTTGGCGGACAGACACGTTCGCCTATTGTCGAACGCACCGTCGAAGAAATCTTTGGCAAAAAGGCTTCGGCCGAGATCAATCCTGATGAAGTGGTGGCAATGGGTGCGGCGATTCAAGGCGGCGTATTGTCGGGCGATGTTAAAGATATCGTGCTCCTGGATGTACTGCCGCTCAGTCTTGGTCTGGAAACACGCGGCGGCATCTACACCAAAATCATTGAGCGTAATTCAACCATTCCGCTCCGCAACAGCTTGACGTTTACCACCGTCGTCGATAATCAGGCGTCAGTCGAAATCCACGTTTTGCAGGGCGAACGCGAAATCGCCAGCGGAAACCGGTCGCTCGGCAAGTTTGAACTGGTTGGTCTGCCAACCGCGCCCCGCGGAATGCCGCAAATAGAAGTTTCGTTTGAAGTTGACGCCAACGGCATTGTGTCCGTTGCCGCGACCGACAAGGAGACCGGACGTGAACAGCAAATGCGAATCACGCCGACCTCAGGTCTTTCTCCGGACGAGATTGAGAAAATTATTCACGAAGCAGAAACTGCCGCCGAATCCGATCGAGAGGCACGCGATCGAATCGGCCTGCAAAACAAGCTCGAGAGCCTGTTGAAAAATACTCAGCGAACATTTCTCGAGTTTGGCGGCCTGCTTTCAGCCAACGACCAGGAAATTGGTCAGCGGGCGTTGAAAGAAGGCGAAGCCTCGGCGCGCTCAGAAGAGCTGGGCGAGATTAAGCTGGCGCTGGATACCCTTGAGAGATTGGCGAGAGACCTTACCAACGCGATGTTAAAGGGAACCGGTGAGCCGCACCGCCCGGCCGAAGACACAAAAGAAACAGAAGAAAATCGAGGAAGATACAGGGAATCGAGTAAGATTTGATTTGGCGGTCAGTGGTGGGCCAGATTTTTTGGCAACCCTATTGGCCGCCCAGTCATGATTACTTGTTGGATTTGAACTAATGAGCAAAAGAGATTATTACGAGGTACTCGGCGTAGGAAGGACCGCAAGCGATCAGGAACTCAAGACGGCCTATCGCAAGCTGGCGGTCAAACATCATCCGGACAAAAACCCGGAAGACCCGCACGCGGAAGAAAAATTCAAGGAAGCAGCAGAAGCATATTCTGTGTTGTCGAACCCGGAACAACGCAGTCGCTACGATCGGTTTGGTCACGCAGGCGTATCCAGCGCCGCCGCGTCGGCGGCGTGGGGAGCGCCTGGATTTAGCGGCATCGAAGACATTCTGGGAGACCTTTTTGGTTTTGGCGATGTTTTCGGAAGCGGTGCGCGCACCTCACGTCGGTCGGCGGCACAGCGGGGCGCAGATCTGCGTTACGACCTGGAGATCACTCTGGAAGAGGCTGCCGGGGGAATGACCGCCCAGTTGCGAATTCCAAAGCTGGAAAAATGCGAAAAGTGTGAAGGGTCCGGGGCGGCGCGCGGTACAAAGGCGGAAACGTGTCAGACGTGCGGCGGGGCGGGCCAGGTGCGTTATCAGCAGGGCTTCTTCTCGGTATCGCGCACCTGCGCCAACTGTCGCGGCGCGGGACAAGTGATTAAGTCGCCCTGCGACAAGTGTCGCGGCGCTGGTCGGGTCGAGCGCGAAAAATCAATGGAGGTAAAAATTCCCGCGGGAGTCGAAACCGGATCGCGCTTGCGGATTCAGGCTGAGGGCGAATCAGGAATTTATGGCGGCCCGCCAGGTGATCTCTACGTGGTGATCCACGTCAGTGAGCACGAAGAGTTCGAACGACAGGGGAACAACCTTTACTCGTCCGTCCCGATTAGCTTTGCACAAGCGGCCCTGGGCGCTGAGATCACTGTTTCTACTCTTAGGGAGCAACAGTTTTTGAAAATCCCCGCCGGCACGCAGACCGGCACGGTCTTTCGCGTCCGCGGGCAGGGAATGCCCGTTCTCGGAGGCCGCGGGCGAGGAGATCTGTTCGTTTCAGTAAACGTGGTCACGCCGAAGTCGCTTAACCGAGAACAGCGGCGATTGCTGGAACAATTGGCGCAGATCGAAACAAAGGACCTCGAAGATAAGAATATCGTGGACAAGGTGCGCGACATTTTTGGTTAGGTTTTGCTACAGCGGCACGGAGACCGTAGATAAAGGGACAGAGTTTGACCATTCGCTGGTTCTAGTTTTTCTCAGCGCCCTCCGGTCTCTGTGGCTTTGACCGAATTCGAAGCAGAAAGGCCGATCGTTATGAATCTTCGTTACCCCACTTCCCGTCTTTTTCTTCTCATATTATTCATTTTCGGGTGCGCTATCTTTTCCGCGGTTGCGGCCCAGGGGCCATCAGACGCGCTAAAGAAATGGGAAGACTTCGATTTTCGCGGTAATAACATCACTTTTACGCAAATCTCTGCACTCGAACTCGATGAGCTAAAACTGTTGCGTGGGATTGTGTTCGGCAGGCACGGACGTGTTTTTAAGGATCTGGATATTCGCGCCTATCTCGAATCACGACCGTGGTACAAGGCTGATCCAAACTTTCAGAATTCCGCGCTCAACAATACCGAGCGAGCTAACCTCGACATCATTCGCGACAGCGAGGCGCGCAAACATCCCAATGTCGAACCGGGCGACATGCGCTTTTATCGCGCGCGTTTGCTTACCCGAAAAAAATTGGGCCGGCACACGGGCGCGGAATGGACCGTGCTCGCGTCAGAGATCGAAGCCATTCACGGCAAGCGATTTGACGATACCCCGTGGCTGCAGCAGTACTTTGAGGATCGTTACTGGTACAAACCTTCGTCCCATTACGATCCGAAGGGCCTCAGCGATATTGAGAAAAAGAACATCGCCTTGATGAACACGATTCATCGACAGCAGCGGCGGGTGGAGCTCTCGCCGGGCGACATGGAATTCTTTGAAAACAAATTGATTTCGGAGCGGATGCTGCACGGGCTGAGCCTGCATGAACTGCGGCTGTTGCGAAACGAGATCTACGCCCGCCACGGCCGGGTTTTTAAGACCCTTTGGATTGAACAATACTTCGCGATGCAGCCATGGTACGACGCCAGGGAAAACTTCAATGACGAAGAGCTGTCGGGTCCTGACAAGACGAACGTTGAAACGATTGTCGCGTACGAGAACAAACTCCACGACCAGATTACGACCAGGCCCATTAACAGCGCGCTGCTTCAGGGGCTGTTTGTTGAAGACGTGCGGAAAATGCGCGACGAGATTTATGCCCGTCACGGCAAAGTCTTCAAGGATCCCTGGACCCAGAAATACTTCGCCAGCTTTGATTGGTACAAGGTCAATCCCAACTACACTGACGCTTCATTGACTATGATCGAGAAAGGCAACATTGCCGTCATCGCGGCTTATGAAAAGAAAGCCGTAACCGCGATGAGCACAATCGAAGGTTGATAAGGCCAATCCTGGGTCCCGCGTGCCGGGACCGAAAAGCAGAAGGCAGAAGACAGTGTCTGCTTCTTATTCCGGATCAATTGAGTCGAGCCTGGCTCTGATTTCCCGCAAGCGCGTTGAGTATCCGGCTTCGCCGACATGACTTACAAGATCATTGCGATAAACTTCCTGGCCGCCCACCATCGTCATCAAAACATCCTGACCTGATGACGACAGTACGAGTGCCTCCGAAGGGTCTTGCGTCGGCTGTTGATGCGCTTTGTCCAGTGCGACGACGACCAGATCGGCTTGCTTTCCTTCAGCCAGCGCTCCGACCCGGTCGTCAAGGCCGAGCGCGCGGGCGCCACCAAGCGTAGCCGCGAAGAGTGCATCCCTGGAGCTGAGCAGGGGAGCAGCCTCGCCGCCCTGGAAAGTGTCCAGTCGCGCGCGAGAATTCACATCGTTGGAAATCTGTCCGTCGTGACCGCTAATCCGCGCGAGGAGTGTCGCAAAGCGCGCCTCTTCCAGGATGTCACACGTGTTGTTGCTGGCCACTGAGTCACTCCCAAGTCCTACTTTGACCCCCGCCTCAATGAATCTCGCGAATGGCGCCCGACCGTGACCGAGTTTGGCATTTGATTTGGGACAGTGAGCAATGCGTGCATCTGAGCTTTTGATTGTATGGATGTCAGGCCCATCGACAGTAATGCAGTGTGCAAGCAGAGGTTTTGTTTCGAGTACTCCAAGACGCGACAAGTATTGAACGGTTGAAATACGCGGTGATTGCCAATCAATGTTGCGACCTCTGAGACCTTCGGCAAACGGCCCGGTACCTGCAAGCATGAACAGTTCCTCGGCACAGGACTCCGCGGCGTGCATCATCAAAGGAAAGTTTTCATCCTGTGCCAGGCGCGAAATCATTTCGAGTTGCGGGGCGCTCACGGTATAGACCGCGTGCGGTGACACGCCTGCGCGGACGAGAGCACTTTCAGAGCCGCGCAATTCGTCGAGTTGCGCCTGAAGCTTTCGAACGTTTTCTTTCGCGGCGGCGGGATCCGGACCGAACGATTCCTGGTAAACAATTCCGCGCAAGCCAATCTCATTGAGCGCTTTCATCGCGGCCGAGGCGACAGCGCTGGCATCGCCCACGCAGGTCACGCCGGCGCGCGCTGCCTCGATTGCGCCGCACATTGCTGAGACATATAAGTCTTCTGAGGTCATTGCCATGCGGGCAACCGTGAGTTTGCGAAGCCAGGCGAAGAAAGCGTTTTCTTCGCGTTCGAGAAATCCACGCATGACCGTTAACTCGAGATGTGAATGGGCGTTTACCAAACCGGGCAGGAGCGCGGCATGACCGAAGTCAAGCACCGAGGCGTTCGCGAATCTCGCTTTCAACCTCGGTGCGTGGCCTACGGCGACGATGCGATCCTGCGCCACCGCGACTGCGCCGTCTTCGATCACGGGTGATGAGATCGGCAGAACCCAGCGGGCAGAATAAATTTTGATCATTATTTGCGCGGTTATGACGACTGATCAGCGAAAGAGGTACGGACGATTGTCTAGTCAGTTACCATCGTCGAGCTCCTTAGATCGCGACCAATTTCCGGAAGCTTTTGAACTAATCGATTGTTTCCGTCGAACGATGTAATTACGGCGAAATTGATCTCGTGGCTGCCTTCGCCGAGATCGCGCAAGCTGAAATCTCCCAGCCGCATGCCTTCTTTCTCGATCAATTCGAAGAGCCGGGGCAGAGACGATCCGGGGTTTGCGGTCTTCATTGAATAATGAAACAGCCGGCGTTTGCGAACGAAAGCATGCTCGACCCGGCGAAGCAAAACCAGCACGAAGATAATTAATAAGGTTGCGATCAAGGCAATCGTAAACATCCCGTCGCCCACCGTGATTCCCACGGCCCCGACGACCAGAATAGTGGCCGCAGTCGTCAGTCCTGAAATCGAGCCCCGCGATTGGAGGATTACACCGGCGCCGACGAAGCCGATTGCAGTGATCACCTGGGCAACCAGTCTGGCCGGGTCCGTGTACGGGGCCCCGCCGCCGATGTGACGCGACACGACGGTGAACAGCGAAGCGCCGACGCATATCAGCACGTTAGTCCGCAGCCCGGCTGGTTTATGACTGAGTTCCCGCTCTAATCCGATCGCGCCGCCGCAGAGCATTGCCATCAGCAGCTTTAAGACGACCACCAGGGTTGGCGATAAGGCGTTCATGATGGAAGAGCGTGTGTCGGAATCGTGGCGAGACTGCTGCTGGTCGATTTGATCTTGCGGTAGCGCGACAACACTGAAACTACATACGCCTTCGTCGAAGGAATATCAATTCGCGCAATGAATTCATCTTCGCTCAAAGGTTTGGCGCCTTCGCTGGTCCGGCTCCAGTCAGCGGCGCGACCTGGCCCGGCATTGTATGCCGCGATCATGCGCGCCTCCCGGCCCGGCAGGTCGTGATAGTCCTGAGAAAATTTTTCGAGGTACCAGCAACCGATCTGAACATTGCGTTCAGGATTTAGCAGAACTGACGATGCATCAGAGGACATCTGTAATTCCAGATTTCGCATTCCGGTATCGGCTGCCCAGGTCCTGGCGACTAAAGGAGTGACCTGCATCAGACCGACTTCGCCGTCCTTTCCTCGCTTCCAGGATCGGAAGTAAGTTTCTTCGTAAACAACGCTCCAAACAAGGTCGGGATCAAGGTGATAAGTTCTGGACTCGCTCGCAATCAACGAGTCGTAACGATGAATCCAGTATTGATTCAGGTAATAAACCGCTGCCGCGAGAACCAGCAGAGTGAGTAGAGTGATAAGGACGCGCTTCACGGAGTTCGGGCAATCGTTTTCAATAAAAGCGCGGGGGCTTGCTGTTTATTCCTCATATCAATTGCGGCGCGAAAGGCGCGTCCAGAAATCTCCTACAGTATACGACCGGTCGGCGCCTTCGTAGCGCAAGCGGAGCGCCTGCTCATCGAGGACATGACCCTGGAGCCAGACTTCGGCTGAAAGGGTCGCGCCCAGGCGGAGCTCGCCGCCGTGTAGCGATCGCTGGTTGATTAGCACTTCCAGCCTGAGGTCACGCAGATCCACGTACACCCAATATAATTCGCTGCCCGAAAGCGGATTGCGCAAAGACTTGAAAGCAATGACGCGACCACGCAGGGTCCAGTCATTCTCGTGGGCGGCGCGCGAAGGGGCTGCCTTCTCAAGTGGTAACCATCGAGGGCTCATCTCGCGACTACAGACTCTGGCGCTATAGGCCAGGCCACACAGGCCGATGTGCAGTGCCGACGCGCGAAATCCGAACGTTCCGACCTCAGTCAGATTTTGTAACTCAAAGAGCACGTCCGTTTCCGTACCTTCGCAGTAACCATGAATCACGGCTTCGCCTTCTTCGTCATACTCCGTCAGCGCCCACGGCGTGATTCTTTGTGCGTAGCGTGCGCGAAAACCCGGCCGGCAATTCGCGTAAAAAATATCGCCCGTTCCTGATTCGTAGAGCACGGTCCACACCTCGAGGCCGGCGCCCAGTTTCCAACAACGGCCGTGCAAAACTGCTCCGTGCCGAGTCAATTGTGTCGGTTCGCCCTGATGCTCCGCTCGTCGGGCCAGGAAATTGATGGCTTTTTCGCTCGGCACTTCGAGCCCGATTGTCTCAAACGTCGCATCCATAACTAAAAAGTTGATTAAGGCTATCGAGCTGCACGTTTCTTTGGTTCGTTCCGGGCCGTCCCCGCAGCTTTTTCTCCGCGCGCGGCGCGGCGGCGAAAACCGCGAATGTTCTGGACTGATCCGTATGCAGGTGGTTCACCGGATCTAACCATCTCGGCAAAAAGATCAACGTCGTAATCGGCTTCGCGCGACATCGCTTCGCGAATTTTGTGCAGCACTTGCAGGAACTTGGGTTTGCGATACATAGAACCTCAGATTCGCGATCCAATGTTCTCCTTTTCCGTAGCTTCCGAAACCAAAAACTCCGGGGTCACAATCATTGGAACAAAGAATCCGGCCGCGGTATTGAATAAACGAATACGAGCTTGCCGGCGGACATTAGCCAGATGACCAAAGTTCCATGTTACCAAATAGTCGATCTTATGAAACGACGCAATCCCAACGTGCAGCGCGTCTGCTATGTATTTGCGATGAAAGATTCCGCGGGAAACATAACCGTCGGCGAGAATCGCCGCCTCGTCGGTTAATTCGACGGACGGCAGATTAGCAAGTAGCCTTAGATACCCGGAACGGTGCGGCTCGGTCACGCGTTCGAGTTCGCGCACGACCAGCGGCGAGATCACGGCCCGATACTCTGACATTTCATGTTCCCACCAGCGAATCGTCAGATCGCGCCGGAACGGCTCCCCGTTGTCGAGGTAGGCGCCGATAACTGAGGTCTCTAAATAGATGCTTTGCTTCATTGGAGCGTTTTCACTTTGGTCGTTCGCCGCGAATCAAGATCACCTGTTAACGCGCCGACGGCGCCGGTGTTTTCATGCGGCGGAGGGCTGCCCCCGACGGGCTCGAGGCGAATGATGCCGCGTTGAAAATTGAAAATTATGCGGAATTTACGCAGGAAATTTCCACCAAGGATGCCGCTCTGCAAGAAACCTGCAGTCTCGTTCAGCGCGTCGAGATCGAGTATGGCAGCATCGATGTGTTCTCCCGAGTAGGGCCCAATCGCCAGTTTCGGAATCATCATAATCTTCACATCATCGGCAATTCCGGCGGCGCCGAACACTCGCATTCGGCCCTGTTGATAGAAGCTCTGCACTTCGTCGCGGGCCGCCACCTTTTCTGATACCACCGTTACGCTGGCGCCGGTATCGACGATGAAGTTGAGAGAATCCTGGACACCTTCGAGCACCACTTCGCTGCTGATAAAGCCGCTCGCAGTAGTTCTCATCGGCAAATCAATACCCGAACGCGATTCGGCCGTACTCGAAGGCGGATTCAAAGGCGTGGTGTTAGAGGAAGCATCGGCAATCTTCTGCCGACTCAAGGAGAGCGTGCGCGTTCCGTAATCAACAGTAGTAACGAAGTCACCCAGCGCCGCGATGCCGATATAGCCATCCACGGGATTCTTCTCATCAAAAAAACGACGAATGTAAACCGGCACGTTTTCGACTCTGGCATCTCCCACGGCAATCGATGAAAGAAAACCATAAACTATTTCGAAGCGACCACCACCTCCGACAGCCCGGGCCAAACCGCCACGAGCAACCGTCCGAATGCCCAACTTGCGGGCGGTGGTATCAGAAATAACTGACATCCCTGAGCCGGTATCAAGCACAAAGCGAAGTGGTTCTTTCGAACCGTTTATTCGTACCTTAAGAATTGGACGATTATCGGCAGCGTCGAAAGAAACCGAAGTTTGCTCAGCCCCGGCGGCTGAATAGAGCGAGCCTTGTTGGCCGAGATAGCGCAGAAAATCGATCAAGCCGCGAATTCGCGCGCGCCGATCGATGTCCGTTCGCGGGGCGATAAACAGAAAACGTTCGTAAGCGTCGGCAGCTTCCTTATATCTCTGGGAGCGGGCGGCCGCCTGTCCGAGATCAAAAACGTAATCCGGCTCATCAGGATCCAGACTGCTGGCGCGACGAAGACCAATCACGCAAGAGTTCAGTCGGTTTTCATAAAAATCAACCATCGCCAGTCCCGCGATGGCCGAAGCTTCATTCTCGTTTAAGCTCAGGGCCGTGCGAAATTCTTCGATTGACTGGCGGAAATTGCCGGAGGCAAGGACGGCAGATCCCAGGAAGGCGTGAGCGCGCGCCGACAGAGGATCGATGGCGATCACGCGAGCTGCGTGATCAAATGCGTCCTGTAGCCTTCGTTGTTTGAGAAGCGCGCGACTCAAACCCAGACGCGCATCAAGATCGGATGGATCTTTGGCAAGTACCTGTCGGTAGATTTTTTCGGCGCCTTCGAAATCACCTGCATGGAGGACGCGGTCGGCCTTGGTTCGGGTCTTTTCATCCTTCGAAAAGGCGATCGACCCGGCGCTTGAAACGATCAGGCACAATAACAGGAACAGTACTCGATCTGCTAAGCGACTGTGCCGTGGCGTATGACTTGCCATTCGCATTTCCGTTCTCAGTCTGTTTGCATCCGGGGGCAGGTGGGGCGACGGTAACCTGGCCCTACTTTAGTATCTCTCCGGTTTTCATCGACCACAGAACAAGATCCAATTCATCAAAGTCAATCTGAACTTCCGCCGCAAATCGCTGCATGCGTGATTCTATGTCCAAATATCGCTTTCGGGTCGTCGGCGGCCTGGGCGAATCAACGACTCCGACTTCATTTAGGCAGCTCAGGATGTGCTTGTCCAGGATTGCATAACCTTTGAAGCCGACATTTCTCAGAAAGTGGCTCGCCTCTTTATAGCCGAGACCCTTGATTCGTGGTTCCCTCGCGAGCCAGTCCCGTCGTTCCTGGCGATCACGCAAAGCTCGCAAGCGGTCGCGCAAACGCATCGAAAATGACTCTTGCAAATAGTCACGAGTTACGACGACGTAACCCGGCCGCGCATTAGGATACCGGTGCGCTCTCGCCCTTACGAGATGACGCGTCATTTCCTCCTGAGCACCATTGTGCAGCAGGGGACGTAAGGTTTCGACCGCGCGCAATCCCATGTGTGCCGAAGCGCCGGCCGTGAAGATGCAGTAGACTAATTCCTCCCAAAGCCGGTCATCCGACCCTGTCTTCCAAACTTCTCGGAACTCGCGCAACCGCGCTCGGATCTCTTTGCGCCTGGCTTCGTACGCGGCGCGAATCTTTTCGCGACTCGCCGGTTCTCGATCGCGTCTGCTGGCGCTCATGTCAACACGAGGATTCTATGAGGGCGCTCGGCGCAATGTCAACGAAATGTCGAACAGCACAGGCGCTGATTTTCACGCACCCGCTGGGCTAGCATCCGCAAATAGTTCGTGCGCATCAAAGGCTGTTGGTCCCTTATGATTGGCGAGACCCACCAAATCAGGATCTCCTCCGTGTTATGATTGGCAGGCTCGTCGAGTAGCCGGACGGGCGGAGCGTTAACCAAGCATGAACTGGTTTAGGAAAAAAGCATCGCTCCTGAGTGTCAGAAGGCCCGCGATCTCATTGCGTCAAAGCGCAGCCACGCTGGCCTTTTTCCTGATAAGTTCCTATCTCGTTTCGGCCCAGGTTAATTTGCCGGTGCCTACGCCGCTGCCTCAACAGGCCGGCCCCACGACGAGCGTTCCTGTTTCGCATCCCCCGGCTACTGCAAACTCTGATTCAAAGACGGAGTCTTCGTCCGGATCACCCAGGCAGGCATATCTCACCTCAGTTCATGGACTTCAAGGTGTTCTCGCGGAGACTGACGACGGAGCGGTTGTCGCCTCTCAAGCCGTTGACGAAAAATTCAATCCCGCATCGTCGATCAAATTGGCGACCAGCCTGGCGGCGTTGAAGTCGCTGGGGCCGGATTATCGTTTCGTGGTTTCTCTTTGGACAAACGGAAGCCTGGATGAAAACGGCACGCTTTATGGAGATTTGATACTGACCGGCGGCGATCCTTCGTTTCGTTACGAGCACGCGGTCATGTTGGCGCGCGAGCTGAACCAGCTCGGAATCGAAACTGTCTTTGGGAATCTGATCATATCGCCGTCATTCAGAATGAACTTTGACTGGTCACCGAAGGGTTCGGGCCAGCAACTCATCGACACTCTCGATTCAACGCGACGTCCGGCGGCGGCCACGCGCGCATGGATGGACGAGCGGATGTTGCGGGGCGATCAGAAGAGCTTGCAAAGTTCACCCAGTGTGGCCGTCCTTGGCGGAGTGATCGTGGGCAGTGTTCCCGCGGGCGCTACTCCTTTACTGGTTCACAAATCCAGCAAGCTCGTGGATCTTCTGAAAGTAATGCTGTGCTATTCAAATAATTTCATGGCTGAGCGTATTGGCGAAACTCTGGGAGGCCCCGAAACTGTCGACGCGGTTTTGACCAGCCAACTGAAGATCGCTCCCGAAGAATTCATGATAGCTTCCACCAGCGGGCTGGGGGTTAATCGAGTCACGCCACGAGCCATGATGAAAGTTTTGCGCGAACTCAAAGCCGAGTTGGCCCGAGACAAATTGTCTTTGTCCGATATCCTCCCGGTGGCTGGAATTGATCCGGGCACGCTCAAAGATCGGTATACCTCAGACACCGCCCGCGGTAGTGTGGTGGCCAAGACTGGGACGCTGGTGCGCACAGATGGCGGAGCCAGCTCATTGGTGGGGCAGACACGAACCCGCAACGGGAAGATCGTTTTGTTTGTAATCATGAATCAACAGGGCAATGTGGTCCGCTTTCGTGAAAATCAGGACGAGATCGTGATGCAAATCCAAAATGCTTTTGGAGGTCCCGCAGCATTTCCCTATAAACCGATCACGCTTGCCATGCGCCTCTCCGATTCTGACTACGAAGCCGCCAGAGGCCGCGGTGAATTCGAGCCCAAGAACTAGCAATATAGTTTCGAAATGCGCGACCGTTCTCAAATAGAGCCACCTTGGATTCTCTTCAATGCCGTCAGGCACTAAATCCCTCGGCCCAAATAAGTTCTTGACACTCAGGGCATCGCAGTGAATCATGAACGACTACACTTGCGATCTGGGTGAGATCTCAGATTTACGACTCTCGATTTATTCATGCCTGACATTCTTCTCGTCGAAGACAAAGACAGCTTGCGCCGGGTGATGTGCCTGACGTTGGAAAACGCCGGTTACTCGGTAACTGAAGCGGCCGACGCGCGTGCGGCGATCAACGAGATCGAGCGCGCCCCTCACCGCGTTGTACTTACAGATTTGCGTATGCCTAATGGGTCTGGCATCGACGTATTGCGGGCCGCGCGCGGCGCGGACAGTGATGTGCCGGTTATCGTCATGACCGCCTATGGGTCGATCGACGAGGCGGTGCAGGCGATGAAGGACGGCGCGCACGACTTTCTGCAAAAGCCGGTAGATTCGAATCACCTGTTGTTGCTGGTCGAACGGGCGCTGGAGCAGGCCCGCCTGCGGACAGAGAATCTCCTACTGCGGGAAGAATGGTCAAAGCGCTACGGTTTTCCTCGGATTATCGGCGAGTCGGAGGCGATCAAGCGAGCAGTCGCTGAAACGCAGCGCGTCGCGCAGACGGAAGCCACGGTTTTGTTGCTGGGCGAGTCGGGCACAGGCAAGGAACTGTTTGCCCGGGCGGTGCACCATCTTTCGAATCGCCGCGACAAACCCTTTGTGGCGATCAATTGCGCCGCGATTCCTGAGACGCTGATCGAAAACGAACTGTTTGGCCACGAGCGCGGGGCGTTTACCGGCGCTGCCGATCGCCGGCAGGGAAAGTTTGAATTGGCGTCAGGTGGCACAGTTTTCCTGGACGAGATTGGAGAGTTGCCACTCGCCGTACAGGGAAAACTGCTGCGAGCCATTGAGGAAAAGGTTGTCGATCGCATCGGTGGGCGCGCTCCGATCCCGGTTGATGTGCGTATCGTGGCAGCAACCAACAAAGATCTGCGGGCTGCAGTAGACAACGGTGAATTTCGCGGTGACTTGTTTTTTCGCCTGGCGGTATTTCCTATTCAAATTCCACCCTTGCGCCAGCGTGGTGGAGATGTTGCTCTGCTGGCCAAACATTTCGCCGCGCAACTGGGAAAGGAACTGCGCGGTCGCGAAGCGATGCTGAGCGATGCAAGCGTCAACGTCTTGTGCGCGCATTCCTGGCCGGGAAATGTCCGTGAGTTGGAAAACGCGATCGAGCGCGCGTGCATTCTCGCTGACGCGAAAACACTCGAACCGAAAGACCTGGGCCTCGGTCCCAGCACAGCCCAGCCGCAATTGTCAGGCCTGGATACTTCGGGAACGCTTAGTGAAGCGACCGAAAGAACAATCCGGCTGGTTGAGCAGCAAAAAATCGCAGTGACCTTGAGCGCTCATGATGGCAATAAGACCCGCGCGGCGGAAGCGCTCGGAGTCAGTTACAAGACGCTCTTGACGAAGATTAAGGAATACGGTCTGTAGCAGACAAATGACTGACGAGCGAGATCCAAACGACTTCCCGAACTCATCTTTCCAGCCTCAAGCCTTAAATCCCAGGAGTGAAAATGCCGGAGCCTACGAGCACGCTGAACACATCCATCGAAATGCGTCAGAGATTGCGGGCGAGACGATTGCGGTAGTGGGTGAAAGCACCGGCCGCTTTCCCCGAGCGCCCATTCAGGAAGGCGGCGCAGGCGAAAGCACCGGCAAGTCTGCTTTTCTGGTGGGCGCCGGCATTCTTATCAGCCGCATCATCGGCGTAATCAGACAGCGCGTGTTCGCGCATTATCTGGGAATCTCGGATGCTGCGGGCGCCTTTAATGCCGCTTTCAAGATCCCCAACTTCCTGCAGAACATTTTTGGGGAAGGTGCACTGTCGGCTTCCTTCATTCCCGTCTATGCGAAGCTGCTGGCTGAAGGTGACGAGAAGGAAGCTTCGAGTGTGGCTGATGCCATTCTTACGCTCCTGGCGTTAGTAACATCGGTCATTGTTGCCGTCGGCGTACTCGTCACGCCCTATATCATCACCGTGATAGCGCCGGGCTTCACCGGGCCAATTCGAGAGCTCACAATTCATCTGGTCAGAATTTTCTTCCCGGGCGCGGGGTTGCTGGTGATGTCGGCCTGGTGCCTGGGCGTGCTCAACAGTCACGGCAGATTCTTTCTTTCCTACACGGCCCCCGTCGCCTGGAATGTCGCAATTATTTTCACGCTGATATGGTTCGGGCGCCAGTCGGACCAGAATTCGTTGGCGGTCATTACTGCGTGGGGGTCAGTCGCCGGCAGCGGACTGCAATTCGCGATTCAACTCCCGACTGTCTTGAAATTGATAAGGCGGCTGCGCCCGATCGTCGATATCGTCAGTGCCAACGTCCGCGAGGTGATCCGAAACTTCTTTCCGGTCTTCATGAGCCGCGGCGTTGTTCAGATCAGCGCCTTTGTCGATTCGATGCTGGCCAGCTTGATCAGTCCTCAAGCTGTGGCTTCGCTGACCTACGCCCAAAGCCTTTATACCTTGCCGGTTAGTCTATTCGGCATGTCCGTTTCGGCCGCTGAGCTTCCCGCTATGGCAAGTACTCTCGGAACAACGGATGAAGTCGCCGGTCAGTTGCGCGCGCGCCTGGACGGCGGATTAAGGAGGATAGCGTTTTTCATCGTGCCGTCAGCAATGGCGATGCTCGCTTTGGGAGATGTGATGACCGCGGTCCTTTATCAAACAGGGGAATTCAAACAAGATGCATCGAGATATGTCTGGGGCATCCTCGCCGGTTCAACGATCGGCTTGCTGGCTTCTACGCTGGGCCGACTTTATGCTTCGACTTACTACGCCCTGCACGACACGCGTACTCCATTGGTCTTTGCCATCATTCGCGTCGTTCTCACTACCGGTCTTGGTTATCTTTGCGCGATACCGCTGCCGGCAGCAATCGGAATTGATCCGAAGTGGGGCGCGGCGGGTTTGACCGCATCTGCCGGGGTTGCTGGTTGGGTTGAATTCGCCTTACTGCGCCGGAAACTAAATCAGCGGATTGGCCGCACAGGTCTGACGCTCAGTTACGTCGGCAAGCTTTGGTTTGCCGCCGTGATGGGGGCAGGTACGGGGTGGGCGATTAAGCTCTCTATCGGTCAGCAACGCCCATTGATTGTCGCCGCCCTGGTGCTGGTGCCATATGGTCTGGTTTACTTTGCCGTAACCTATGGCTTGGGCTTATCAGAAGGCCGCGTCTTCATAGATCGAATTCTCCGCTTAACAAAGTTCACCAAAAAATGAAGGCCCGGCGCGATCGGTTGTCAGATTATAAAAATGAGAAAGGCCCCGCGCCGGTAGACGCAGAGCCTGAATTGGACTCGCTGATCCAGTAAAAGTTACTTAAGTCGTCTCAGAAATTAGTCGCCGACCAGGACCCCATCGGAAACCAAAACACCATCGCTCAGCAATACGCCGTCGCCGAGCAGGACACCATCGCTGATCAATACGCCATCTGCAATCAGTACTCCATCAGACAGCAACACGCCGTCGCTAAGCAGCACACCGTTGCTCATCAGTACAGTCCCATCGCTCATCGTGAGGCCGTTGCTGATTAAGATGTTATCGCTCAAGAGCACTCCAGTTGAGAGGTTGCTCAGGTCAGAGAGCAATACGCCGTCACTCACTAACACGCCATCGGACAGGAGCACGCCCTGGCCGTAAACTGATTGATACTTAGAAATCAAATCGGCGCCGGTAGCGAAGTCATATTTGAAAATTACGCCCTGGGACCACATGAATGTCTGGCTGGCGATTGTTGTTTGGGCGTTCGGAGACGTAGTCGTTAGTAGCGCTGCACTAACAGGAGTCGCCGCCGAGAGATCAGTCCGAACGAGTTTGGCGAGCCGGACTGCACCCTCGACATTTACCTCACCAGCGCCTTGCTCAAGCGTATTAAAACCGGTGAGGGGTTGAGCCGTGTACTCCATGATCATTTTGACCAGGTTTGGCGTCAGACTGGGATTTGCTTCCAGCAAAAGGGCAGCTGTGCCGGCGACAATCGGGGACGCTGCCGAAGTACCGCTCAGGCGCATTTCGGACTTGTCATTCCCACTCTTGACTAACAGTGACAGGTTCGATAACAGCAGCGAGTTGTTGTTCGCGGCGGCGCTCACGAGCTTGTTTCCGGGCGCAACCAGATCAGGCTTAATAATATTGTCGTAGTGCCTAACGCTGGCTGAGTCCGTCCAGTAACTTCGTGTTGGTCCACGAGAACTGTAAGTGGCTACGCCGTCGTCGCTTCGAGCGTCAGTTCCAAATGTATTCGCGGCACCTACCGTAATGGCAGATGGCTCATTACCGGGCGAATGAATTCGACCGTACAGTTTTGGATGAATAAGGTCTTTGCCATCGTTTCCAGCGGCCGCGACCACGACAATGCCGGCATCAACCAACTGACGAACAGCGCGACACACCGGATCGTTCTTATACGAATCAACTGCCGGCATGCCCAGGCTCATGTTTACCACGCGGATGTTGTAGGTGGTCTTCTTTTGCAGGACCACATTCAGCGCATTCAGGACGGCGGAAACGGTTCCGCTTCCGGCGGAATTGAGCACCCGCAAGTTCAACAGGTTGGCCGCAGTCGCAATACCGCTGTAGGCGCCGGCATAGTCGGTATCCTTGCCGGCGGCCAGTGCGGCGACGTACGTTCCATGACCGTATGGATCGTCAGTGCGGCCTTCACTGGTAAAGTCCTGGCTGTAAACAACGCGTCCTTTGACCGCGTGATGCGAGGTCGAGATTCCTGAATCGAGAATGGCGATTCCGACACCGCTGCCGTCCAGACCTGAGTTCCCCGCCTCGCCCAACATCGCTGTCTCGCCAGTCGTAGCCTGCACATGTCCCAACGATCCGACCCGCCGATCGAGCGACAGATATCGAGTCTGGCTGTTTTTTGACAGCTCCTCGAGCGCTCTGGCAGGAACATCGACAGCCAGGGTTCCCAATCGAGGCAACTGGTTTTCAATCTTCACGCCATACTGAGCGAGTTTCTCGCGGAGCATGCTGCTGTTAGTATCATCGACCTGGAGGATCGCCTTGACGCGGCTGGGTGCATTGCCGCTCTGCATTAACTCGCGCAAATCGGGCGAGACATTTTCGCCCGCGAATTCTTCGGAAGATTTCTTCGCGTTCTCATCTGATGAAATTTCAGTTGATTCATTCCTGGCTTCAGCGATTTCTTTCATTTCAACGCTGGAGAAAAGTGATGCCAGGCCTTCATCGCTGCCGATACTCTGATGAAATGCTATGTCCGACGAAGCGCCGAGACATTGGATTTCTCCGTCCTTAATCGAATCATGCAACAAACCCGATACGGCACCATCAAGAGCCGCCGATTGACCGATGAGCGATTGGATGGGGTCGATAATTACAATGGCTTTGAAATCAGCTTGATTAATCTCAGCGAGGATCTGCTTCAGCGTGTCAACTAATGCGATTTTGTTTGTTGCTTCATGAAATAGAGTGTTCAAGTCCAACTTCAGGACGCGCTTGCCAACTAAGGCTTCAGGAACGTCGCCGGTGGCGATCCGGTTTGCGATGCCTGCGGCAACCAGGTCGCGAACCGCCTGGGAATCCGTCAGCACGACGGGGTTGTTCCTGGTGGCCCGAGCCAGGATTTGAGTGGCGCGATCAACTTCGTATTTTCTGTCGGTTAACGAGCTGAATCGGCCTCGTTCAGCGGCGGCGGACAAATCGCGAGTATATTTTGTGAGAACATTTCCGGGGCTTTTCGACTTTTCGCCGGTAGCGGAGGGCGAACGTTCGACAGATTGTGCGCTTGCATTGTCAGTCGTCAATATTCCGCCCACGAGGGACAAGGTCACTCCGAACGCAGTAAGCCAGCGCAGCAGTGGTCGGTTCCGGTGAGATTTGCTTCGATTCATCAATGTTCCTGAAACTTTTTCGTCAAGCACAGCCGCCAACACAGAAAGGTAGCCGGCAAGGCACTAAACAATGCTTGTGCCATGCGAGCAGCAGCCAAAAATCGCCGTTTTCTTTCGGTTTTTCTACAGAAATGATTTTCTTAGTTAGCCTAAGTTGGTCAGATTGAAGGGATCAGTCAGTCACAATGAGAGGCAAGATGCCGGGTCAAAGTGCCCAGGACGTCTTGTGGAAGCCGTGAAACGCATTCCGGAAAATCTCGACATCAAGAGTCGTCGCCCTCAAAACTTTTTTCGAGAGTTTTCTGGAGAAGCTGGTACATTAGATATTTGAAGTTAGCATCCCGAAAAGACGGTTTGGCAAACGCAGCGGCAGGACGGCGGGGAGCCGGAGGCCGCTGTTTTTATGTAAGACCGAGACCTGTGCTGCGACCCTGACAACGAAGAGCAGCCGGTAAACTGCCTGCCAGTATTGACTTAACCTCGCCTGTGGCCATTTCCCATTTGCTATCAGTACTGTCCCAACGTTTTTGAGTTCGTTGTCCATAGGTTATTGAAATTGAGAAGGTTAAGTCCGATGCGCAAAGGGATCGATTTGAATTCAAAGCCAGCCCAACCGATGCTTCCGCGAG
>Ga0137385_10001099_pt1 | contig 22467 bp, 18 predicted proteins | sample SagtaG_FD_104921 | JGI IMG/M metagenome (GOLD analysis project Ga0137385, IMG submission 104921) | Vadose zone soil microbial communities from Sagehorn Ranch, Mendocino, California, USA - Sage2_R_80_16 metaG | ecosystem: Environmental > Terrestrial > Soil > Vadose zone | place: USA: California... | reverse complement strand
GAGATGTTCGACGCCGACCCGGTCGACGTCTATTACGCCGTCGCCTGGATGAAGCGCTACGCGGAAATTCTCTGCCGGACCTATGCGACCAAGATCAGGAATCCGATGTCCTGCGTGGTGGTGCGGCCCTCCAATGTCTACGGACCCGAGGACAAGTACGATTTCGCGGTCTCGCACGTGACCGCAGCCCTCATCCGCCGCGTCGTCGAGCGGCAGAACCCATTCGAGGTCTGGGGCACCGGCAACGATGTTCGTGATCTCATCTATATCGACGATTTCATGGATGGCTTCATGGCAGCGTTCCGCACCGAGGAGCCCTATCTCGAGATCAACATCTGCTCCGGCGAGGGGGTGTCGGTCCGCGAGATCCTGACCACGCTCCTGGAAGTCGACGGTTTCACCGACGCCAAGGTGACCTATGACCCGACCAAGCCATCGACGGTGCCGGTCCGGCGGCTCTCCAACAAGCTCGCCAAGGAGAAATTGGGCTTCTAAGCGCACACCAAATTGAAGGATGGCTTGAAACGAACCGTCGACTGGTACCGCTCGTCTGCCGCGGCGCAGCGCTAGGCCGCTTGCGGGCGCTGGTCTCGACCTCTACCCGCAGTGAGAGTCGCGCGGACCGTTTTTCCTGTCGGCTTCGTCGGCCACAAGGTTTGACCAGTCCATGATTCTCGCCGCCACCATCGCCTTGGCGTTGATCCTGGTCGGGGCGGGGCTTGGCGCGGAGCGCCTGGCCGCAGGCCGTGTTTCACCCGACATCGAGGCTCCGGCCTATGCACTGATCGCCGGCTGGGCAATCCTCGCGCTCGTCGCCCTCGCCTGCGCACTCTTCGGCGCGCGCCTGACCCTGCCGGTGACCGCGGTCGGCCTGTTCGGGCTCGCCGGCTATCTGTTGTCACCCCGCAACGCCGCCATTGTTCTGCGCCTCGTGGCCGCATGGCTCGTCGTCGCGCCGCTATTGCTGATCGCCAGCACCACGTCGCCCTTCATGGCGGACGAGTTCACCCATTGGCTGCCGAATACGCGCTTTCTTCTGGAGCGTGACAGCTTCTCGGCTGCAGCCGATCCGAACATCTGGAGCGGCGCGCCTGGCTACCCTCCGGCGGTGCCGCTGATCGGCTACGCGATCGGGCGGTCGGCCGGGAGCGGATCGGAGCTCGCCCCGAAAATATTCTGCGTGCTGCTCGCAGCCGGATTTGGACTGTTGCTCGCCGGGACACTCCGGCGTCGGCTCCCCTCGATCGCCGCCATCGCCGCCGGCGTCGCCTTCGCGACCGTGCTCAATCCGTTCTTCGATCCTCGCCTCGCCTTCACGAGCTACGCTGACGTGCCGAGCGGATTTGTCCTGGCCTTCTGCGTCCAGGCTTGCTGGCAGGCCACGGAAAATCCGGATCGCCACACCGCCCTGCGGTCATCGGCGACCGCCATTCTGCTCGTGCTGTTGCGAGAAACGAACATCGTCCTCTTGGCGGGCCTTGCCGCCGGACTGCTGCTGATGGGCCGCCGGGGATGGTGGCCGTTCGTTGGGCTGTCGGTGCCGGGGGGGTCGGCTTTCGTGCTGTGGCGTTTCTTTCTATGGCGCGAATCAATCCCGCCTACGGCACTCCCGCGGCCGCTCGCCGAGTGGGACTGGACCGCACCTTGGTCCGTCATCAAGGCCCTCCTGACCGATCGCCTGGCGGGAAATCCCGTGGTCGGGATCTTGGGCGTCCTGCTGCTCGCCGGCTTGCTCGCGGCATTCATGTCGCGATGGCGACGCTCGCCCGCGGCGCTGCGACGGCTCTTGCTGTTGTCGAGCACGACAGCGGCGGTGTGGATCGCATTTCTGGCCTGGTCCTACGTGGCGGTATTCACGCCCCAGTTGGCGACGCAGGCGAACTCGGCCTGGCGCTACCTGTCCGAGCTCGGACCGCTCTTCATCCTGGTGTTTTTTTCGCTCCTCGCCGCCTGGCTGCCCGACCGGTCAGCCCCTCCAACCTTTGCCAACAGCGCGGCGATCCGCACCGCGGCGGCGTTGGTTGCGTTTCTTTTGCCGGCGGCATTGATCGCGTTGACGCGTGACCACTGGCGGGTCGATTGCCGCTACCCCGACGTGGCCGCAGTCCGTCGCATTGCGGCGTCGCTCGATCGGGCGATGGTCGGCAATCAAACCATCAATGTGGTCCACCTTTCGGATGGCCTGAGCCTTGCACGGCAGCTTGATTACGAGCTGCACCGGCCATTGGGAGCCTCGGTCGGAGTCAAAGTGCCTGGGGAAGCGCATCAAACAGGCTTCCTGTTGGATCTGGCGCAACTCAATCGTCAGGGATGGTCGGATATCAGCAGCCAGGCCAGCGGCAGCTTGAGCCGCTGGGACGGCGGCAAATGGGACCTCGTCTCGACCTTCGCGTTGAAGGACGATCGTGATGGCTGCCACAGCGCGCAGTAGAGCAAGATTGGGGCTCAGTCCGCGCGCTGCACACTGCTGCCCGGATTGGCCGATCTCGGCGGTCCGCCGGATCGCCCGATCAACCGATCATAGAGCACGACGATGTCGTCGCCGATCCGTCGGCTGGAGAACTCCGCTTCGATCAGGCGGCGTCCGGCGGCCCCCAGGCGGCAACGCAGGTCGGCATCGGCGGCAAGCCGGCCGATGGCATCGGCCAGCGCCTGCGGGTCGTCGGGCGGGACCAGGAGCCCGTTTCGTCCGGGCCGCGCGATCTCGCGGCAACCAGGCACGTCGGTCGCGATCAACGGACGGCCGCAGGCGGCCGCCTCCATGAGGCTCATGGGGATTCCCTCGCCGCCGCGCGAAGGCAGAACCGCGATGTGGGCGCGCCGCCAAACGGTGCGGATGTCGTCGACGTGGCCGAGCCATGTCACTGTCGACTGCTCGCACCAGCGCCTGATCTCTTCCGCCGGGATCGAGTTGGGATTGTCCGGATCGGGCGTCCCGGCGAGCAGGAGGCGCACCGCTTGCCCGCGCTCCGCCAGCCGTTTGCAGGCGGCGACCAACGCGCGGACGCCCTTGTGCTCGACCATGCGCCCGACGAAGGCGGCCGTCACCGGCGCGGGCGGTTCCGGGAGGGGAGCGAAGTGGTCGAGGTCGACCCCGGAGCCCGCGATCACGATGATCTTGTCCGGCGCAATTCCGAGATCGGCCAGGGTGGCGCGGTCATCGGGGTTCTCGACCAGGACGGTCGTTCGCTTGCGGCCGAACAGAGACGGCAGCGCTGCCCCGATCAGCAGGCGAACCAAGCGTGCTTTCAAACTGCGCGCGGTGAATACGAATCCAAGGCCGACGAAGGCGTTGAGCTGCGCCATCGGCAGGCCGATCGCCGCCGCCGCGCCGACGCAACACGCCTGCAGCGCCACGTGATGTACGAGCTCGGGCTTGAGGCTGCGATAAAGCCTGCGCACGGCGAAGCCCGTTCGCAGGAACGAGATCGGACTGACGCTGCCTCGCTTCCAATCGATCGGGTGGAGCGCAAATCCTTCGGCCTCGATGGCGCGACCATGTCGATCGACCCGGGTCGCCACATGGACCTCGTAGCCCGCGCGCTGCGCCGCCCGCGCCATCGGCAGGCGGTGCGCCATGAAATAACAATCCTCGGTGACCAGATAGACGAGACGCGGGCGGGACATGGCGGCAGGCGATCGTTGGCGGCGGCGATGAACTCTACCCGTTATTCGAAGACCGCGGGCGCCTGCGAATCGACCTTTTCGAACAACGCTCCAGCCGGTAGGTTCGGCGCCCTGGCGGCGGCCGAGAAGCAAGGCTAAGACTTGGCATGCGCGTTGTGATGATCGGCACCGGCTATGTCGGCCTCGTCTCCGGTGCGTGCTTTGCCGACTTCGGCCACCAGGTGACCTGCATCGACAAGGATGCCGGCAAGATCGCTGCCCTGCGGAACGGCGAAATCCCGATCTATGAGGCGGGGCTCGCCGATCTCGTCGAGGCAAACCTGCGCCAGGGCCGGCTCGCTTTCTCGGTCGACCCGACCGCCGCGGTGCGCGAGGCCGACGCCGTGTTCATCGCCGTCGGCACCCCATCGCGGCGTGGCGACGGCCACGCCGATCTGTCCTATGTCTACGCAGCGACGCGCGAGATTGCGCCTCTCCTCTCAGGGTCCACCGTCATCATCACCAAATCGACGGTTCCGATCGGCACTGGCGACGAGGTCGAGCGCATCCTGCGGGAGCTGCGGCCCGATGCCGAGTTTCCGGTGGTGTCGAACCCGGAATTCCTGCGCGAGGGCGCGGCGATCCATGACTTCAAGCATCCCGATCGCATCGTTGTCGGCACCGACGACGCCCGCGCGCGCGAGGTCATGGCGGAGCTTTATCGGCCGCTCTATCTCAATGCCGCGCCGATCCTCTACACCGGCCGCCGCGCCGCCGAGCTGATCAAATACGCCGCCAACAGCTTCCTGGCCACCAAGATCACCTTCATCAACGAGATCGCGGATCTGTGCGAAAAGGTCGGCGCCGATGTGCAAGAGGTCGCGCGCGGCATCGGGCTCGACAACCGGATCGGAAGCAAATTCCTGCACGCGGGCCCGGGCTTTGGCGGCTCATGCCTGCCCAAGGACTCGCTCGCCCTGATCAAGACCGCGCAGGACCATGGCGCGCCGCTGCGCATCGTCGAGACCACGGTCGCGGTCAACGACCAGCGCAAACGCGCGATGGCGCGCAAGCTGACCGCCGCGCTCGGAGGGCCGATTCGCGGCAAGACGATCGCGGTCCTGGGGCTGACCTTCAAGCCGAACACCGACGACATGCGCGAGGCGCCCTCGATCGCGCTGATCACGGCGCTCAAGGACCTCGGCGCCGAAATCCGCGCCTACGACCCTGCCGGCATGGCGCAGGCAAAGACGATGCTCCCGGACATCACCTATTGCGACGGCCCCTATTCGGCGGCCGAAGGCGCCCATGCCCTGGTGATCGTGACCGAATGGGAGCAATTCCGCGCCCTCGATGTCGGGCGGCTCAAGCGCACCATGGCGAGCCCGGTGATCGTCGATCTCAAGAACGTCTATGCGGCCGAGGACCTCGTCGGGGCGGGCTTCGTGTACCAAAGCGTGGGCCGCCCGGAGTCCGGATCGGGCAGCGCAAAGCCTTGAATCCGTGACCTTAATTTCGACGCACCGGGGTTGAAGGATGGAGGATAACCGGGGCCAGGGCGCTCGCTTGGAGGCGCGCGCGTGTTAGAATGCCTTTAATGGCGGGCGGTCCAAAATCGAGAGGTCGCACCGCAGGGGGAGCTTCGATGGGGTGGAGTGACAGCCGCGGGTCAATCGGCCGATCGGTTCGTCTGGCGATCGTGCTCGCGAGCTCGGCCCTTTCTGCGGGATGTTTCCAGCCTCTCTATGGCGAGGGCAACGTAGCGGGCGGTTTCAGCGCTCGGGATGCGCTTGCCGCGGTCGAGGTGCCCGAGATCGGGGTGCCGGCCAACAGCTCGGAGTCGCGCCTTGCGGTGCAAATTCGCAACGATCTGATCTTCAATTTCACCGGCGGGGGGGCGCCTTCCTCGCCGACCCACCGGCTCAAGGTCCAGATCAACGGCGGGCGGTCCATCACCTCGATCGACCCAACGACGAAGCTGCCGGACACGGAAGTCTATGGCTTGAACACAACCTACTCGCTGACCGAGATCGCGACCGGCAAAGTCGTCGTCACCGGCCGGGCCACGACCAACATTTCCTATGAGACGCTCGGCCAGCAGCGCTTCGCTCGCATCAGCGGCATGCACGATGCCGAGCGCAAGGCCGCGAAGGTCATCTCCGACAGCATCACCACGCGCATTGCCTCCTATTTCGTCGGCGGAGGCTGACGTCCCGACGGCCGGGCGGCGCCTGCAGGCTTGATCGGCCGGCGCAACATGTGAATTGTCGAATCCGGCTTTCCATCGGCGTGGCAGGATTTATGCGCTTCCTTATTACCGGCACGGCCGGTTTCATCGGATTTCATCTGGCGCGGCGCCTGCTCGGCGACGCCCACGCGGTCGTCGGCATCGACGGGATCACCCCCTATTACGACCAGACCCTCAAACGCCGACGCCACGAGAACCTCGCCCACTTCCCGCAATTTGCTGCCGAGGAACTGATGCTCGAGGACGCGGGGCGGCTCGCCCACTGCGTCGCCGAGGCATCACCCGACATCGTGATCCATCTCGCCGCCCAGGCGGGCGTGCGCTACAGCGTCGAAAACCCGCGCGCCTATATCGATTCGAACATCGTCGGCACATTCAATCTGCTGGAAGCGTTGCGCCGCCAGCCGTGCCGGCACCTCCTCGTCGCGTCGACCAGCTCGGTCTACGGCGCCAATCCGCAACAACCGTTCGAGGAGAGCCATCGCACCGACCATCCGCTGTCGCTTTATGCCGCCACCAAGAAGGCAACCGAGGCGATGACGCACAGCTATGCCCACATGCATGGCCTTGCGACCACGGTCATGCGCCTGTTCACGGTCTACGGCCCCTGGGGCCGGCCCGACATGGCGCTGTTCAAATTCACCCGGGGGATCATCGAGGGGACTTCGATCGAGGTCTACGGCGCCGGCAAGATGACGCGCGATTTCACCTACGTGGACGACGTCGTCGAGGCCATTTGCCGGCTCGCCGAACGCCCCCCGCAACGCCGTAACGCCCCGGCCGCCGATGATCCCACGACCTCCGCGAACGGCCCCTATCGGGTGGTGAATATCGGCGGCGGCCAGCCGATCGGCCTCGAGGACTTCATCGCCACCATCGAATCGGCAGTCGGCCGCAAGGCCATCCGCAACGACCTGCCGATGCAGCCCGGCGACGTGCCGGCGACCTGGGCGAGCGCCGTTCGGCTCGAACAGCTCACCGGCTTCAAGCCGAAGACGGCACTCGCCGACGGCGTTGGTGCCTTCGTCGCGTGGTATCGCGACTATTATCGCGTCTGATACGCTCTTCCACCAATGCAGCGATCGCAATTCCGATGACCGACATCGCGACCAGCGGGCCGAGCTTGCTTGTTCTCGGCCTTGTGCTCGTGCTGGCGGCAACGTTGAGCGCGGCGCTGATCGTCGTCCTGTCGCCCTGGCTCAAAGCCTATGCGCTCGCCCGTCCCAATGTTCGATCGTCGCACCGCGAGCCGACGCCGCAAGGCGGCGGAGCCGCCGTCATCGCTGCGACCTTTGCCGTCGCCTGGGGCGGCGCGCTTCTGCTCGCGCCATTCTCGACTGGCGAGATCGGGCAGCTCATGGCGGTCACCGCGGGGGCGGCGCTCGTCGCTGTCGTCGGCGCCGTCGATGACGTCCGCGGCGTTGCGCCCTTGCCTCGGCTCATCCTGCAAGCCGCGGCCGTCGGCATCGTGATCGCGGCGTTGCCCGCGGACTTGCAAGTCCTTCCCATGCTGCCCCGGTGGATCGAGCGCGCCGGCCTTTTCGTCGGCGGGGTCTGGTTCGTCAACCTCACCAACTTCATGGACGGCATCGACTGGATGACGGTCGCCGAGGTGGTGCCGATCACGGCGGCACTCGCCTTGCTGGGACTCCTGGGGTTCATTCCCGCACTGCCGATGCTGCTTGCGCTCGCGCTCTTGGGCGCGATCCTGGGCTTTGCGCCCTTCAACAAGCCGGTTGCAAAACTCTTTCTCGGCGACGTGGGCAGCCTGCCGATCGGTCTTGTGCTCGCCTGGCTGCTGCTCGCCCTCGCGGCCCGCGGCCATCTGGCGGCGGCCTTGCTGCTTCCGCTCTATTATGTTGCCGATGCGACGCTCACGCTGTTTCGGCGCCTCAAGGCACGCGAGCCGGTCTGGCAGGCGCATCGCACCCATTTCTACCAGCGCGCCCTTGACGGCGGCTTCACCGTGCCCGAGATCGCGACCCGCGTGTTCGCGACCAATTGCGGCCTGGCGGGCATCGCGTTGCTGACCATCCCGGCCCCGGGCATCGTTGCATCGCTGGGGGCGCTGGCAACGGGCGCTGTCCTCGTCGGCGTGCTGCTCGCGAACCTGGCGCGGGGCAAGCGATGACCCGCATCCTGGTCACCGGCGCCTCCGGTTTCATCGGGCGCGCGCTCGTCAATGACCTCGCCGCGCAGGGACACCGGGTTCGCGCCGCCATGCGGCAGCCCGCCGACATTTTTCCGCGCCAAGTGGAAGTAGTGGCGGTCTCCGATCTCGCGCGCCCGATCGAATGGCGCCCGCTCATCAAGGAGATCGATGCCGTCGTCCATCTTGCCGGCATTGCTCATGCCGGACCGGGTATCGCCGATGAGGTTTATGACCGGGTCAATCGCGCGGCCACGGTCGGACTTGCCGAGGCCGCGGCCCGCGCCGGGATCGGGCGCCTCGTCTTCGTCTCGTCAATCCGGGCCCAGAGCGGCCCCGCTTGCGGCCACGTGCTCACCGAGGACGATCCACCGCGCCCGACCGACGCCTATGGCCGCTCGAAACTCGCGGCCGAGGCGGCCATCCGCGCCTCGAATGTGCGGTTCACGATTTTGCGGCCCGCGCTCATCTATGGCCCGGGCGTCAAGGGCAATCTCGCGAGCCTCATGCGCATCGCCCAATCGCCTTGGCCGCTCCCCTTCGGCGCCCTGACCAACCGCCGCTCGCTGTTGGCACGGGAAAATCTCGTCGCCGCGATTCACTTTGTGCTCGCGGCACCAGCCAGCGCGGACGAGACCTATGTGGTCGCCGACCCTTCGCCGCTGTCGGTCGCCGAGATCGTCAGCGCCTTGCGCGCGGGCTTAGGCCGCGGGCCGCGGCTTGTTCCCATTCCGGGTGCGCTCATTGCCGCTTCGCTCAAGACGATCGGCCGCGCCGACATGTGGGAGCGACTGGGCGGCGAATCCGTGGTCGACGCCGGAAAGCTTCTGGCAGCCGGTTGGCGTCCCACGACCGACACTCGCGCCGGCCTCGCGGCGATGGCTCAGGCCGCCTCGCCGCCGAAGTCGGGCACCGCGTCGCGCAGCACGCCGTAGATCACCGAACGGTCCTCGCGCGCAAGGCCCTGATCGAGCGCCGCGAGCCACCCGCGCATCGCATCGAGCGACGGGCTCACCGGCCGCGCCGCCATGATGCCTTCGATGCCAACCGGCGAGGTCGGCTCCTCGCGGGCGAACAGGATCTCCTGCAGGCGCTCGCCGGGCCGAATGCCGATGAAGCTGATGTCGATGTCGCGGCCAGGCTCGAGCCCGGAGAGGCGTATCATCCGCTCGGCGAGGTCGATGATCTTCACCGGCTGGCCCATATTGAGGACATAGACCGCCACGTCCGTGCGCTCGGGGCCGAGCGCGTGGCTGGCCGCGGTCACGACCAGATCGCAGGCCTCGCGGATGGTCATGAAGTAGCGCACCATCTCGGGGTGCGTCACCGTCACCGGGCCGCCGGCTTCGATCTGGGCCTTGAATTTCGGCACCACCGACCCGTTCGAAGCGAGCACATTGCCGAACCGCACCGCGATGAGGCGCATGCCATGCTTGCGTCCGTCGCCGCGCCGGGCGAACTCCTTGTCGAGCGCCTGGCAGTACATTTCGGCGAAACGCTTGGAGGCGCCGAGCACCGACACCGGCTCGATCGCCTTGTCGGTCGAGATCATCACCATGGCGGTGGCGCCTGCCCCGGCTGCGGCATCGGCGACATTGACCGAGCCGAACACGTTGGTCTTGACGCCCTCGCCCCAGTCGGTCTCGAGCAGCGGCACGTGCTTGAGCGCAGCGGCGTGGAACACCACGTCGGGCTTGAAATCGCCGATCAGGCGGAAAATCCGCGCCCGGTCGCGCACGTCGGCGAGCCGGCCTTCGATCGCGGCGTGTGCCCGTTTGGCCGCGAGCGTCTCCAGAACGCCGTGCAGCGCCGGCTCCGAGTTCTCGATCACCAGCACGCGATCGGCGCCGAAGGTGACGATGCGGTCGCAGATTTCGGCGCCGATCGAGCCGCCGCCGCCGGTGACGATGATCGACTTGCCTTGCACGAATTTTTCCAGCCGCCGGTAATCGATCTTCACGCCCGGCCGCAACAGCAGATCCTCGACATTGACGGGCGAGAGCCGCAGCGCCTCGCCGCCCTCGTCGAGCGAGGGGAGCCGGCTGGTCGCGAGACCAAGGCGCCGCGCCTTCATCACGATCGCTTCCGGTTGGACCGCGGGATCGAGCGCCGAGGGCGTGAGCACGATCCGGGCGACCGGCCGCCCGCGCGCCGCGAAATCGGCGATGGCGCGCTCGAGGTCCTCGAGCGTGCCGACAACGGGGATGCCGCGCATCGACTGGCCCTGGTCGGCGGGCGACGGCGACAGAATGCCGACCGGCCAAATCTTCTTTACCGCGCCGCTTTCGATCGCCCGCAACAGCACATCGGCATCGGCAGCGCGGCCAAGGACGAGGATCGGGGTCGACTCCGCCGCCATCGCGTGGTGACGCGTGCGCGTATAGCGGAAATAGCGGTAGGCGATGCGCGGTCCTCCGAGAAAGAACATCTGCAGGAACCAATAGAGCGCGATCGTTTGCTTGCCGAAGAAGAAAGCGCCGAGGACGTTCGGCGCGACCAGGACGTAGTCGAGCACCAGGAGCGACACCGCCAGCACCGTGACGGCGCGAAAAATGTTGGAGAGGTCGGGAAGCGAGGCGAACCGCCACTTGCCCTTGTAGAGGTGAAAGAGCTGATAGACGAACCCGGCATAGACGAGAAACCCGGGCAGCATGATGGAAAGCCCATCGAGACGCTCGAGCAGACCCTGGGCGTCGAAACGCAGGTAGAAGCTCGCGACGATGGCCGCCGCCGTGGCCACGAGGTCGTGCACGACGACGAAGAATTGACGCGAGGTCAGCTTCGGCAATTGCGGCCTCATTTTGCCCCGCCGGCGGCGGGCCTGCTGCTATTCATTACCGGCGTTCGCGGGCCGGCGCCACCCTGCCGCATTGGGGGCCCCTCCGCGCCGAGCACCATGGCGCCAAGCACGCCGACGCCGAATACGTAGATCCACCCGGTGGTGAAATCGAACAGGTGCGACAGGAACAGCGACCCGACGATGTCCTGAACGACCACGCCGAGGCCGATCCAGGCCGCCAATCCGCGCCCGCGAAACAGCATGAGATGCGCGGCCCACATGGCGTAGAGCACGACCACGCCGACAAGACCGAATTGAACGGAAATCTCGAGCGTCATGTTGTGCGGGTTTCCAGTGACTGCCGCCGAGGCCCCGCTGGCGCCGGTGGCGGCGCGGCGAAATTGCTCATTGATCGAGCCGGTGCCGTGTCCGAGGAACGGAGCGGCAGCGGTGAACTCGATGCATTTCTTCCAGAATTCGAGCCGATAGCCGGCGGAGGTTTCGGCGTCGACGGTCTGATATTGCTGGATCTCGTCGACGACCCCGATCACGCGCTCGCGCAGGTAGGCCGAGGATGTCCACGCCACCGAAGCAAGGACAACGCCCGCGGCGACAATGCCGAGCGCTCCCCTCCACCCGAAACGTTGCAGGCCGATGATCACGACCAGCGCGGCGAAGGCCACGAGCGAGGATCTTCCGGTGGCGACAAAAACGATGTTGGCGAGGAAGACGAGCGCCAGCGCCGCGAGCGCCAGCGCCGGCCCGCGCCGCTCCGTCCGCCAGGCATCGAAAGCCAGGTGAGTGAGCGCGAAGGCGCAAATGAGGAACTCGCCGCTCTGAACGATATAGTCCTTGACCGGAATGCCCATCCGCCATCCGCGGGTGGACAGGGCGGGCCAGAGCAAATTCAGCCACGACGCGATCAGCACCACGATGCAGGACGCGAGAAAACCGCCCAGCACCCAAGACCCCTTGTCCGATCGACGAAACTGAATCAGCAGCAGCGGAATCGCCAACAGCTTGTGGAAGCTCTTGAGCGCAGTGAACTTCTCGACGAAGTCGACATCCGACCACAGCATGCCGAGGAGCCCCAGCAGCCACAGCACGACCGGCAGCCCAGCGGCCGGCGAGGCCAGTGTTCGGCGGACGGTCGCGAGATCGAGAGTGGGCAACAGCGCGAGCGCCCACAGCGGGACGAGGATGCCGGTCGCCGTGGTCGACCACGGCAGCGACACCGCCACCGCAACGGCGAGGCGGTCGGAGAGCCGCGCGAGGCGGTCGCGGTCGGCCCAGCTCGCGATCGCGGCTGTCCCCAGCCTCTCAACCATGGCCGCCAGCCCTCAACGCGCCTGCGGCCTCCGCGGCAACGCCGAGCGCCGATAGGCCGGCGATCGCCCGCACCCGGCCTGACCGCTCGACCTCGTCGAGCCGCCGCTGGTTCTCCGGCAGATACGAGCGGTCATTCTCCGCATGCCACAGGTGGAGAACGCCGGTCGCGAAATTCCCGTCCTTGCGGCGCACGCCAGCATGGAAGAGCCGGATCAGCAGATCGGAATCTTCAAGCCCCCAGCCGCTGTAGGCGGCGTCGAAGCCGTCGACCCGGTCGAGGTCGCCGCGCCAAACCGCGAGATTGCAGGAGCGCGCGCCCCGCCAGGCCATCGGCCGCAGCTTGCGCAGCGGTCCGAGCGGAAGCGGCAGCATCGGCGCCAGCCGGTTGATGCTTCGCTTGCTGCGCAACGCCAGCCAGGCGGCGAGCCGCCAAAGCTCGGGCTCGCTCGGCTCCGCGAGCACCCGTTCGGTGAGCTCGCGCGAGAGGAGAATGCGATTGCCGGTGACAAACCAGCCGGGCTCGGCGAGCCGACGATGAACGGCGATGAAATCCGGGCGCGGAATGCAGTCGCCGTCGAGGAAGATGCAATAGCCGCCGCGGCTCGCGAGAATGCCGCGGTTGCGCGCCTCGCCGGCGCGAAAGCCGCGATCCTCCTGCCACACGAGCTTGAGCGAGACATCGAGGCCCGCGGCCCGGCGCTCGACCAGATCGCGGGTCGCCGGGCCTGAGCCGTCGTCGGCGACAATGATCTCGAATTCGCGGTCGGTCTGCCGGGCGAGTCCGCGCAGCACCGCATCGAGCGCGCTCTCGCGGTTGTAGGTCGTGACGATGACCGAGATTTGCCCGCTCACCATTGCCCCTTTGAGCCACGAGGCCGCCATCGACCGCTGGCCCTTGCATTGAGGTGTAATGGATTGACCATGATTGGCAAGAACATCGGCATGTCTTTTCCGATGCGCGCCGGCCTCCCAAAGCCTCGCCACGATGATAGGCTGCGCCGCGCTTGAACGCAGTGATCCTTTACCGATGACCGCCAGTGTCGATCTGTCTCCCTACGGGAGCTACCCGCCCGGAGGCCTCGCCCGGGCGGTGCTGGCCTTGACCCGGCGGCTGCCGGCGAATTGGCTCGGGCTGCGGACCTCGATGCCGCTGCGCCGGCTCGTCATCAACCGGCTGGGTGACCGGCCGGTCGACACCATGGTCTGGGACACGCGCATGCGGCCTTATCCGAGCCGCAACAGCTGCGAGAAGAACGCGCTGTTCACGCCGCAGATGTTCGACCTCATCGAGCCGGGCGTGCTCGCCGCCGCGATCGGCCGCCGCCTTGCCGAAGGCAGGACTTTCACCTTCGTGGATATCGGCGCCAATGTGGGCCTCTATTCGCTGTTCGTCGCAAGACTTGGCGGGCCGCGGGTCCGCGTCCTGGCGGCCGAGCCGCAGCCCGGCATCGTCGACCGGCTCCGGTTCAATCTGCGGGCCAATCCGGACTTGCGGATTGATGTCCTGCCGCTGGCGGTCGCCGACCGCGATGGCGAGATCGAGCTCGTGATCGACCAACGCGACGCCGGCGGGACGCATCTCAACACCCGCGTGCCGACATCGACCGGCGCCGAGACCGTCAGCGTGCGCTGCCGGCCGCTCGCCGCGATCCTCGCTGATGCGGGGATTTCAGCGATCGACGCGTTGAAGATCGACATCGAAGGCGCCGAGGAGCTGGCGCTCGCGCCATTCCTGCGCGAGGCCCCGCGGGGACTCCTTCCAAGGCTGGTGCTCATCGAGGATCGGCCGAGCGACTGGTCGGGCGATCTCTACGGGCTGCTGCGCCAGCACGGCTATGTGGAAGCGACCCGCAGCAGGCACAATGTCGTCTTCGAGCGCCGAGCACAATGATGCCGAATATCCGAATCGCCGTCACCGGGACGCAGGGCCAAGTGGCCAGGTCGCTGATCGAACGGGGACCGGCCCGCGACGCCGATATCATTGCAGTGGGCAGGCCCGCTCTCGACCTCGCCGACCCGCGGACGGTCGAGCCTGCGATCGCCGCCTTAAGACCCGATGTGTTGGTGAGCGCGGCAGGCTACACCGACACCGAGCGCGCGGAGGCCGAGCCCGAAGTCGCTCACGCCATCAACGCGGATGGCGCGAGTGCGCTCGCGCGCTGCGGGGCCAAGCTCGGCGTCCCTATCATCCAGCTGTCGACCGATTTTGTCTTCGACGGGACCAAACCCGCGCCTTACCAGGAGACCGACCCGGTGGCGCCTCTGAACAGCTATGGGCGCAGCAAGCTCGCGGGCGAGCTTGCGGTCGCCGCGGCGCAGCCCGAGCATGTGATCCTGCGAACCTCCTGGGTCTACAGCCCGTTCGGCCGCAACTTCGTCAAGACCATGCTGAAGCTCGCGGAGAAGCAGGACGAAGTGCGCGTGGTCGCGGATCAGGTCGGCAATCCGACCGCCGCGGCGGACGTGGCTGAGGGCATCCTGACGGTCGCGCGCAATCTCGGCCGCGGCGAGCGCGGCGACGAGCGCTACGGGATTTTCCACATGGCAGGCAGCGGCGCGGCGACCTGGGCAGAGTTGGCCGCCGCCGTCTTCTCGTTCTCGGCCGAGGGCGGAGGTCCCTCGGCGCGGGTCATTCCCGTCAAGAGCTCGGAATATCCCATGCGCATCCGGCGGCCGGCCAATTCGCGGCTCGACTGCACGAAGATCGCGAGCGTGCATGGGGTCACACTTCCGCCCTGGCAATCGTCGTTGCGGACCTGCGTCGAGCGGATTCTGCGCCAGCGCGGATCCGGATGATCACCTCATGACGGCCTGTCGCGGGGCACCGGACGATTGGCGGACGACGTCCAGCCTTGCATCTCCTCGTGGCGCTTGGCGTAGCGGTAGAACCCCTCCTCGAAGGTTCCGAGCGCGATGACGAAACCTGCCCAACCGTCGCGAAACCCGAGCTTGAAAATGAAATGCCTGAGGAAGCCCCACATGCCATGGCCAAACGCGCTCCACATCGAGACCCGCTTGGCCGAGAGCCTTTGCGCGCTGATCGTGGAGATGAGGTCGATCTTGTGGATGAGCTCGGCGAAATCGCGATAGGGAAAATGCCAGACGTCGTTGGCGAGCTTGCCAGGCCCGCGCTCGCTGAGCAATTCACAGCTTTCGTGGATCGGATCGAGCGTATAGCGCATCGCGCCTTTGCGGAAGAGCTGCAGCCCGCGATAGTTCGGGTACCAGCCCGAGCCCTTGATCCAGCGTCCCATCATGTAGTTGCGGCGCGGGATCAGATAGCCGTCGTGCGCCGGCCCCGCCGCCAAGAGGGCGCGAATTTCGTCGCGGAGCGCGGGCGTGCAGCGCTCGTCGGCATCGAGGCTCAGAATCCATTCGTGGCTGCACGCCTCGGCGGCGCGCGTGCGCAGCTCGCCGAAATGGTTGAGGGAGCACCGCTCGACTCGCACTCCGAGCGCCATTGCGAGCTCGACGGTCCGATCGGTGCTGCCGTTGTCGACCACGACCACTTCATCCGCCCACCGCACGCTCGACACCGCGGCCTCGATCTCCTCGGCGTCGTCCTTGGTGAGAATGCAGACCGAGATTTTTTCCATCGTCTCAATCCTGGGCTTGGCGGGGCAAGCGGCGCCGCTTCATCCGGGCACGCGCACGCCGCAAGATCTCGCGGACATGGCGGAACGGGGTTCCAAGATAATACTTGCGGAAGAACTGCCAGCGGCCGAACACGCCGACCGGCGACGCGGCGTGGGCGGGAACATACCAGCTATTGAGGCCGGTGCGCCGAATCCATCGGTAACCGCGCGACCGCAGATGGCGATGCACCCGCAAATTCATCACGTGGTCCTCGATCAGGATCAGCCGCGGGCGCCAGCGCGCGAGATCCAGTCCCTGCAGGACCTCATGCGCATGGCCTTCGACATCGATCGAAAGGAAGCCGATCGGCGGCGCCGCGGCCGCCTCGCGCAAAATCTGATCGAGAGTAAGGACCGGCACCGCGATGACCGCCTCGGCCCGCCGGGTCACATCCATCAGGCGCTCGTTCAGGGTCGAGAGCGGGCCGGCGAGATGGAGCGGCATCGATTTGCCCGCGTTCGCCGGGGCGGAGCACGCGACCGCAAAGACCTTCGCGTTGCGCGCCTGCCGGAGCTTCTGTGCGAGATCGGGCTGCGGTTCGACCAGGATGCCGCTCCAACCCGCTTGTTCGAGGTGCCAGGTCTGCGAGCCGATCTCGGGGTCGTTGGCGCCGACGTCGACGAAAAATCCCGGCGCGTCGCCGAAGAAGTCGCGGACGAGGCGCGTTTCGACGTCGGGCGGCAGAATGGCGCGCATGATCCTTCGCTCGAGCCGCGCGGCGGCGTTCAATGCTTCTGGCGCCGGCGGCCGACGAGCCCGCTCGTGCTGTGGCCGGGCACGAGTTCGACCAGGATCACCTCGCCGCCATCGGCCTCGACCAGGTCGCGGCCGACGACCTCGTCGAGCCGATAGTCGGCGCCCTTGACCAGCACGTTCGGGCGCACGCGGCGCATCAGCTCGAGCGGCGTGTCCTGTTCGAAGATGACGACGAGATCGACCACCCCGAGCGCCGCCAGCACCTCGGCGCGCGACTGCTGGTCCTGCACCGGCCGTCCCTCGCCCTTGAGGCGCGCGACCGAAGGATCGCTGTTGAGCCCGACGACGAGCCGGTCGCAGGCCGCGCGGGCCTCGGTCAGGAGCTTGACATGGCCCGGATGCAGGAGATCGAAGCAGCCATTGGTGAAGCCGATGCGCAGGCCGCGACGCCGCCATTCGTCGAGCTGCTCATCGAGCACCGACCAATCGAAAACGACCTTCTCTGTCGGCGGAGCCGCTGGCAGAAGGCGCGAGCGCAGCTCTGCCGTGGAGACGACGGTGGCGGTACCACGCTTGCCGACGACCAGCGCCGCAGCAGCATTTGCCGCTCGCACCGCGAGCTCGAAATCGGCCCCGGTCGCGAGCATGACTGCAAGCACGGCGGCTACTGTGTCGCCGGCGCCCGACACGTCCAGCACCTTGACCGGATAGGCCGGCACGTGCAGCGCGCCGCCGCTTCCGGTGTAGAGCGTCATGCCCTCGTCGCTGCGAGTGACCAGCACTGCCTCGCTCTCGACGATGCGCGCGAGTTCTTCCGCTGCGCCGGCGACATCGGCGTCGCTCTGCAAGCTGCGGCGCGTGGCGTCGGCGAGCTCCTTGCGGTTCGGCGTGATCAGGGTGGCGCCACGATAGATGCTGAAATCCTGGCCCTTGGGATCGACGACCACGGGCTTGCCGAGCTTCTTGGCCCCGTCGATCGCCGCGCGGATGACGCGCGGGCTGAGCACGCCCTTGGCGTAATCGGAGAGCACGACGCAATCCGCCCGCGGCAATGCGGCTGCGACAGCGCCGACCAGCGATCGTTCCAGCTCCGCGCTGACAGGCGCCGCGATCTCCCAATCGGCGCGCAAAAGATGGGTCGAATGGTGCTCGGACACGAAGCGCACCTTGCGCGTCGTCGGCCGCGCCGAATCGATCATCAAGTGGGTTTCGACCGTCGGGTAGTCGTCGACGAAGGCCTGGGCGAGCATCCGCCCCGCCTCGTCCTCGCCCATCACGCCGATGAATATGCAATGGGCGCCGAGCGCCGCGATGCCTCGCGCCACGTTGCCGGCGCCGCCGATCACGGTCTGCTCGCGCTTGACGGCGATGACTGGCACCGGCGCCTCCGGCGAGATGCGGGCGACATCGCCATAGATGAAGTTGTCGAGCATCAGGTCGCCGATGCAGAGCACCGTCGCCTCGGCGAATTTCGCGAACTGCTGATCGAAATTGTCCATCAACGATGCCGGTGCGATCTGGTGCGCTTCCCTCGCCGCTCAGCGATAACGGTCTGGGCGGTCGAGAAATTGGGTGATGTAGCGCTCGACCGCCTCTTCGAGCGGGGTGAAGCCCGCATTGTAGCCCGCACGGCGCAGGTTCTCGACCTTGCCTTCGGTGAAGTATTGATACTGGTCGCGGATCGCGGGCGGCATATCAATATATTCGATCTCGGGCTGGCGGCCGAGCGCGCGGAGCATGGCGAGCATCAGGTCGCGAAAGCTGCGCGCCTGCCCGGTGCCGACGTTGAAAATACCAGACACCGCCGGCGTCTCGATGAGCCAGCGGACCACGGCGACGGCGTCGTCGACATAGATGAAGTCGCGTTTCTGCTCCCCGTCCGCGATCTCGGCACGGTAGGACTTGAACAGCCGCACGGGCTTGCCGCACTTGGCGTCATCGAACCGCTTGGCCAGGAGGGTCATCATCTCGCCTTTGTTGTACTCGTTGGGCCCGAACACGTTGAAGAATTTGAGCCCCGCCCATTGCGGCGGCAGCCTGGCGCCACTCGTCCAGCGCTCGACCACGGCGAGATCGAACAAATGCTTGCTCCAGCCATAGAGGTTCATGGGCCTGAGGCGCTGCAGCGCCTCCAGCGAGCAATCGTCGCGAAATCCCTCCCCGCCGTCCCCGTAGGTCGCGGCCGAGGACGCATAGATGAACGCGGTGCGGGTGCTCGTGCACCAGTCGAGCAGCCGTAGCGACAACCGAAAATTGGTGTCGATGACGAGGTCGGCGTCACTCGCAGTCGTGTCGGAGATGGCGCCCAGATGGATGACCGCATCGAGCTTGCGGTTATCCAGCCAGCCGAACAGATCCCCGGGGGGGACGACATCGGCGAGCTGGCGCTTGCCGAGGTTGCGCCATTTCTCGCCGCTGCCGAGGTGATCGTTGACGACGATGTCGCTGCGTCCAGCCTCGTTGAGGCCAGCGACCACATTCGATCCGATGAACCCGGCCCCACCGGTGACCAACAACATCCAAACCCCGCCGTCCCGGCTCGTCGCCTTCCTTTGCCCCAGAGCGCGGTGCAGCGCAATGTGGCCCATCCGGCGCGGTCGCCACGCGTTCGAGGCATCCCGGTCAACCATCGATGACTGGACAGGGGTCTGCAGGCCGGCTAACGGCGTGCTGAACTTGGTCCTCAACAACGTTCGGTCCAAAGCACATGAATACATATTCAATTCTATGAAGATATGAATTATAATTCAAATCGCCAGAACGGATCCGATCCGCCCGCACCCGCGCCGGCAGCGGCCACGAGTCCGATCCTGCTCGTGCCTTACATGTGGATCGGCGATTTCGTCCGCTGTCACTCGGTGGTCAAGGTGTTGCGCAGCCGATGGCCTGGCCGGCCGATCGACATGCTCACCAGCACCAATTGCGCCCCGCTCATCGACTATATGGGCGGGGTACGCAAAGGCATCGTCTGCGACCTGCCGCGCGGGAAGCTGTCGCTCGGACAATATCTGGCCCTGGCAAGGCGGCTCCGCGCGGAAAGCTATGGCAGCGCACTGATCATGCTGCGCACCTGGAAGGCGGCGCTGGCGCCATTTCTCGCCGGCATCCCGGAGCGCATCGGCTTTGTCGGCGAGGGGAGATTTCTGCTCATCAATGACCTGCGCTGGGGCGAACGCCGGCTCGAGCGCATGATCGACCGCTGCGGGGCGCTGGCGCTGCCCAAGGGCCCCCCCCTGCCCTCCGACTGGCCGCTGCCCGAACTCGTGCTTCCGGCGGCCGAAACCGCCGGATGGGTCGCGCGGCGCGGGCTCGCCGCCGCGGTCCATCCCATCGTGGCGCTCGCCCCTGGCGCCGTGGGTCAAGGCAAGCGCTGGGCGACCGCCCGCTATGCCGAGCTGGCGTGCCGGCTGGCCGAGCGAGGCGTCGGCATCTGGGTGCTGGGCGGACCGAATGAGGCTCCGCTGGCCAGCGAGATCGCCGCCGCAGCCGGTCCGCGGGTCAAGGATCTCACCGGCAGCGATCTGGGCGATGCCATCATCGCCCTCAAAGTGGCGGATGTGGCGGTAACAAATGATTCGGGCCTGATGCACGTCGCCGCGGCGCTCGGCACCGCGACCATCGCGCTCTTCGGCCCGACCAGCCCGCGGCTGTGGGCGCCGCTCAATCCGCTTGCCGCCGCGCTCGAACCGCCGCGCGAGGGCCCCTGCCCCGCTTGCAGCAGGTCCAATTGCAATGACGTGCGCCACCGCCGCATCGACGACATATCCCCCAGCCGCGTGCTCGAAGCCGTCAACCGAGCGCTCGCGGCGAAGGGATTGGCTGCGCCCGCATGACGACCAACGATCTCATAGGGACGACTGTGGTCGGTCCAAGAGGCGGCGATACACGGCCGCGATGCGTTCCACCTCGGCGTCGACGGTGAACTCCGCCAGCACCGACGCGCGCGCCTTGCGGCCCATGGCGGCGGCGCGCTCAGGCGCCCGCAGCAGCGGCTCGAGCGCGGCGACGAGGGCCCCGACATCGCCCGGCGGCACCAGCATGCCGGTCTCGCCATCGCGCACGACTGCTTGCGCTCCTCCCGCCCGCGCCGCGACCAGCGCCGCGCCGGCGGCCATCGCCTCGAGCAGGGTGAGACCAAAACCTTCGTTGCGGGAGGTGAAGGCGTAGATGGAGATGCGCTGGAACCATTGCGGCACCTCCTCGGTCGGCAATTCGCCGAGAAAACGCACGCGCTCGGAAAGGCCTGCGGCCGCGACGCGGGCTTCGAGCGCCCGCGCGAAGGCGCGCTGATCGGGCGTGACCGCGCCGACGACGATGGCGGTAAAGTCCGGATATTTCGGCAGCAGCGCACACATGGCCTCCACGAACACATCGGTTCCCTTCTGCGCGCGGACGCGGCCGAAGCAGCCGATGCCATATGTCCCGGGGAGCCCGGTTGCGGCGAAGGCGGCCGCCCGGTCAGGCGGCGGACGATAGCGCTCCGCATCGATCCCGTGCAGCACGACGGTCGCGGGGCGATCGAGATACGCGGCTGACGCTTCGCTCGCCGCGATCACGGCATCCATGCGCGCGATCAGCACGCGGGTGATCCAACTGTGCCGGCGTTGCGCCACCGAGGTGAAGACGAGTGCGAGCGGCCAGCCGAGCAACTTGAGCGACAGCCCGGCCATCATCTCGTTGTTGCGCCGGGCGTGCCAGATCCGCGGCTTGCGCCGCTGCGATGAAAGGCGCAGCCGCAGAAGGTCGCCGACGGTCATGCGCGGCATGCGTTCGGGAGCGTCGGAGCCAAGCCAGGCGGTGGGCAAGAATTTCGCCAGCCGGGGCGCGACCATGCGGTTCGTCGCCGTCACCCCGGAATAGTGCCAGTGCAGGTTCGGAATGACGACCGAAAGCTCGGATAAGTCGTGATCGTCCATCCGTTCCTACGGCTGATAACGGTTGTTCCACGCCCGTAGAGGGTGCATTAACCATAATTACCGGACAAGCGCATCCGAAACCGCGCTTTCATCCGGCGCCGGTTAAGGGTCGCGGCGGACGATCGGCGAGGCAGGGTCGAATGACCATCCTGGTCACAGGCGGCGGCGGCTATATCGGCAGCCACATGGTGCACGAGCTCGTCGATGCCGGCGCGGGCGTCGTGGTTATCGACGACCTGTCGACCGGCTTCCGCTCCGCGCTGCCGACATCGGTTCCGCTCGTCGTCGGCGATATCGGAGACGAGGGGCTCGTCACCGAGCTGGTGCGCACCCACGCGGTCACCGAGATCATCCATTTCGCGGCCTCGGTCGTGGTGCCCGACTCGGTGCGCGATCCGCTCGGCTATTACCGCAACAACACCACGAATGCGCACGCGCTCATCGAGGTCGCGGTCAAGACCGGCGTGCGGCATTTCATCTTTTCCTCGACCGCCGCGGTCTATGGCCATCCCGAGCGCATACCGGTCGACGAGACCGCGCCGCCGAAGCCGATGTCGCCCTATGGCAGCTCGAAGCGGATGACCGAGGTCATGCTCACCGACGCAGCGGCGGCGCACGGGCTCAAATACGTGATCCTGCGCTACTTCAATGTCGCCGGCGCCGATCCCCAGCTGCGCACCGGGCAGTCGACGGTCGGCGCGACCCACCTGATCAAGGTCGCGGTCGAGACCGCGCTCGGGCTGCGGCCGCAGATCGAGGTCTATGGCACCGACTACGAGACCGCCGACGGCACCTGCATCCGCGACTATATTCACGTCACCGACCTCGCCCGCGCGCATTTGGCGGCGCTCGAGCATCTGCGCCGGGGGGGCGCGAGCGAGACCTTCAATTGCGGCTATGGCCACGGCTATTCCGTCCTCGAAGTGATCGAGGCGGTCAAGCGCGCGAGCGGCCGCGATTTCGCCGTGCGGCACGCCGCCCGCCGGCCCGGCGATCCGCCGGCGATCGTGGCCGATGCGCAACGCATCCGCGCGATGCTCGGCTGGAAACCGCAATTCGACGATCTCGCCACCATCGTCGGCCACGCGCTCGCCTGGGAGCGGAAATT
>Ga0137385_10001086_pt1 | contig 22598 bp, 19 predicted proteins | sample SagtaG_FD_104921 | JGI IMG/M metagenome (GOLD analysis project Ga0137385, IMG submission 104921) | Vadose zone soil microbial communities from Sagehorn Ranch, Mendocino, California, USA - Sage2_R_80_16 metaG | ecosystem: Environmental > Terrestrial > Soil > Vadose zone | place: USA: California... | reverse complement strand
CGGCGCCTTGGCCCCGATGTTGAGCACGTTGATGATGCGTCCCCATCGCCGCTCTTTCATCTGCGGCCACGCGAGCCGCGTCAGCCTGATGGCGGCGAACAGCTTCTGATCGAAGTCCTCGCGCCAGATCTCCTCGGTCACCTGCTCGAACGGGGCGCGGCGCGACTCGCCGGCATTGTTCACGACGATGTCGATCTTGCCGAAGGCCCGCATGGTCTCGTCGTAGAGGCGCCGGATGTCCGCGACGACAGCGACGTCGCCTTGAACCGCGACCACCCGCCCGCGCGCCGTCGCGCCGATGATCTTCTTGGCCTGGTCGAGGCCTTCGCGCCCGCGGGCAATGATGGCGACATCAGCCCCCGACGCCGCAAACCTGGTCGCGACCGCGAGCCCGATGCCCTTGCTGCCGCCCGTGACCACCGCCGCGCGGCCCGCAAGACTGATCTCCATTCAACCCTCCCAAGAAATCATGCGGGCACCGCAGCGATAGATTACCATATACAGTCTCTGAGCGTAGATGACGTCGTGGCGACGCGGCATTGTCATCGCGGTCCATACTCGCCTGTCATCGCCCGCGAAGGCGGGCGATCCAGTAATCACCGAAATCGGTTATCGGGACGTGCAATCGCCGGCGCCTGAGATTACTGGATGCCCCGCCTTCGCGGGGCATGACGGTTGGCGGTGGGCCAAAGGAGAGGTCCAATGAAGCTGTATTCGTTCTGGCGGTCCCTGGCGACCTTCCGGGTGCGGATCGCGCTCAACATCAAGGGAATTCGGCCCGACGAAATCGTCGACATCGACCTCATGAAGGGCCGCCAGCGCGAAGCCGCCTTCCGCGCGGTCAACCCGCAGATGCTGATCCCGGCGCTGGTCGAGGACGATGGCACGGTCTTCTTCCAATCGCTGGCGATCATCGAATATCTCGATCAGATCCATCCCGATCCGCCGCTGCTGCCGCCCGATCCGCGCGGGCGGGCGCGCGTGCGCGGCCTGGCGCAGATCGTCGCCTGCGACGCCCATCCCCTGCTGGTGCCGCGGGTGCGCGACTATCTCGAACATCAGTTCAAGCTCGACGAGCCGTCGCGGATGGCGTGGTGCCGGCACTGGATCGCGGAGGCGCTCGCCGCGCTCGAGACGCATCTCAAGGGCAAGGAGACCGGGCGCTATTGCCATGGCGACGCGATCAGCATCGCCGACATCTGCCTCGTCAGCCACGCGGCCGGAGCGAAATTCTTCGGGGTCGACCTCGCACCCTTCCCTGCGGTCGCGCGCATCGTCGACACCTGCCTCGCGATCGACGCCTTCGCGCGCGCCCACCCCCTGCGGCAACCAGGCGCCCCGGCAGCGGTGACCTAATACCCGGGCCACAAGCCCGGCGTCGCCAGCTCGAGGAGATGCCCGTCCGGGTCGCGGAAGTAGATGCTTTCACCGCCCCGCGGCCACCTGGTCCGGCCTTCGATCTCCACCCCCGCATCGCGCAGGCGTGCCTCCCAGGCCGCCAGCGCATCGGCAGCAACCGAAAATGCCACATGCGCGGGGCCATGGCCGTCGTGGGGCGGGATCGTGCCTCCGGGGAGATGGACCGTCTGCAAGGATTCGCCGCGACGAAACAGCAGCAGCACGCCCCGCCCGCCGACATCGTAAGCCCGCAGGCGTTGATCGGTGTAAAGACCCTTGAGCGCAAGCACCTGCTCATAGAACGCACGCGCGCGATCGAGATCGTCCACATAGAGCACGGTCTCGAGCACGCCATCGAGGTGAGGGAGAGAGTCGCTCAATTCAGGCACCTCCACCGAATTGCTGCATCGCATCGAACCGACGAGACGGGCCGAAATCCGGCCTCGGCACCACCCCTTTCGAGTGCGCGGGAAATTGGTGTAGCTTCATCGCCGAGCCGCCAGTGGGACCTGCCGAAGTCCTGATTCCTAGCGGCAGCGCGCCATTGCCGTCGGCAGGCAAGCATTGTCGAGCGGGAGGGCCTCCATGTCCAGGACACCGTATTCGGGACTCGCATTCGCAGTCTGTCTTGCGCTGATCGGCGTTGGGTTCGCCGACGTGCCGTCCGCCCGCGCGCGAGTGACCCAGATTGTCATCACGGCGACGGAGCAGCCGGCCTTCGGCGGCAAGAGCTTCGGCCCGGTCGGGCCCTACGAGCGGATCAGCGGCTACGTCACCGGCGAGGTCGATCCGAAGCAGCCGCTAAATGCCATCATCGTCGACATCGGCCTCGCGCCGGTGAACGCCAAGGGCATGGTGGAATATTCCACCGACTTCCAAATCCTGCGGCCGGTTGCGCGCGGCAAGGGCAACCGGCGACTGCTCTATGAGATCACCAATCGCGGGTCGAGCAGCGTGCTGCAAACGCTCAACGACAGCAGGACCGGGATCGACGCCACCGCAACCGGTGATCCCGGCAATGGTTTCCTGATGCGCCAGGGATATGTGGTTCTGGAAAGCGGCTGGGACGTGACCGCGCCACGCAATGGCAAGCTGTTCACCGCGACCGTTCCGATCGCAAGGAATCCGGACGGGTCGGCGATCGTCGGTCCGGCGGTCGAGGAATTCGTCATCGACAAAGGCGCGACGCCGGCGACCAGGCGGCTCACCTATCCGGCTGCGAGCCCCGACAAGTCCAAGGCGAATCTCACGGTGCGCAAGAACTATGCCGATGCGCCGATACAGCTGTCGGCGGCGGACTGGGATTACGCGGATGCGAAGTTGGACGCGGTCAAGCTGAGCTCGGGAAATTTCGGCGGGCCGGGCTCGTTCGGACCGACCGCGCTTTACGAATTCACCTATGTGGCGAAGGACCCGCTGGCGGTGGGGCTCGGCTTTGCCGCCATCCGCGACCTGGCAACCTTCCTGCGCAACGCCGAAACCGACGACCGGGGCACGCCCAATCCGCTCGCCGGCGACATCCAATTCATCTATTCGTATTGCAGCTCACAGCCCTGCCGCACCATGCACGATTATGTGCAGCTCGGGTTCAATCAGCCCGAGCACGCCGCCGGCGCGGCGCCGAAAGTCTTCGATGGCGTGTTGAACTGGAAGGCCGGTGGCAGCGGGATATTCATGAACTACCGCTTCGCGCAGCCGGTGCGGACCCACCGGCAGCACATCGCGCGCTGGACGCCGGAATACCAGTTCCCGTTCGCCGACCAGAAGCTCACTGATCTGGTCACCGGCAAGACCGACTCCCGCCTGCGCCGCTGCGAGGAAAGCAACACCTGTCCAAAGACCTTCGAGGCGAACTCGTCGAACGAATACTGGGCGAAGGCGGCGTCGATGATGCAGACGGACAGCAAAGGGCGCGATATCGGCGGCGTCGACGGCGTGCGCTATTACCTCCTCGCCAGCTTCCCGCATGGCGCCGGAAACGGTCCCGGCATCTGCGCGCAACCGAGGAATACGCTGCGACCGAACCAGCTGCTCCGCGCGCTGCTGGTCGATCTCGACGCCTGGGTCACGGACGGGGTGGCGCCGCCTACCGACCGCATGCCGCGCGTGGCCGATGGCACTCTGGTTCCGCCGCTGCCCCAGGAGGGATATGGATTCCCTCGCATTCCAGGCGTCATCTACAACGGCGTCCATCACACCGGCGACCTGTTCGACTTCGGGCCCGACGTCGACAAGGGCTTTCTCTCGGTGCTGCCGCCCAAGCGCCTCGGCACGCCCTATCCAGTGCTGGTCCCCAAAGCCGATGCGGACGGCAACGACATCGCCGGGATCAGGCTCCCCGAAGTGACCGTGCCGGTTGCGACCTATACCGGCTGGGCATTGCGGGCGGACGGGCTCGATGGCTGCGATGCCGCCGGGCAGAAGCTCGATTTCGCCAAGACCAAGGCCGCGCGGCTCGCGGCGGGCGATCCGCGGCCGTCGCTCGAGGAGCGCTATGCGGATCACGCCACCTATGTCGGTCTGGTGACGCAGGCCGCGCAGTCGCTCAGGGAGCAACGCTTTTTGCTCGACGAGGATGTGGAGCGCACCATCGCCGCCGCGCAGGCGGCGAGCGTGCCGTGATCACGACCGCGGTTTCAAGGAGGACAGCCATGCTTTACCGAAGCTCGATCGCTTCAATCGCGCTCGTGGCAGCGCTGCTGACGACATTTGCCGGCGCTGAAGCGTTCGATGAAACGAAATATCCCGACTGGAAGGGCCAGTGGGTAAGGATCGGCGCCGGCGGTCAATATGATCCGAGCAAACCGCCGATGCGGGGACAGGAACCTCCGCTGATCCCCGAGTACCAGGCCATCTGGGACGCGAACATCGCAGAAGCGCGCGCCGGCGGGCAGTACTACAACACCCAGGTCCGCTGCCTCCCAGCCGGCATGCCGCGGATGATGATGGCTTACGAGCCGATGGAAATCATCGTCCTGCCGGACACCACCTATATTCACATCACCTTCAACAACGAGTTTCGCCGCATCTTTACCGACGGGCGCGACTGGCCCGGGAATGAGGAGCCGACGTTCCCGGGCTACTCGATCGGCAAGTGGGTCGACGAGGACGGGGATGGCCGCTACGACGTGCTCGAAATCGAGACCCGGAACCTCAAGGGTCCGCGAGTGTTCGACCCCAGCGGCATTCCCTTGCACAAGGACAATGCGACCATCGTCAAGGAACGAATTTATTTGGATAAGAGCGATCCGAACATCCTGCGCGACCAGATCACCACCATCGACAACGCCCTGACCCGCCCCTGGACCGTCACGAGGAGCTACCGCCGCCTGCGCAACGCTCCCTTTGTGGAGCACATTTGTGCCGAGAACAACGAATATGTCTTCATCGGCAACGACACCTACACCATGAGCCCGGACGGCTACCTTATGCCGGCGAAGAAGGATCAGGCACCGCCGGATTTGCGATATTTCAATCCGGCCCGCAAGTGACGCGCACCTGCCAGCGATGTCTGCTTGACCGGGAAATTCGGCCGGCCGCCATGGGCCTGGCGCTCACGCCGCGCTTGTGGTCAGAGCCTTGACCTTGCGAGCGTGACCGACGGCATCGCGCGCCGCCTGGTTCTGGGTGAACAGCTCGAGCTTCTCCACATCGTCGTCGGCGACCGGCGTCATGGCCTGGTCGGTATAGGCGAGGCCATTCGGGTCAGCCTTGACGCGCCGGTAGATGCGGTAGATGCGCCAGGCCTGAGCCGCGACGCGCGCAAGCTTGGCCAGGAAGTCCCACACCAGCCGCGGGTAGAACCGCCAGATGGGCTCGATCGCCAGGGTGGATCGCCGCTCTAAGCGGCTCTTCATGCGCAAAATGCCGCCCTGAAGCGGGTGGACCTTCTCGATCGCGAACGACTGGGAAAACCAGAGAATGATCTGCCCCAACCGGAAGATATTGATCCCGCACGCCTGCGCGCGGCGCAGGATGCGCTCGATGTGCGCCGGCGTGTAGTAGATCTCCCATGCCTCCCAATAGATCCCTTCCCACTCCTGCTTGCTCATCTTCGGATGGGCCGTCAGCACGTGCTCAAGATCGTATTTGTTGAGGTCCGGGTCCATCGCGACACCCTTGGACCAGAGCACCTTGTGGTCTTCCGAGCCCGGCAGCGGCGTCAGACAGAAGAATTCAAGCACGTCGAGCGGCAGTTCCTTCTTGACGATCTCGATATCGTGGCGGATCGATTCCGGCGTGTCGTTGGGGAATCCGAGGATGTATCCGGCATAGGTCCAGATCCCGACCGACTTCCAGGCCAGCAGCATCTTGCGATATTCGGTGATCTTGTTCTGCCGCTTCTTCGCGGCGATGAGGTTATCGGGATTGATGTTCTCGAGCCCGATGAAGATGCGGGTCACGCCGGCGCGCTTGGCCTTGGCGATGAAGTTCGGGATCTTGTGGCAGAGCGTGTCCACCTGGATCAGGAAGCGGACGTCCATCCCGTGCTGCTCGCGCAGTTCGATGATGCGGTCGAAGATCGCTTCCCAGTCCTTGTTGCGCGCGAAATTGTCGTCGGAGATGAAGTACCGGTCGATCCCATCCTTCCAGTTCGTGCGAATGATGTGCTCGACATCATCGGGCGTGCGCCGGCGCGATTTGCGCCCCTGGACGTTGATGATCGTGCAAAAGGAGCACTGGAACGGGCATCCGCGCCCGGCGTCGAAAGATGTGACATTGCCGATCGTCTTGCGCACCGTCAGGTCCGGCAGGAACGGCGTGACCGCGCCCTCGAGTGCCGGCAGATCATCGATGTAGTTGTAAATGGGCGCGAGCCGATTGGCCGCCGCGTCGCGGAGCACCTCGTCCATCCGCCCTTCGGCCTCGCCCGCGAACAGGGTCGCGCCCATGTCGAGCGCTTCCTTGAGATCAGGCATGAGCTCCGGGAACATGGCGAGCAGGCCGGAAACATGGAACCCGCCGATGACCACCTGGATGCCGGCCGCGCGGAGCGGGCGCGCCAGATCGAGGGCGCGTGGATACTGGTTCGACTGGACCCCGACGAGCCCGACGAACCCGAAATTGCCGCTGCGGCCGAAGTCGGCAATGATCTTGTCGATGCGGACGCGAGTATTCGTCTCGTCGATCGCGGCGATCTCCACAGCGATGTGCTCGCCGAGCACCTTGCGCGCGACCGAATCGGCGACCAGGCCATAGACGCTGGCCAGCGAGTTGGCCGGCATCGACGAGCGAAACCAGCGGATGACATAGCCATCGTCGTCGTAGTGCGACGGCTTGATCAGCACAATGCGAAAGCGCCGCGCTGCCGAGGCGGTCGCCGCGGTTTGCGCCCCAGGCGTCGCCGCCTGCCGAATCCATTGATGTTGGAAATACAAACCCTTGCTCCGGGGGCGTCCCCACCCCGACATTTCCCCCGATGACCAGCCATTGGGCCGGTCGATGGATGGTCGCCACATTCTTTCACGGCGCGTCTGATCGTCAAGTAGGCGGCGCCGAATATTCCTCAGCCCTCTGAACATGCCGAGCCACGAGTTTGCCGAAGCCGTCGGGCTGATGAGCCATATAAATATGAGATGCTTTTGCAAGAACGAGCAGGTCACGCCGAATCGACACCGACGGACGTCGACGTCACAACACTCGAATTGACTCGCGTGCGCCCCTACAGGTGTCGGGCTTACCTGACCGGCAACAGGCGCTCGTCCCTTACTGCATCTTGACGGCCGCGCTCGCCTCTCCCACCGAGATTCCTTCCTGTGTGGCGATGATAAAGATGCGGTTATCGGCCGGATCATAGAGAACAGACGAAAAATAACGATCGAACGATGAGAACGCAGGTCGGTGTCGGAACGCTGTAACGGGGGTTCCGGGGCAAGGCGTGCTGATGGCGGGTAGAGGTGGACCTGTAGCCCGTTCCGCGGCTGCTTGCGCCACCCGGCGCTTATTCCGGCAGGCCTGCCTGTCGCATGGCGTCGATGACGGTCCCGGTAATGTGAGGCGCAACGCCGACCGCTGCACACCAGCGGCTACTGCTGAAGCCGGGGTGGAGCGCCAACAGGCGCGCGCTCGCAGCCTTGCCTCCTCAATCCGTCCGCGCCTCGCGAGCGGCGCCGCGAGCCACCCGTGCAAAAGGCTGAAGCCCGGGTTCAATTGGACCGCCCGCCGACCTGCAACCACCGCCTCCTCGTATCGGCCGAGCAGGAAATTGCCGAACCCAATGATGCCCTGGGGGATATAGTTCATCGCATCGAGCGGGCTGAGGCGGATCGCGCGCTCGCCCCAATCGATCGCACGCTCCGCGTCGCCGCCGAATGCCACTGGCGCGCATCCGAATGAATACACGAAGGCACAGGATGCGCTCAGGGCCAACGCCATCTCGAACGCCTCGACGGCCACCTTGCGGTCATGCGCCACCATGCCGATGGCAAAGCCGCTGAGCGCGAGCGCCATCGCGTCGCCGCGGCCGTGCTCGAGGGCCGCATGGGCATGGCGAATCGCGCCATCATGGTTCTCTGGACGCATGCCGCCGCGCACGTAGATGATTTCGTGCGCCCAGGCGGCAAAGCCGTGCGCGAGCGCGTAGGTCGGCTCGATGGCGAGCGCTTGCTCGAGGATCGGCAAGCCCTTGGCGGCGCCCTCCGGCATGCAGGTATAAACGCTCGGCAGCGCGCGGAGCAAAAGATCGTAGGCGTCGAGATTATCCGGCCGCTTGCGCCTGACGCGCTTGATCTCGGCTTGTCGCAGGTTGGGCTCGATGGCAGCCACCACGCTGATCGTAATTTCGTCCTGCAGCGCGAACACGTCCGTGAGGTCGCGGTCGTACCGCTCGGCCCAGAGATGCCGCCCATCCTCCGCCTCAACGAGCTGACCGGAGATACGGACGCGGCTCGCCACCTTGCGCACGCTGCCTTCGAGGACATAGCGCACACCCAGTTCGCGGCCGACCTGCTTCACGTCGACGGCGCGGCCCTTGTAGGCGAAGCTCGAATTGCGCGCGAGGACGAAAAGCCATTGGACGCGCGAGAGGCCAGTGATGATGTCTTCTACCATCCCATCGGCAAAATAGTCCTGCTCCGGATCGCCGCTCATGTTCACGAACGGCAGCACGGCGATCGACGGGCGGTCGGGCAGGCCCAATCCGGGTTTTGGCGGTTCAATCGCGGCAGTCGCCTCGGCGCCGGACTCCTCGCGGACGGCGCCTACGAACCGGATGCCCTTGCGCAGGATGGTGCGGATAAGGCGCTGCTCCTCGCCGCTGTCGTGTAGCGCGGCGCGGACGGCGTTGATGCGGCTGCTCAGCGTCGCCTCGGAAACGATGCGTCCTTGCCAAACCGCGGCAAGCAGGTCGTCTTTGCTAACGACGCGCTCGCAGTTGCGGATCAGGTACTGCAACAGGTCGAACATTGCCGTTCTTCGCCGCCGCGCCGGCGCGGGCTCTGGACGCGCGGACCTGGGTTTCAGGCACGGGCGATGACGGCAACCCCTGCAGCCGGACCGCGCCCTGCAAGACCTTCGCGACAGCCATCGCGAAAACGGCTTCGGGCGGCGAGATCAACTGCCTCGATCCCGGCAGCTTCGGCGGAGTGAACATCCGCAAGGCGATCACCATCTCGTGCGAAGCCGGGACGGCCGGCGTTCAGGGGACCCCCATCTCCGGCATCTTCGTCTTCGCGGGCGCGGGTGAAGTGGTGACCTTGCACGGTCTCGACATCGATGGGCAGGGTACCGGCGTAAGCGGAATTAGTATTTTAGCAGCCAAAGCGGTGCATGTCGAAAAGTGCACCATTCGCAATTTCCACGCGTTTGATGGCAGTGCAGCGGGCATATTCCTCGGAATCCCTAATCCTTCAACGCTGTTCTTGTTCGTCACCGACACCGTGATCAGCGACAATGACAACGGAGTCGCACTCGAGAGCTCGGGTGGCTTCAAAGTCGCTTCGCTGAAAAATGTGACCATCACCGGCTCGACGTCGAATGGCCTGTCACTCCCCGACAGCAACGTGTTCGTCAACGTCACCAAATCGATCATTTCGGGCAATCGCGGCAGCGCCATCAATCTTTTGGCGGCAAGCACGACCGTCAACATCGACCGCTCGACGATCGCAAATAATGCGGTGGCGCTGAATGCCGCTGCCAGCGGCTCGACCATCCGCATTTCCGGCAACAACATCTACAACAACACGACCGGCTTCGTCATCGCGAGCGGCGCGCAGATCCAGACCGACAGTAGGAACAACACCGGCGTCAGCAATGGAGGGGCGACGATTCCCAACGGAAGCCTTACCAAGAATTGACAACAACGGCGGGGGCAGGTGCCCAACACAAGCTTTGCTCTATACTGACGGACCGCCGCGACCGTCCGCCCAGTTTCTTCACTCCCGCGTCAGCCCCTGCTTCTTGTACATATTGTCGATGAATTTGATCGCCTCGGGCGGCGTATCCCCCAGCGTTGCGATGAGCTTTTCGATCTCATGATGGGTCATCGGCACGAATTCCTCGCTCATCTTGCGGCCACGGTCGAGGAAATCGGGCTCCTTGCTCATCTTGGCGAACGCCTCGCGGTAGGCATCGGCGACCGGCTCGGGCGCCACGGGCGGCAGCGCGACCCATTTGTCGGTCGCCATCATGCCGAGGTAATGGTGGAATGCCTTCAGCATCGTGGGGTCCGTGATCTTGCCTTCCATCATGCTGACGAAGAAAGGTGCGTCGCCGAAGTCCTGGCGCAAGACGCCGCCGCTTCCGAACTTGGCCAGGATCTTGATCTTGCCGGTCTCCAGCAGCCTTTGGATCTGGCCGGCATCGCCGGTCGCGGTCATGTCGATCTCGCCGCGCTCGAGCGCGAGTCCGAGCCCGCTGGTGCCGGGATAACCCAGAATCCAGCGCACGTTCCAGCCGAGGAACTCGATCCCCCAGACCGTTCCTTCCATTGCCGCGCGCGGGACGGCACCCAGCGAGCCCATGGCGACGGGCGCGGCGCGCTTGTCGTAGAGCCGCTTCTCGGCCTCCTTGTTGATGAGGAGGAACGAGCCGCCCCGCCCGATTCCGCCGATGAAGAGGAATTTGGTGGGGTCGTATTTGGAGTGGGGCTGGCGGTATTGCAGCGGATCGGAGCTCGTCCCCGAGCCGACCGTGATCGTCAAGCCGTCCGGTTTGACCTGCTGAACGAAATGGTTCATCCCCCGCTTGCCGTCCGCGCCCGGCATGTTGCGGACGATGACCGACGGCGCGCCTGGAAGCAGCTTCGAGAAATATTCGGCGATCAGCCGGCCCGCCAGATCGGTTCCCCCGCCCGACGCATAGGGAACGATCATGGTAATCGTCTTGCCCTGGAACGAGATCCCGCCCTCCGCCGCAGCCTCGGCGCATCCGACGAGACAGGCGAAGAGGCCGAGGCCGATGCTTCTCATCCTTCAACCCCCGATCAATCCCTGCGCCGAGTGGACTATTGGATGCGCATCCCCTGCTTGCGCATCAGCCCCTTGGTATAGTCGACGGCCTCGGTCGTGGTATCCGCCAAGGCCCGCACGACGATCTCGACGTCGTGCGCGGCCATCGGAACGAAGCCATCGCTGATCTTCTCGCCCCGCTCGCGGAAATCGCGGTCAGCCGCGACTTTCTGGAACGCCTCGCGGTAGGCCTCGAGGATGAGGTCCGGCGTGCCCGGCGCCAGCGCGAGCCACTTGTCGCCGGTATTCAACGCCGTCCAGTAGTCGAACGCCTTCTGCGCCGCCTTATCCTTGATCTTGCCTTGCATCAGCGCGGGAAAAAGCGGCGCATCGCCGAATTCCGCCCGCGGCACGATCTTGCCGCCTTCGACCGCGCCGGTCTGGACGATGATTTTCAGCTTCCCGCTGTTGAGCCGATCCTGGATTTGGAAAATGTTTCCGGTCGAGGTGATGTCGATCTCGCCGCGGTCGAAGGCCAGCATCGTCTCGTTGGTCCCGTGGTAACCGGTGACCCAGGCGGCGTTCCAGCCGAGGTATTCGATGCACCAGAGCGCGGGCTGCATCGCCGGGCGGGGCAGTCCCATGACCGACCCGATCACGGCGGGTCGTTCCGATTTGTCGTGCAATCGGGGTTCGGCCTCCCCTCTGATGAAAATGACCGAGCCGCCCCGTCCGATGCCGCCGGCGAAGCGAAATGTCGTCGGGTCGTATTGGGCGCTCGAATTGCGGTAGACCACCGGATCGATGGTCGAGATCGAACCCATCATGATGGTCAAGCCGTCCGGCTGGGTCCGGTGGGCGAAGTAGTTCAAGGCCGTGATGCCGCTCGCGCCTGGCAGGTTCTGCACCACGATATTGGGCTCGCCTGGCAGGTGCCGGCGCAGATAGGGCGCGATCAGCCGGCCTGACGCATCGGTCCCGCCGCCGGGGTCGGAGCCGACGATCATGGTGATGGTCTTGCCCTTGAAGGAGAGCGGAGCCCCCGCCTTCGCATCCGATGTTGCGATGCCGAACACGGCGAGGCTGATGAAAGCGACCCCGGCAATCCCTTTTTCGAGCATTCCCTGCCCCTGCGGACCTGTTTTTCTTAGACGCTCATTGCGGGAGCAAACCGATGCAATTTCCCAGCGAGGCCTTCTTTCGCCAATTCATCGACATTCATACGATAGTCGCGCGCCTTGGTCGAGGAGGGGCCGACCCATGTCCTGGCGGCCGCGTCGGGTGGGCAACACAGCGGCTTCGCCGTTTTGCCCACCCGCTCCTTGCGATTTCATTCTGCAAACCGGCGGCGGGTCTGCTTCTGCTTTTCCCCGGTCTCGTAGTGGCGCCCCTCGACCGCAAGCTCGGCCTCCTTCTCCTCTTCCTCGGTCCAATAGCCCAGTGAATAGCCCCACCAGGGTTCCTTGAGGCTGAGCGGGGGCAGCTGCAGATCGCGCCAGATTTCGAGCGCGCGCTCCATATATTTCCGCTTCGGCAGCGACAGCGGCGGGTATGGCCAGGGCATGGTGGCGTCGATGAGGAGCGCTGTCGACCGCGGCTGCTTCGCGCTCGTCAAGCCGCGCGGTTGCCCCGGAGGCGCAACCGACGGATCGAGCGCAAATAGCGGCGCGTCGACGATCTCCGCGTCCCGGTAAGGCTGCGAGCGGTAGGCGATCGCCCATAGAATATTCTCCGCGTCTCGGACATTGATGTCGTCGTCGACCGCGATCGCGATCTTGCCGATGAATCTCTTGGCAAGCAGGCGCAGCGCATTCTTGGCATCGTCGGCGCTCCGCTTTTTGAGCTTGACGACGACGATCGCGTTCGCGCCGGCGCATTCGAGATATTCGACCTCGCTGACATTGTCGAAGCCGGCATCGCGCAGGAGCTTGTGGGAGGCGGCGGCGCGGCCGATGTGGCGCATCTTGCTGCTCTCGCTCGGCGGGAGCTGGCTCAGGATCGCGAGATAGACCGGCTGCCTGCGCATCGTGATGGCGGTCAGCTCCATGAAGAAGCTGAAGTCGCGCTGCGCCATGTAGCCCGGAAACTCGCCGAACGCGCCCTCCATCTCGACGATATTGGTGGGCACCGTGCCTTCGATGACGATCTCGGCCTGCGCCGGCACCATGAGGTCCTGGGTGACGCAGCGCACGACCTCGAGCGGGTGCCCGCATAGCGCGCCGGCGACGTCGTATTCGCACATGTTGTTCGGGATCCGGGTCACCGCGGTATAGGTGACATGCGGCGGCGCGCCGATCACGATCGCCGCCGGCAGGCGCTCCGCCCCCTTCGCCCGCCAGCGGTCGATATGCTCGCGCATGCCGACGCCGAGCATGCCCGAGAGCACGCCGATGCGGTTTTCCGCCTTCACCATGCCGCGGTAGTTGCCGAGGTTGTGCAGGGCGGTCTCCGGATCCTTCGAGACCCAATGCGAGGCGGTCGTATAGGGCGCATTGTCGAACCCTGGAGTCGAGATCGGGATCGGCAGCCGGCCGAGTCCGCCGCCTTCGCGGCTGAGCGCATCGCCGGTGATGACGACCTCCTGGCATGGTGCTTCTCCGACTTCGATCGGAGCGAGCGGGCTTGCCAAGGCCTTGCGCCATACCTCCGCGATCTCCTCGATCGCGCAACCCATTCCAAGCGCGTAGATTTCCGCCGAGCCGGCCATGGCGCCAACCAGGACCGGGATGGAGTAGCTGCGGCCGCGGCTGTCCACCACGTTCTCGAACAGGAACGCCTTGCGCGCAGTCTCGGGCAAGCCGCGAAATTGCAGCCGCACCAGCGGATGAAGCTCGGTATCCTTGTTGACCGGCGTGGTCACGCGAACGAGCTTGCCCGCCTGTTCGAGCCCCGCAACATAGCTGCCCAGCGTCGGCCAATACGAGGCCATCGGGTTCTCCGGCATTCGTTAAGTCCACGCCTCAATGCGCCGCGTTGATCCTGCGGACCAGCTCGACGACCGCCGGCGGCGTGGCATGGAGCCGGTCGACAATCTCCTGCATCTCGGCGCCGCTGACCAGGTCGACGTCGAGGTTCTGCCTCGACGCCTCCGCCTTGAGCTCAGGGTCCTTCATCATGGCGTCGAAGCCGGCGCGCAGCTCGGCCAGGCGTTCCGCCGCCAGGTCGGGCGGCGCCATGAGCGGCCAGGCCAGGACCGAATCGGCCGCGAGGACATCGATCGCCTGCCGCCCGGCTTGTGTCGGCACTAGCTCGCTCGCGAGCGGCACATTCGGCAATGGCGTTTTCGACAGCGTGAACTGGGCGAGCGGCCTGATCTTGCCGTCGCGCAGCCAGTCGGGGGCGCGGGTCATGATGCTGCCGAGCGCCCAGCCGCAATAGCCCTCGACCTCGCCGCGCTCGAGCGCGAGCGTGATCTCGTTGCCTCCGGGATAGCCGGTCACCACCTTGAACCTGGTGCCGATCAGCTCGTTGAGGGCCTTCGGGTAAGTCAGCGTGCGCGAGCCGGGGCCGGTCGCGCCGACGACGGTCTCCCGCGTCACCACGTTCTGCATCGTCCTGACCGGCACCGTGTGCCAGACCGCGCAGAGGAAGTTGTCGCGCGAGCGCCCGCCGATCCAGCCGAAGCGCCTCGGATCGTATTTCGCCTGCGGGTTGCCGAGCAAAGGCTCGAGCACCGTGCCGCCGCCGACCACGCCGAGCGTGGTGCCGTCCTTGGGCGCGGCGTTATAGAGGTGGAGCGCCGCGACCAGGCTGCCGGAGCCAGGCATGTTGCGCACGATCACCGAAGGATTGCCCGCCAGATGCCGGCCCAGATAGCGCGAGAACAGGCGCGCGGTCTGGTCATAGGTGCCTCCGGTGGTGAAGCCGACGACGATCGTGATCTGCTTGCCCTGATAGAAATCCGCTGCGCGTGCCGGGACACTCGACGCCATCACCGACACAAGGACGATCGCGAGGACCCTGGTCATGTTCGATCCGCTCCATCGCAGTCTTGGCAGCCGCTGTCTTGCAGCAGGACAGAAACGCATGTCAGTATTGAGTATAAAGGCATCTGCGCGCGGAGGCGAAACATGAAACGCCGACTTGATGTCCCCGACCGAATGGCCGGAAGGATTCTCGTGGCGGCCATCGTCGTGGTCGCAAGTACCGCCGCGATCGCGGATGGCCCATTGCACATTCAGCGTCAAGGCAGCATCGAGGCCGGCGGTGAGCTGGTGTTTTGCCCCACCAACGATGGGGGTGACCCGAAAAGCACGCGCTGGCCGCCGGGGCATGTCGTCATCAATCACGTCTATGCGACCTATCAATATCCCGTCGATCAGAAATACCGGTATCCGATCCTGTTCAACCCGGGCGGCGGGCACACGGCACGGGTCTACGACACGACGCCGGACGGCCGCGAAGGCTGGCTGACGCTGTTCCTGCGCGAGGGGTTTGCAACCTACGGCGTCGACCGAGTCAATACCGGGCGCGCGGGCACCGATATCTGCACCGTCAATGCCGTCAAGCTCGGGCGCGCTCCGGTCTCGGACTTGCCCGCCATGAACCGCTATGCGGCTGAATCCGCCTGGGTCACGTTCCGCTGGGGACCGGAATTCGGCAAACCCTATCCCAACACCCAGTTCCCGATCGAGTTCGCGGAAAATTACTATCCGCAGACGGTGAGCACCTATCGCGATCCGCTGGAGCTGAGGAAGTCGGTGGCGGCGCTCGCCGCGCTCATCGACAAGGTCGGGCCGGCGACCCTGCAAACCTGGTCGTCCTCGGGCTTGATGGGCTATCTCGCCGCGATCGAGCGGCCGGACCAGGTCAAGGGCATTCTGGCGGTCGAAACCAGCGTCACGGCCTTCGATGAAATCCCGGCGGAGGGGCTGAAGAAGCTCGCCAAGGTGCCGATCCTGATCGTCATCGGCGACCGCGCCCAGGATCGGGTGGACGCGTCCCGAGCCTTCCAGAAGAAGATGCAGGCGCTCGGCGGCGATGTCACGGTCGACGTGCTGCCCGAGGCCGGCATCTTCGGCAATGGCCACACGCTGATGCTCGAAAAGAACAATCGGCAGATCATGGACCGCACGGTCGCCTGGCTGAAGAAACACGTTTACGGCGAATAGAATCGAACACTGCGGCGCCAGTGTTGTGACTCTAACGCAGGTCAGCTGCTACGGCATTTCGGCAATGAGACGCCCGAAACCCCTGACCGGCTGGCGCAGATCGAGATGCCGCTGGATGTCCCAGCACTGCGCCGGCACGGCATGCACGACCGGCACGCCGAGGTCCTGCTCGAGCTTCTCGACGATGTCGAGCGTGCGCCAGGCGGGGCCGAGCATGTAGATCGCCTCGGCCGCGCCATGCCTGCGAAACGCGTCCTTGATGAAGCGATAGACGTCGAGGCTGGGCAGCTCCGGGACCTTGTCGAATGCGACATCCATCCCGGCCATCTCGAGGCAGTCGAAACCGGCATCCATGAAATATTTCGCGTAGACCCGGTTGATGTCGCCGCCGAAATAGGTCGCGCCGAGGAAACGCTTCACCTTGAGCGCGCGCAGCGCATCGATGTGGCTCGTGCCCGAGGTGAAGATCGGGGTGTTGTAGGTTTGCTCCCACTTGCGGATCAGCTTCTGCTCGTTCTCGTAACCGAGAACCATGAACGGCGGAGCGCCCGAGGGGTTGATGACGTCGACGCCCATCTCGGCGAGCTCGGCGACCTTGGCCTCATAGGCCGGGATCACCGACTTGAATTCGTCGAGAGCGCCGCGGCGGACATCGAGGCAGAGCGGGATCAGGCGGATGCCCTCCGGCAGCATTCGCTTGAGCTCCTCGAATCCGCCGCTGCGCTGCGTCGGCCGCACGATGCCGACCGTTCCGCGCCAAGCGCTGTCCGTCATGATGCCGTCCTTTCCTACCTTGCGCCCGCGCGCGCGAGCAATTCGCGCAGCCGGTCGACCACGGCCTGCGGCGTCTCCTGGATTTGCCGGGCCTGCCGTCCGATCGCCTCGGCGCCGAGCCAGTTGGTGTCGAGGCCGATCCGCCGGGCCTCGTCGAGGTACTGGCTGTCCTTCATGGTGGCCTCGAAGGCCGACTGCAGCGCCGCGACGCGCTCGGCCGGCACCTCGGGCGGAACGAGCAAGGGGCGGGTCATGGTGAATTTCAAGGCGTAGAAATGGAGCACGTCGCGATCGAGATCCGAGGTCGTCAATTCTGCGACCGTCGGCACGTCCTTGATGGCCGCCAGCCGCTCATTGCCGTATTGCAGGAGGATGCGGATCTTGTTGTCGCGCACCCAGTCCGCCCTGCTGACCGTGAGATTCGAAAGGCTGGTGTTGTTGCCCTGCACTTCGCCGCGTTCGACCGCGAGGTCGATCTCGTTCTGCCCGATATAGCCGGTCAGCGCCTGCATGCGGGTGCCGAGCAGCGCGTTGGCGAGCATGGGCAGCACATAGTTGTCGGCGGAATTGGCGGTCGCGCCCATCACGATCACATTGGTCCTGAGGTCGGCGACGCTCCTGGCGGGAGCGGTATGCCAGACCCAGGTCACCTGCGGCTCCTGCAGCGTGGTTCCGATCCAGCTGAAGCGGGCGAGATCGAACTTGACCGCGCTGCCGTCGGTCGAGAGCAGCTTCAATCGAGGTTCCAGCGGAACGTTGCTGGTGGGCATGCCGATGACCGTGCCGTCGCGCTTGGCGACATTGTAGAGATAATTGGTCATGATCAGGCCGGTCGCGCCCGGCATGTTGCGGACGATGAGCTTGGGATTGCCCGGGATGTGGCGGCCCATATGGTTCGCGAGCGTCCGGCTCGCGAGGTCATAGCCGCCGGCTGCGGCGGCGCCGACGACGATCTCGACCGTCTTGCCGCGGTAGAAGTCCGCCGCCGGCTGGGCAAGCGCGGGCCCAGATAAGGCTGCGACGCCGATGATCGACGCCAAAAGGGCGGCTGGCGGCACGCGGGCAGTGCCGCGCCTGCATCCGCAGAACTCGACGCGATTTACCCGCATCATGGTCAACGGCGTTCGGCCCCTCGCAGCTAGGCTGCAAGACTATAGCACGGACCTGTTTGCGAGCTTCATGTCGAAATCAGCGGCAGCTGAGACCGGGCAACTCGTCCCCGTTCAGATGAGCTACACGTTCACTGCGTCCAACAAGCGCCTGGATGCGTTGGTGGCGAGACTGATCTTCGCTCGTCGTGATCCGGGAAGCGGTTCGTCTGCGTTCGGCCTTTCGCGCGATTGCTCAAACAGAAAATAACCGGCCTTGCCTCCGGCGACTACCAATGAGTCCAAGTTGCAGGTTGCGGCAATGGCCAACGCGACATCGTGCAAGTGGGCTCTGCCATAACAGAACATGGCGAGACTCCCGCGATGGCTTTGCGACAGGTTGGACACGAGCTTATCGATGCCGTGCTTGCTGCACCGATGCAGAAGACCGATGAACTCTTCCGTGATCGGGCCGCCATTGGCATCGTTGGTCATCGTCGGTCTCCCACAGCAAGGAATAGTATCGCCCGGCGGGATTAACGAACCGTTAACCAAGCCGGGCGCTACGCTCGCGGCCATCGACTGCGAGAACGTTGAAAACTCAGGTCGCGGGAATGCATGTTGACATTTGATAGCCGCGGCACGACGGAGGCAAACTGCGAATGATCGACACATCGAAGTTCACGCTCGATCTCGTGGGTCGTTCCGAGTTGATTGTGGCCGAGGAACATACTGCGCCGCGGATCGGCAGCGGGCGCGTGCACGTGCTCGCCACGCCGGTGATGATCAATTTGATGGAGGCCGCGGCTTTGGATGCGGTCGAGAATCTGATGCCGGCCGGATTTCAAAGCTTGGGAATACGACTCGATGTACGTCACATTGCAGCCACGCCGGTTGGAATGCGCGTGCACGCACTGGCGAAGCTCATCAAGGTCACGGGCCGCACGCTTGAATTTTGGGTGGAGGCACACGACCAAAGAGAGCTGATCGGAGACGGTTCGCACCAGCGGGTCATCGTGAACGTCGATCGGTTCGATCAGCGATTGCAGGCCAAGATATTATCGGTTTGAATTGCCCGCCGACCGCCCGCCGCGGGCACCTGCGCCGCCGCTGAAATGACGATCTAGAGCGGGTTTCGATCAGCTCCGCATCGCCTCCTCCCGGATGGCCGCAAGGTCATCCTCCTCGGCCGATCGAAGTTCTATCGCCCAGCCGTAGACGCACGCCATTGGACCAAGGCTGCATTGGTCGTGCGGATCATTTTCCACCCTTCGGCAAGCCGTCTCGCAATATTCTGCCCGCTCAGGGCAGTAATTCCACATGCCACATTGTGAGCGAGGCAGGCCTTCAGGATCGTCTGGAAGGCTTGCTCCACTTCAGGCGAGTTGCTGTCGACTCCCAGATACTGGTGGAGATCTCCCCCTGCGCCCACGAAGATCGCGCCCACGCCCGGCACCGACGCAATTGTATCGGCGTTCTTCAAGCCCTCGGTTGTTTCGATCATCATGATGGCCAACAGGTCGCCATCGGGATTTAGCGGCCAGAGATCTGCCCGCCGCTCGTACTCCGCGGCTGAAACGCCCCATGACCACACGGCGATCCCCGGCGAGTAGCCGCGCAAGCCGGGCGGGTCGGGGTACTTCGAAGTCCTTCTTTGCGGGTAGCGCATGTTCCGTACCGCCAGCAGCGCCTGCTCCGGGTTGTCGATTCCATTGAAAATGACCCCCATCAGGCCGATGTCGAGCGCCTGCTTCACGACCCATTGCGCCTGCTCCCGGCCATAGGGCGCAAAGCGCGCGAATATCGCCACGTTCGGCTGGGCGTTGCCCTTCTTGAGAATGGCGGCTTTGTCGATCATGCCGACCGTGAACTGGTGCAGCCCGGCAAAGTCCATCGGTCCATGCTCCATCTCCAGATACACATAGTCGATATCGGCCCGGGCCAGGGTGCGAGCGTTTTGAAAGGATAAATCGCCGCTCTGGAATCCGATGAATGGCTTGCCGGCGGCAAGCTTTTCAATGACCGGGTTGAGATGCTTCACCGCCTCCTGGGCGGACAGCGTGCCCGTTTGCGCGACAATCCCTATCGCCAGCAACGCACTGCGCAGGTACTTGATGCGATTGGCTTCGGCCATGTCTTCCTCCTCGAGGATATTGCTGATGTGGCGCGTGTCGCAGTGTCGATGTTTCTCTTTGAAATTTTCCATTATGATCGTTCAGGAAATCTCAAGGAAGCCTACATTGTTTGCGTTGGGGTCGGAAGGGTCATGTCGGCTTGTGGCCCGATTCGGCCGACTGTTGCACTGTAACAATCCGGCAGCTCTGGGATACTCTTGTCGCATCGGGGACGAGGTTGGCACGGCAGTCCGTGCCCCATGAGAGACATTGGGCCGGGGATTGGTCTGTGCAATTGGAGCCGCCGCGATCAACATTTTGGCCGTACGAGAGGTGACAGATGAAACGACGCGAATTCGTGGCCGGTCTCGCCGGCGCGGCGGCATTGGCTTCGTCGGGGTGGGCGCAATCGCCTGCAAGGCGTTACCGTGTCGGGATGCTGGACACGGTGCCTCGCAACCTCAACCCCAACTTTGGCGCGTTGCAACAGGGGCTGCTTCAACGCGGCTATGTCGAGGGTCAAAATCTGACATTCGAATATCGTTCGGCGGACGGCGGCAATGAAAATTTTGCCGAGCTGGGCAGGAAATTGGCGCTGCTCAATGTCGATGTGATCGTGACGCGGGGAACACCTGCGGCGCTCGCGGCCAGGGCCGCAACCACAACGATTCCGGTGGTGATGGCGGCGGCAGGCGATCCGCTCATGATTGCTCGCAATCCTGTTCGGCCGGCGGCTAATTTGACCGGGTTTGGTGCTTCGGTACGAGGTGTGGAGGGAAGCCGTATCCAAGTTCTCAAACAAATGCTTCCGAAAATCGAGCGCGTCGCGGCTCTCATGAATTTGTCCAACCCGTCACGTCGGGCGGAATGGAATGAAATTGAAGCAAGTACGCGTTCTATGAGTATCGCGGCGCAAGTCCTCGACACGCGAACTGCGGCGGATATTGAGCGGTCGTTCGATGCGGCATCGCGCTCGAATGCCGACGCGGCGGTGGTCGGAAGCGACACGATCATGCAAACCAACCAAAGCCTTGTCGTAAAGCTCGCGGCGACGCACCGGATGCCGGCAATCTACACATTCAGGGATTTCGTCGACGCCGGCGGCTTGGCGTCATACGGGGTAAACTTGCCCGATCTGTACCGGCGCGCCGCCGATTACGTCGACAAGATACTCAAGGGTACGAGGCCCGACGAATTGCCCGTTGAGCAGCCGACGAAGCTCGAGTTGGTGATCAATCTTAAGATCGCCAAAGCGATTGGATTGACAATTCCCCGCGCCCTCCTCGCGCGCGCTGACGAGCTGGTAGAGTAGCTCCCAAATTGCCTCGCCCGTCTACAAAACAGCTCGATCATATTGCCCCCGACCTTACCCGAAATCAAATTCGAACATTTTGATGGTGCAAACCTCCGAGATGTGGGTTCTGGTCTCCAGCGAATGGAGCCCATCATGACCGCTTGTGGCCGTTGCGGCGGTGCCGTCGCTCAGTTGAACTTAAGGTTCGCCGCCTTGGTCAGGGCAAGGATGGCGTCGATCTCGCGTTTGATCTGCGCATCGAAGGCGGCCGGCGTGATCGGCATTGGATCGACCCCCTGCTGCGCCAGCTTCTCCGGCACGCCCGGACCGTGCAGCGCCTTCTGCGTTTCCTGGTGCAGCTTGTCAACGATGTCGCGTGGTGTTTTCGCCGGCAAGAACATCCCGGTCCAGAACGTATAGTCGGAATCCTTGTATCCCAGCTCAAGCGTCGTCGGCACTTCGGGCAGCGCGGACGAGCGCTGCGGCGTGCTCACCGCGAGCGCCACGAGCTTGCCCTCGCGGATAAACGGCAGCACGGCGGCGATGCTGGAGCAGGTGAAGTCCACGCGTCCGGTCATCACCTCGGTGAGCGCCTCCGGCATGCCGCGGAACGGCACGTGCACGGCGTCGAAACCGGCGCTGAAGCGCAGCAGCTCCGTGGACATGTGCACCGCCGAGCCGACACCGACGGAGCCATAGCTCATCGCGCCGGGCTTGGCCCTGGCGGCGGCGACCAACTCCGGCAGCGTCTTGATCCCTTTCGCCGGCGACACCACAGTGACGTTGGGCGAACTGCCGAGCGAGGCTACCGCCGCAAAGTCGCGCGCGGTGTCGTAAGGCGCATTCGGATAAATCGCGGGCGTCGCCGCGTGCGCCGAGGAATTCACCAGGAGCGTGTAGCCGTCCGGCTCCGCACGCGCGACCGCGGCCGAGCCGATCGTGGTGCCTGCGCCAGCCCGGTTGTCCATGATGATCGGATGCCCGAGCTGCCTCAATAGCGGCTCGAACACGATGCGCGAGATGATGTCGATGGTGCTTCCCGGCGTGACTGGGATGATCGCGCGGATCTGCTTGGCGGGCCAAGCCTGAGCCCGCGCGACCCGCGGCACGCTGGGTAGCGCGGCAGCGACCGCTGCCAGATGCAGAAATTCACGTCTTCGATATTGCATCATTGTCCTCCGTTCCGACGAAGGTGAGCACTTCACGTATTATGCGGCACGACTGCTTCCGAGGAAAGCTGCCGTCGTCGCTGACATTTGTGGTGCGGCCGGGTGGCCCGAAGCGTAAGTGCTCAAGAGCACTGAGGAATTCTGCTTATTGAGGGACTGCGGACGAGATATGCTCGCCCCTAGCCTTTCAGCCCATGACCCAGGCTGTGTGAAAACTCGAGTTTTCACACGGCCTGGACCCATAAGGGACATTGGGCGGGGATT
>Ga0137385_10001083_pt1 | contig 22630 bp, 16 predicted proteins | sample SagtaG_FD_104921 | JGI IMG/M metagenome (GOLD analysis project Ga0137385, IMG submission 104921) | Vadose zone soil microbial communities from Sagehorn Ranch, Mendocino, California, USA - Sage2_R_80_16 metaG | ecosystem: Environmental > Terrestrial > Soil > Vadose zone | place: USA: California... | reverse complement strand
TATCGGCTGTTAGTTTTTAAAGATCGATTACGCTTTCACCACCGCCGCGCCCACCTCAACCACCCGGCACCGCTTCGTTCTGCGTCGCTGCATCTGCAGCAGAGAAACGGGATTATGGAGAACGACCGGCACGTCGTCAACCCCCTTTGGTGAATTTTCTTTTCGGTAAGCGCCAATCGACGCCACAAACATACCTTCGCTATATATAGCGAAGCCGGAGGAACTGATCTCGTCGCGTGTGAGGACGAACGACTTCGTCTATAGTGGGGGTCTGCCCTTGACCACGGCACGCTGATACATCAAACCCACACACGCAACTGCCCGCGTAGCCGGCGGGCCAGAAAACGGGCCTGCGACAAAACGTGCACGACAAATTGATATGCGCACAATGCGCGCGAAGGCGCAAGCTCGTATATAATGCGAGCCGCGCGAATTTCGCACATTTCTACCGGCCCGCTTCGCGCGGGCTCATCTTTTTTGCTCCCCAGAGCACAGCCAAACAACCGCGTTGAGTCACTCAGGTGATGTTGAGCCATGCTCGAAACGCCTGACGGTAGCGTCTTGCGTCTCATAGCGAAGCCTCTAGAGGAGAATACGTGAACCCTTTTGATCGCGAAGATTCGCAACACGAAACCGCCAGCTACACCCCCAAGGCGCCCTCGGGCCGCACGGCCAAGGGCAAGGGCGCGGGCAAAGCGATCCCCGTGGCGGCCGAATTGCCGCCGCAGCAAGCTGAAGAGCGTCAGCGCCAGATGCGCGCGCTCATCCAGTTGGGCAAGGAGCAAGGCTACCTGACCCACGCGCAGATCAACGACCACCTGCCCGACAACTTCACGCAAACGGCGGCGATCGACAGCATCGTCAGCGCGTTCAACGACATGGGCGTGCAGGTCTACGAGCAGGCTCCGGACGCGGAAACGCTGCTGCTCAACTCGAACACCCCCGCCGTGGTCTCGGACGACCAGGCGGACGAGGAAACCGAAGTCGCGTTGTCGACCGTCGATTCCGAATTCGGCCGCACGACGGACCCCGTGCGCATGTATATGCGCGAGATGGGCGCAACGGAACTGCTGACCCGTGCCGGCGAAATCGCGATTGCCAAGCGCATTGAAGACGGTCTTCACGAAATGGTGCAGGCGATTGCCGCTTGCCCGCTCGCGATCTCCGCGATTCTGGCGAGCGCCCAGCAGGTCGCCGACGGCGACCTGCGCATCGACGAACTGGTGGACGGTCTGAATGAAGATACGCTCGCAGCGGAAGAAGACAGCGCGAGCGCAGACGCAGCTGCGGACGTCGACACGGACACTACCGACGAAGACGACAGCGATAGCGACGACGACATCAGCCCAGCCGACTCCTCGGCTGCGGACGAAGCACGCCTGAAGCAACTCACGAACGACTGCCTCGAGATCTTCGCTCAGGTCGGCATGCTGTCCGATCAGATGAACGCCTCGCATACGCGCGGCGACGTCAGCTCGAAAGCTTATCAGCGCGCACGCGAAGAGATCCAGCAGCACCTGGCGAAAATCCGCTTCACGGCGCGCACCATCGACCGCCTGTGCGGCGACGTGCAGCACCAGGTCGCGCAGGTTCGCGCGATCGAGCGCAACATCCTGCAAATCGTCGTGACGAAGAGCGGCATGCCGCGCGAGAAGTTCATCGAATCGTTTGCCGGTCACGAAGCCGATCTCGGCTGGACGGAACGCGCGGCGCGTGGCGCGTCGGCATACGGTGCGGCGCTGGAGCGCCATCTGCCGGCGATTCAGTCGGAACAGCAAAAGCTGATCGACATCGAAGCAACCGTTTCACTGCCGCTCAAGCATCTGAAAGAGATCAACCGCCAGATGGTCGCGGCCGAATCGAAGATGCGCAAGGCCAAGAGCGAAATGATCGAGGCGAATCTGCGTCTCGTGATCTCGATCGCGAAGAAGTACGTGAACCGCGGCATGCTGTTCCTCGATCTGATCCAGGAAGGCAACATCGGCTTGATGAAAGCCGTGGACAAGTTCGAATACCGGCGCGGCTGGAAGTTTTCCACGTATGCAACGTGGTGGGTCCGCCAGGCTGTCACGCGTTCGCTCGCCGATCAGGCCCGCACGATTCGCGTGCCGGTGCACATGATCGAGACGATCAACAAGCTCAACCGCATTTCGCGCGAGATCCTGCAGCAGACCGGCCAGGAAGCGCATCCTTCCGTGCTGGCTGAACGCATGGAACTGTCGGAAGAGAAAGTGCGCGGCATTCTGAAGATCGCCAAGCAGCCGGTGTCGATGGAAACGCCGGTGGGCGACGACGGCGACGCCACGCTCGGCGACATGATCGAAGATTCGGCGGCGTCCTCGCCGGCCGATGCGGCCATGCAAGCCGACTTGCGCGCCGCCATCGACGACGCGCTCGACTCCCTGTCGCCGCGCGAAGCGAAGGTGCTGCGCATGCGTTATGGCATCAACACGAAGTCGGACCATACGCTTGAAGAAGTGGGCAAACAGTTCGACGTCACGCGCGAGCGGATTCGTCAGATCGAGAGCAAGGCCATGCGCAAGCTGATGCACCCGAGCCGCGCCGATCGACTGAAATCGTTCCTCGACCGCTAAGAAACCGCTAAAAACCAGCGATTGCGCTTGCCGTGCGCCATGCACGGCAAGCGCGCCTCCGTCTCAAATCCGTCTCAACCCCAACTCAAACAAGCAACGAGATGATCCCGCCGATGGTGATTCCCGCTGCCAGCCAACGGCCAGCCGTATAGAACGCGTTGCGTTCCTCATGAGGCTCGTCCGGACGTTCGAGACCGAGCGTGCCGTACGCAAACGACTGAACCGCCGAAACATCGGGTGCCGCTGAATCGCTTGCCGCGTCGTCCTGAGCCGCATTCCCCTCTTGCGCCGCCGTTGCCGCACCCTCGGCGGAGATGTGGACAGCGTCGTCCTGCGCGGACGTTTCAGACGCCGCCGAGGTCTGAACCGCCGCATCGTCCACCGCGGACGGGTTTTTCGTCATCGCGCTTCCCGGTTCCGGCAGTGTGGACGACAACGCACTGTCGATTTGCATAGCAATCCCCCTTCATTTCGCTCCAGGCATGCACTGCCCCTAACCCAGCGCGGCGGTCCAACAGCACGGCGGGTTACAAGATCTATCGACGCCAGCAGGGCGAATCTTGAGCGGCGGTAAGGAACAGTAAGCGCAAGTCGACGCATTGCGGCGCGTCCACTCTGCCGACCATCGGCAGGCAAGCGAAGATCGCGAGCGGGGATTGGATTCCGGCCCGTGATAGCGGTGTTGGGCGTCGAACCGATGAAACTCCACGCGAAGACGGGCACTATTCTCAAAAACAGTGCCCGTCTCAATGCTAAATCCAGCTTTTGTCGGTTCGCGGTTTTGGCTATGTCAACTTGTCCACAGAAACTGTTCGCAAGCCTGTGGATATCCTGGGCAAGACTTGCGCAAGTAGTTGAACAAGTTGAGATTCAACCCGCTGACCGCACCAGGTCTCACGCGGCAAACGCGCGCCGCCTTACGGCATCACAAACGTCTTCACGAGCGTCAACTCCCCGGCCTTGCGCAGCGGCACCCGCATCGTTTCGCTCTTTTCGTTCGGCGTATTCTCGTTCGTAATGGTGCTCACCTGCGCGACAGTCATATCGCTGCCGCTGTTGCCGCTGCCGTAATAATTCACAAACACCAGGTACGTGCCCTTCAACGGCGCCGCGGACGAATAAATCTCCGGCCCGTAGCCAGTCGTCACGTCGACGTCGAGCGCGCCGCCGTTCGGCGCAACACGCTCTCCATACCAGCTATGCGCGCCGTCCGGCGACACGACATGCAAATCCAGATCGGTGCCGTCGGTGTCCCACGCGAGTACCACGCGCAGCTTCGGCTGCGTCTTGCCGCTATACGCGTCGTAAAACTGCACGCGCTTGCGGCCGCCGTCCGGCGCGCGCAATTCGACACCGTTGCTGCCGGAAGGAAACGCGTAGGGCCGCGAGAACTTGCCGTCTTCCTCCACGCGCTGCGGCAACGGCGTGCCGTCGACCACCAGCGTGGCCACCGTGTTGCCCTTCTTCTTCGGCGCGTTGCGGATGTGCCCTTCGATCAGCGCGAACTTCGATTGCCCTTCCGGCGTCGACACGGACACCGCCGGATAATGCACGTCCTGCGTATAACGCTCGTCGTCGTCGCTCGTGTTGCGCCAGCCGTTCAACGGCGCGGCGAAGTCGACATCGCTCGCGTGCGCCGCCGGTGCGGCCTGCAAACAGGCGACGACGAGTAACCCCGAGCCAGCCTTCATCCATCCCGTCGTCTTGAGCTTCATCGTCACTGCTCCCATCCCGCTGTCAGAGTCGCTCGCTTTTCACGAGCATCAGGTCGCCGGTCTTGCGCGGCGGCACGACCATCGTTTTGCGCCGTTCGATCGGCATGCTTTCATTGAACACCAGCGTCAACGTCGCGGTACGCCGCGACAAAACGCTCGCCTTCGTTCGTGAGCCCGCTATGTCGCCAGCCGCCGAACGCGCCGGCGAGATCGGCGAGCGCACCGCCGCTATCCGTGCCGGCGGCTTGCGCGTTCGTCGCCGCGCTTGCTGCGAGCGCAACGGCTGCGGGCAAGCAATCGCAGCGCGAGCACCGGCGCGCCGCACAAGAGGCAGCCAGCACCACATGAATGAAGAAGAACGCGTGCCGTGGTTCATTGGATCGGATTGTCGGTACGGATCAGCATGCGCGCGGTACGCTCGACGAACGTCTCGCCGACGCCACGCGGATGATGCTGGAACGCGAGGTGAACATATTCATGCGCCAGCGCGATGCGATCTTCCTCGGTCTGCAGGCGATACACGTACACGCGATTGCGCTGCGCGTCGGCATACGGCCGCCCTTCGCGCACCACGCACACGGCGGGCACATCGGGCGTTTCGTAGCCCGCCGCGCCGTCCATGCGCCGTGCCCATAGCGGCGCATTGCGCCGCAGCCACTCCTGCGCGCCGGCCACCGCGATGCAATCGCCTGACAGCGGACTCTGGAACGAAGTCAACGTCGCTTGCGGCCAGGTGCGCGCGAGAATCGCGTCGAACGTGAGGCCGGTTTGCGCGGACGCCTTCGCGGCAAGCCAGCTCATCTGGCCCGGCGCGGCCTTGTCGTGGTGATACTGAACCGGCACGCCGGTCAGCACGAGCGCGTCGGACAGATCGGCGGCACGGCGCGCAGCGGCGGTCGGCGCGCGCGGCAGAACGCGCTGCGTGGTGCTGCTGTCGTCGATACGCAAGCAGCCGTGATCGTGATTGCCGTGCTGCACGACGTAGGTACGCGCCGCCACCGCCAACGCCTTGGCCGCTTCCGGCTGGCTCGTGTCGCCCTCTCGCTCGACCACGCGTGCAACATAATCGTTCATGCCGAAGCGGCCGACCACTTGCGGCGCACCCGTTGCGCTGCGATCGAGCCGCAGTTCACCGCGGCTTTCCACACGCGCCCAATTGCCGTTGACGAAACCCACGCGGAAATCCCCACGCAGCAGACCGTCCGGCGCCGCGGCCGGTCCTTTGTCGCCGAGCACTTCTCGAATCGGATAACGGCTGAAGAAATCGACCAGCACACAGGCGCCGTCATCCGGCACGACGACTTGCGTGAGCAGCGGCGCGATGCGCGGCGCGGCGGCTGCAAGCACGCGCGCGCTGCCGCCTGGGCCGCTCAGCCACACGGGCGTGCCGTCGGCGAGCCAGCCCGCCGCGCCGCCGATGGATGCGCCGGGCCGCGCCGGGTCCGGCATCGTCCACGTCTTGGCGCGTAGCACACTGCCGTACAGCGACACCGTCCCCTCGCCGCGCCCGCTCGTCAGCACCGATACCAGCGTGCTCGCCGCCGCTTCGCGCGGACGTGCGGGCATGGCTTGCAAAGCGGCGAGCAGGTCGGTCACCGAGACGCGCTGCGCCGGCGTCATGGCGTGAAGATCGCGCAGCCAGGCGGGTGCGTGCGCGGCCGTCCAATACTTGCGCCAGTCGGCCGGATCGAGTTGCAGGCGTGCGGGTTCGAAAAAGCGTCCGCACGATTGCACGAGCGCATGTTCGCGGTCGATGCGCCCGCCCGTCATGCAGCAATACACTTCTTCGGGATCGCCGCCGCCGCAGGTGTAGTCCGGCGTAGCGATGTTGCGGTCCACGAGATAACCGTAGACGAACAGCTTCCACACGCTGCCGAGCGGCGTTTCCAGCGTGTTGGCTGGCCGGGTTATTTCAAGCAGGCTCTTACAGCTTTGACACAAATACCGCCCTAGCCGCTGTCAAAGAAGTTCGAGCGCCTGCTTCATTCTCCGCACGCCGGTTTCAATGTCCGCAACGCCTGGCGCCGCGAATGACAAGCGCAGCGCCGCAGGATCGATTTTGTCTTTATAGAACGCGACACCGGGCACAAACATCACGTTGCGTTCAATACAAACGTGCAAATAATCGGAAGCATTCTGACCGCCCTTCAACCGCGCCCAGACGAACATGCCACCACCGGGACGATGGAACGCGATGTCCTCCGCCAGATTGGCATCAAGCGCGTCGCAAAGCGTGCGGCATTTCACGGCGTAGGCGTCGACGACCCGCGGCAGATGATGCTCCAGCGCGCCGCTCGCGAGATATTCGGCGGCAATCGCCTGAGTCCACGACGAGCTGCACAGATCGACGGTCTGCTTGGCGACCACGCAGCGGCGCAGAATTTCCGCATGCGCGACCATCCAGCCGACGCGCAAACCCGGCGCAACGATCTTCGACAGACTCGAAAAATGCACGACCCAATCGCGCGAACCCGGCACCTGATCGCTCAATGCGAGCAGCGAGGGCAAGGCCGCGCCGCTGAAGCGCAGATCGCCATACGGATCGTCTTCGACAATCAAAAACCGGTAACGGGCCGCGAGTTTCAGCAACGCGACGCGGCGTTCGAGCGACAACGTCGCGCCAGTCGGATTGGCAAATGTAGACACTGTGTACAGCAGCTTGGGCGCACGGCTCGGCGTACCCGCTTCGAGCAACGCGGCGAGCGCGGCGACGTCGAGTCCGTCGTGATCGACGGGCACGGTCATCACATCGGCCTCTTGCAGCTTGAGCGCCTGCAAGGTCGCCGGATAAGCGGGCTGCTCGACTAGCACAACGTCGCCGGGCGCGACCATCACGCGCAGCAGCAAGTCGAAGCCCTGCTGCGAACCGGTCGTGACGAGCAATTCCTGCGGCGTGCACGATGTGCCGCGGCGGGTCATCAAGTGCGCGAGTTGTTCCTTGAGAACGGCGAGGCCATCAGTGGGACCGTATTGCAGGCACAGCGTGCTCTGTTGCCACGCGCGCGCCGCGGCGGCGTCGAGCCCTTCACGATCGAACAGGTCGCTTGCCGGATAACCGCCGGCAAACGAGATCATGCCGGGTTGCGCCAGATACTTGAACAGCTCGCGGATCGGCGAACCGGTGGGCGCTTCGAATGCGGGGTTGAACGTGAACATGGTGACGGCCCGATTATCTATGGATGGAAGATCGGCGTCGATTGTGGCCACGCTAACGGGTGCGCGGCAATCGATATCTACGCACTACGTATTGCGTTTTTCGCATCACCGCCGCGCACGCTAGACCACGTTCTTCTCCACGATCGGCCGGTTCTCCAGCACGCGAGCGAAGCTCAACGAACCCAGATCGAGCGTCGTGTAGCGCCCATGCAGAATCAGTTCGCTAATGCCACGGCCCGTTGCCGGGCCTTGTTGCAAGCCATGCCCGCTAAAGCCATTGGCGAAAATGCAGTTGTCGACGTCGGGGTGATAACCAATAATCGCGTTCTGATCGAGCACGTTGTATTCGTAGTAGCCGGACCAGCTGTTCTGCACGCGCAGCGCTTCAAACTGCGGCACGCGGTGCGCGAGCGTCGGCCAGATCACCTCGTCGAACAGCGCGTGATCGACTTCGTCCAGCGGCAGATCGTCGGGGTCGTTGTCCGCGGAAGGTGATGTGCCGCAAATGAACGATTGGCCCTCGGGGCGGAAATACACACCGCTCGGATCGATCAGCAACGGGCAACGTTCGAGCCGCGCCGGCGATGTGACATTGAAAATACTGCGGCGCCGCGCGTAGACCGGAATGTCGATGCCGATCATCTGCGCGACCTTGCGTGACCAGGCGCCGGCGGCATTCACGACCACGTCGCAGGCATAGGTCTCGCCATTCGCGGTTTGCACTTGCGTGACACGTTTGCCGTCACGATGCAGTGCGGTAACGTCGGCGGCCATATAGCGCGCGCCGAGCGCTTGCGCTTTCTTGCGCAGCGCCTGCACGAGACCGTAACCGTCGAACCAGCCTTCGCCGCTTTCGCCATACGCACCGGCGGCGAGATCTTCCGTATTGAGCCAGGGAAAGCGCGCTTGCAACGCGTTCCTGTCGAGCAGGCTGATATCGGCGCCGAGACTCTTTTGCAGCGCGTGATTCTCACGCAGCGTCATCTCGCCGGCGGGCGTCGCGAGAAAGAGATAACCGCCTTCGTGCAGATCGATCGACGGCTTCGCGCCGTCGACACAGAGCCGCTCACCGATCGAGCGCAGAAACTCGATACCGAACAGCGACATCTGAATGGAAAGCGGTGTGGAGAATTGCTGACGGATCGACGCCGCCGATAACGCCGACGACGAACGCGCATAAGTCGGATCGCGTTCGATCACCGTAACGCTAACCGTCGGATCAGCGAGCTGCAAGAAATACGCAATCGAGCTGCCGATCACCCCACCGCCGACGATCACGACTTTGGAACTCACGTCTTACTCCACGAGTAGCGTGGCCGCTCTGGAAACGGCGGGCGGCGCAAACGGATTGCTGAGGAGATGTGGACAGCGGCGCGTGAATGCGCCGCTGCTTTGTGCTGGATGCGCTACCGGTATTAGCCGATATTGAAGTCGATGCCCTGCGCGAGCGGCAATGCCGACGAGTAGTTGACCGTATTGGTGGCGCGCCGCATGTATGCCTTCCACGCGTCCGAACCCGACTCGCGGCCGCCGCCGGTTTCCTTCTCGCCGCCGAACGCGCCGCCAATTTCCGCGCCGCTCGGTCCGATGTTCACGTTCGCGATGCCGCAATCGCTGCCCGAACCGGACAGGAAACGTTCCGCTTCGCGCAGATCGGTCGTGAACACGCACGACGACAAACCATGAACCGCCGCATTGTTCGCCTCGACCGCCTCGGCGAAATCCGAATAGCGCAGCACGTAAAGAATCGGCGCGAACGTTTCCTTCAGGACCACCGACGTTTGCGACGGCATTTCGACGATAGCCGGCCGCACATAGTAACCGCCCTCATAACCCTTCACGTCGACGCGCTCGCCGCCGAACACCTTGCCGCCTTCAGCCGTGGCCTGCTGCAACGCTTCCTGCATGCGGGCATACGATGGCTTGTCGATCAGCGGCCCCATCAGCGTGCCCTTTTCGAGCGGATTGCCGATCGGCACCTTGCTGTACAACTGCTTCAAACGTTCGATGGTCTTGTCGTACACGCTCTCGTGCACGAACAGACGCCGCAGCGACGTGCAGCGCTGCCCCGCCGTGCCCACCGCCGAAAACAGAATGCCGCGCATCGCGAGTTCGTGATCCGCCGTTTGCGTGACGATGCCCGCGTTATTGCCGCCGAGTTCGAGCAGCGAGCGGCCGAAGCGCTTCGCCACTTCCACGCCGACCGTGCGGCCCATTTCCGTGCTGCCGGTCGCGCTGACGATCGACGCGCGCGGATCGGCCACCAGTTTCGCGCCTACGTCGCGGCCGCCGTTGATCAAGGCGGTCAGGCCGGCCGGCGCGTCGCCGAATTCCTGCAACGCCTCGTTGAGAATCTGATTGACGGCGAGCGCGGTCAACGGCGTTTTTTCCGACGGCTTCCAGATCACCGCGTTGCCGCACACCAGCGCGAGCGCCGCATTCCACGACCACACGGCCGCCGGGAAGTTGAACGCCGAAATCACGACGCAGGTGCCCATGGGGTGCCAGGTCTCGGCCATGCGATGGCCCGGACGCTCCGAGGCGATCGTCAGACCGTACAGTTGACGCGACAGGCCGACCGCGAAGTCGCAAATGTCGATCATTTCCTGCACTTCGCCCATGCCTTCCTGCAGGATCTTGCCGGTTTCGAGCGTGATGATGCTGCCGAGCGCCTGCTTCTTTTCACGCAGACGGTTGCCGAGCAGACGCACCAGTTCGCCGCGGCGCGGCGCCGGGACGTTGCGCCAGGCGGTGTACGCCTCTTTCGCCTGGGCGAGGGCCGAATCGACTTCCGCCACCGTGTTGCTGGCCACGCGGCCAATGAGTTCGCCGGTAATCGGCGAATGAACCGCAATGTCGCCGGCCTGCGCCGCGCGGGCGATGCCGAGGTCGGCGAGGATGGTGGAAGCGCCCATGTGAATCCCTTTAATTTCCGATGCGAAACAAGAGTAAGTTCGGAAACTATACACGCGGGCTTTTCTGGCGGCAAGGGTATTTGCCCGGAGGTGGCGTGCGGAAAAACTCGTGTCGGCTTGCTGAGCTTGGTAGCGGGCAGAGCCAATGTGTGGCGCTTGCATGCCCCGCGTACCGGCGCCCGCTCTTGCGGCGGCATGCTCGCATGGGTCACACTTGTTTCTTATTGGAAATACCGGCCGCGCGTCGACTTCAAACGCCCGCCATCAACCTGTCGACCAGCACGCGCGCGAACGGTGGCAGGTCCTTCACGCTGCGCACGCAGATCTTCAGTTTGCGCTCGGCCCACACATCGTTCAGGCCGACGATCGCGATCTGCATCGTCTTCTTGTGACGCAGCGCGACCGATTCCGGCACGATGCCGATGCCCACGCCCGCCTCGATCATCCGGCACGCAGCCTCGAAGTTGCCCACCTGGATGCGCAGCTTCAAACGTGCGCCGAGCGCATCGGCGGCGCTGGTGATGAACGCATGGATCGCGCTGGAGGTGGGCAGGCTCACGAAGTTGGCGTCGAGCAATTGCGCGAAATCGACCGACGATTGCTGTGCCAGCGGATGATCGGGCGACGTGACCAGGATCAGCCGATCGTCGCGATACGGCAGCATTTCCAGATGTTCCGCATGCACGTTGCCCGCGACGATGCCGATGTCCGTCGCGCTATCCGCCACGCCCTTGACGATTTCGCCGCTCAACACTTCGCGCAAATCGATGTTGACGTCTGGATGGTCGCGCAGAAAATGGCTCAGCACGGCTGGCAGAAACTCGCTGATCGCGGTGGTGTTGGCCCAGATGCGCACGTGGCCCTTGATGCCTTCGCCGTACTCCTGCATGTCGCCGGCCAGATGCTCGACCCGTTCGAGCACGAGCCGCGCATGATGAACAAAGGCTTCGCCCGCGGGTGTGAGCGTCACGCCTTGACTGGTTCGATAAAGCAGCTTGAAACCCAGTTGTTCTTCAAGATTCTTGACCCGGTTGCTTGCCGCCGGCGCCGACAGATGCGAACGCTCCGCCGCGCGTGCCAGATTCTGTGTGTCGGCGATATTGAGGAGCAAACGCAAGTCCACGAAATCGAAATGCATGATGAAGGCCAGTGACGAAGCGCCGATGGGCGCTCACAAGACAAAGGCCAATCTTAACCGGGCGCGAAGCACCCGTTCAAAAAACCGGATTCCCGGCAGCCGCGTGGTCTGCCGGCGTGAACCGGTTCGCGCCTGAGTTCGATGAAGGCGCTTTATTGTGGGGAAGCGGTGTTGAGGATTCTGCTGCCGGTGACCGCTACCGCGTAAACCGCTTCAGCGAGCGCCAGTCCCGCTTGACAGTCTATGCGTCGCAGCCTCCACCAGCTTGTCTTGTCCCAACTCGGCATCCGGCGATATCTCCTCCAATGTCTGCTGACTGGTCTCAATCCGCAGCGCCAAAATAGCAACGCTCAGCAAAAGCAGAACCCCACCCACCATCGTCAGCACGCCCGTCACCCCAAACCGCGTATACAACAACAGCGCGACATAAGGCGTGGACATGGAAGCCGCCCGCCCACAGGTGCCCGCAACCCCGGTCCCGCGCAAGCGATGCGACGTCGGAAACAACTCCGGGATATACCCGAACAAGCCCAACGTACACACCGTATAAATCGCCGTCACCAACCCGAATCCGACCACGGAAATCGCGACAGGCGCCCGCATCTGCACATAGATAAACCCAAGCACGACGGTGACGAGCGAAAACAGCACGATCCCATTACGACGACCAATCCGGTCGGTGACCAGATACCCCACCACCGCCCCGGCAGGCGCGCCGAACGACATCAGCAATACAAATCCCAGCGACTGCACGATCGTCAGCCCTTCCTTGACGAAAAACGTCGGCAGCCACGCGACAAACCCGTACAGCGACATATTGATCGCCATGCACGTCAACGCCGCCACCAACGTGCGGCCGATCATGCCGCGCGCAAACAGCGCCGAGAATGGCGCGGCCGGCACTTCGTGACTCACCACGCGCGCCACCGGCGGCAACTTCCCGACGCGCGCCTCGACCTGCCGCTCGATCGCCGACACCGTCGCCTCAGCCTCGTCGAGCCGTCCGACCGTCTCCAGCCAGCGCGGCGATTCCGGCATCCGGTGACGCAGGAACCACACGATCAGCGCGCCAATCCCGGCAATCGCAAACATGTAACGCCAGCCAAAATGGGGGATCACCCAGTAGCCGATCGCCGTCGCGCCGAGCAAGCCGGAATTGATGATCAACGCGAGCAGCGCCGTCCAGCGTCCGCGTGTGGCCGGCGGCACGAACTCGCACAACGTGCCGGCCGCGACCACCAGCTCAGCGCCCAGCCCGATGCCCATGATGAAGCGCAGCAGGATCAACCAGTCGATGTTCGGTGCAAAACACGCGGCGATCGAAGCAACGCCGAAGATCGCCAGGTTCGCCTGATACGAATAGCGCCTGCCGAAACGGTCGCCGAGATAGCCGGACAGACCCGCGCCGATCATCATGCCCATGAAGGTCGCGGAAATGAAAAACGAGCCGAGCCGCAAATCGGTAAAGCCGCTCTTGACCATCGCCGCGAGCGCGCCGTTGGCAAGATAGATATCGAATGCGTCGAGGAAGGCGCCCGCGCCGATCAGGCCGAGAATGTTCCAGTGGAAGCGGCTGATGGGCAGGCGGTCGAGCCGCGCGCCGGAATTGACGGTTGCCAAATTGTGTCTCCTGATAATCCGCGCGCGGCTGGCCCGCTTGCGCAAAACAATCCTGCATGGCCGCCTTTTTACGGCGACGGCTCTAATGCTTTGCCCTGAATGGCACGACCGGAACTCACCGTGCCGCTTGATGAAGAGTGCGACACTCAGCGCCGCGAGGGAATTGGCATTATTGGAAGCCGATGTTTCGTCGCGGTTAATGAACAGGCTTAACGACGAGCGGCGCCCACGCGCTAACGGCGCAGCGCCGTTAGCGCATCGTCATGCCGATGAAACCGGAATGCAATCTACCCGCCCGCCGCGATCCTGCGCGCTTTCAGAATCACGGGCATATCGACCATCTTGCCGTCCACGGCTACAGCCGCGCCATTGCTCGTCTTCACCGCGGCCAGCACGCGCTGCGCCCACGCCTGCTCCGCCTCGCTCCACGCATACGCGCGATGCACGGCATCGATCTGCTTCGGATGAATGCACAGCTTGCCGCCGAAGCCGAATCGCCGGCCACGGCGCGCGTCGGCTTCGATTGCATCGGTATCGGTGATGGTGGTGGACACGCCGTCCACCGGTGCGCCAATCCCCGCGAGCCGCGAGGCCAGCACGATCTGCGAGCGGAACAGATGCAGCTCCTCGCCATCGCCGCCGATGCCGAGATCGACCTGAAAATCCAGCGTGCCGAACACGATACGGCCCACGCGCGGCGCAGCGCACAACACCGCGAGATTCGCAAAGCCGCGCGCGGTCTCGACGATCGGCAACACGCTCAACGCAGGATGCGCATGCGCCAGCACGGCCTCGATCTGCTCGCGCGTCTCGGCCTTCGGCAGCACGATGCCGGTGACACCCGCATGGCCGGCCAGCGCGGCGACGTCGTCGTTGAACCACGACGTATCCGAGCCGTTGATGCGCACCCACGCAGGCCGCGAGGCATCGCCAGAGCCAGATACAGCGGCGAGTACCGCCGCACGCGCCGCCGGTTTTTCGTCGGGCTGCACGGCGTCTTCGAGATCGAGAATTACCGCGTCCGCGCCGGCCGCGTGCGCCTTCTCGAAGCGCTCGGGCCGGTTGCCCGGCACGAACAGATACGAGCGCGGCAGCGCGGCGCTCATGCGGCCACCGTCGCGGCGGACTCGACCCTGGGCTGCGCTTCGAACACCGATCCGACATGCGCCTCGCTCGCGATCCGCCATGCGTTGCCGAGCAGGCGCGCGGCCTCGCCTTCGGTTGCCGCGCCTGAGAACGCCGCCAGGCGATGCAGCTTGGTCGCGATTTCATCGCGTGAGAGCGTATTGCCGGGGTCGCCCTTCGGCTCGTCGACGCGGCCCTTGAACATGCGGCCGTCGGTCGTCGTCACGGTCACTTTGCCGATCCAGCGCGCCGGATAGGCGGCATCGACTTCCTCATCGAAGACCATCTCGACCCGATCGCGGAACGCTGCGATCGAGTCCGCATCGAAACCCTGCTCGAATTCCGTCACGCCCGCATAGCCGTGATGCGCGACGAGCCCGAGGACCGTGCCCATGTTGAACTTCGCCTGATGCACGGTGCGCGGTGTGACGACCGCGCCGAGCACGTCGATCGCGCCTTGATGAACGTGCGCGACGACCTTCGCGATATCGCGCGGCGCGAGACGCTGCGCCTGCACGACGGCGAGCAACGCATCGGCCGCGGGGTGCGTATGACGGCACGCCGCGTGATATTTGAACGACGTCTCCGCCGTCGCCCAACGGCTGCCGAGGCGGTCGACGAGGCGCGCCGGATCGGCGTCGCTCGACATGCCCGCGGCCATGCCTTGCGCGCCTTCGAGAATGTGCGTCGCGCCCTTGAAGCCGTCGGCGGCGAGTTGCGCGGCCATCAATCCGTTGGCGGCGGCCATTGCCGTATGCAGCTGCTTCGAGTCGGCGGCGTCGCGCAGGAATTCCCATAAGCCGCTCGCTTGCGTGCCCGCCGAGCCGAACGCGTCGAGCATCTGCGTCGGCGACAAACCGAGCATACGTCCCGCCGTGGCGGCCGCGGCCACCGTGCCCGCCGTGCCGGTGGTGTGGAACACCTTGTAGTGCGAGCGCCCGAGAAATTCACCGATACGGATGCCGACTTCATAGCCCGCGACCGCTGCCGCGATGAAGTCGCGCCCCGATGCGCGATTGGCCTGCGCCAATGCGAGCGCCACCGGGAACACCACGGTCGCCGGATGAAACACCGAGCCGTTGTGCACGTCGTCCTGTTCGGCAAAGTGCGAGGCCGCGCCGTTGACCATCGCCGCGAAATACGGCGTGGCGCGGCTGCGGTCGATCAGCACTTCGCATGCGCCGTCTTTTGCACCGCCGCCAGCCTGGCGCGCGAAACGCGCGATCGTTTCGACTGGCCGCGCGCCTTTGCCGGCCAGCGCGGAGCCGAGCCAATCGACGTACAGATTGACGGTGCGTTCGACCACGTCCTTCGGAATGCTGTCGAAATCGAGTTCAGCGGCGAAGCTCGCAAGTGTGAGGCTGGGATGATCGTTCATGATGTATCGCGTCAGGTTCGTTCAGTTCGCCGGCGTGACGTCGTTCACACGCCGGAACGGCAACCATCTTGCATGGGACCAGAGACAGTTCAGATCGTGCCGGCTGCGCGCAGCGCGTCGATACGCGAACTGTCGTAGCCGAGTTCGCGCAGAATGGCGTCGGTATGCTCACCGAGCGCGGGTACAGGGTCCATGCGCGGATCGAAGCCGGCCGGCAAACCCGGCGGCAGCAACGCGGGCACCGTGCCTGCCGACGTGTCCACTTCATGCCAGCGCTCACGCGCCTTCAATTGCGGATGCGCCCACACGTCGCTCAACGTATTCATTTGCGCATTGGCGATGCCCGCGCTTTCCAGCCTTTCAATCACTTGCGCGGCTGTTAGCTTCGCAAAAGCCGCGACGATCACCTCACGCAACGCTTCACGCGCCGCCGTGCGTTTCGAATTCGATGCAAAGCGCTCATCGGCTGCAAGTTCCGGCTGCATCAGCACACGCTCGCAGAAGAGCTTCCACTCGCGCTCGTTTTGCAGACCGAGCATCACGGTCTTGCCGTCGCCGGCGGGAAACGGTCCGTACGGATAGATGGTGGCGTGCGCGGCGCCGGAAAGCGCGGGCGGTGGTTGACCATCCATCGCGTAGTACAACGGATAGCCCATCCATTCGACCATGCTTTCCAGCATCGACACATCGATGCGGCAGCCGCGCCCCGTGCGGCCACGCATCAGCAGCGCGCTCAGAATGTTCGAATACGCGTACATGCCGGCCGCAATATCCGCGATCGAGCAACCGGCCTTGGCGGGTTCGCCCGGCGAACCGGTGATCGACAGAAAACCGGATTCGCTCTGGATCAGCAAGTCATACGCCTTCTTGTCGCGGTACGGGCCATCGGCGCCATAGCCGGAAATATCGCAGACGATCAGCTTCGGGTGCTTCCTGCTCAACGCCTCGTAACCGAGGCCGAGCCGGTCCGCCGCGCCGGGTGCGAGGTTTTGCACCAGCACGTCGGCGTCGGCGATCAGCGCGTCGATAATCTCCGCCGCTTCGGGCTGCTTCAGATCGAGCGTGAGGCTTTCCTTCGAGCGATTGGTCCAGACGAAATGCGACGATAGCCCATGCACGCGCTCATCGTAGCCGCGCGCGAAATCGCCGGCGCCGGGGCGCTCGATCTTGATCACGCGCGCGCCGAGATCGGCGAGTTGGCGTGTACAGAACGGCGCGGCGATTGCGTGTTCGAGCGTGACGACCTTGATACCGTCGAGTGGTCTCATTGTGTATCTCAGCCCAAAGTCAGAACGAACGCGGTAGCCCGAGGATATGCTCGGCCACGTACGAGAGAATCAGATTGGTGGAAATCGGCGCGACCTGGTAGAGACGTGTTTCGCGGAATTTACGTTCGACGTCGTATTCGCACGCGAAGCCGAAGCCGCCATGGAATTGCAGGCACGCGTTGGCCGCTTCCCACGACGCGTCGGCCGCGAGCAGCTTCGCCATGTTCGCCTGTGCGCCGCACGGTTGATGCGCATCGAAACGGCGGGCCGCCTCGAATCGCATCAGGCTCGCTGCTTCCACATTGATGAACGAGCGCGCGATCGGAAACTGCACGCCCTGGTTCTGTCCGATCGGACGGCCGAACACGACGCGCTCTTTCGCATACTCGGTGACCTTGTCGACGAACCAGTAACCGTCGCCGATACATTCCGCGGCGATCAGCGTGCGCTCCGCGTTCAAGCCATCGAGGATGTACCTGAAGCCCTGCCCTTCTTCGCCGATCAGATTCTCGGCGGGGATTTCGAGGTTGTCGAAGAACAGTTCGTTGGTCTCGTGATTGACCATGTTCAGGATCGGCTGCACGGTCAAGCCGTGGCCAACCGCTTCGCGCAAGTCGACGATGAAAATCGACATGCCCTCCGATTTCCTCTTCACGTCCGAAAGCGGCGTGGTGCGCGCGAGCAGGATCATCAGATCGGAATGCTGCACGCGCGAGATCCACACCTTCTGGCCGTTGATGACATAGCGGTCGCCACGTCGCTCGGCGATGGTCTTGATCTTCGTGGTGTCCGTTCCTGTGGACGGTTCGGTCACGCCCATCGATTGCAAACGCAGGTCGCCGCTCGCGATCTTCGGCAAATACTTGTGCTTCTGCTCTTCGGAACCGTGGCGCAGCAGCGTGCCCATGTTGTACATCTGGCCGTGGCAAGCGCCCGAATTGCCGCCGGCGCGATTGATCTCCTCCATGATGACCGACGCTTCCGTGAGCCCCAGGCCCGAACCGCCGAAGTCTTGCGGAATCAGCGCGGCGAGCCAGCCGGCCTTCGTGAGCGCGTCGACGAACTCCTCCGGATAGCCGCGCGCTTCGTCGATCTTGCGGAAGTACTCGCCGGAAAATTGCTGGCACAGATCGCGTACGGCTTCGCGAATGTCCTGGAAGGAATCCTGCTGCGTGGTTTGCATAAATCGAATCTCTTGTAGGTCAGACGAAGCTCAGGCAATGGCTGCCGTGGCGCGCATGGTCAGATAGCCTTCGTGGTCTTTGGCCCACAGGTCGATGATCTTGCCATCGGCGGAAGGTTTGCCGCAAACGCTAAAAGGCCGGCCGGCGAACGTGGGACGCAGCGCCTTGAACGCGAAGCTTTGCAGCGTCGCATCCGGTTGTTCGCGGCGCACCAGATCGACCAGCAGGGTCGCGATCAGCGGACCGTGAACGATCAAGCCGGGATAGCCCTCGACCTGCGTGACGTACGGGTAGTCGTAATGAATGCGATGGCCGTTGAAGGTTAGCGCGGAGTAGCGGAACAGCAGCACCGCGTCGGCGTCGATGGTGCGGCTCCACGTTTCGCCTTCCGGCGCGAGCGCCGGTTGCGGTGGCCGGGCGCCCTCTTGCGGCGCGTCGCGATAGACGATGTCGTGCTCTTCCTCGAGCTTGAGTTCGCCACCGGCTTCGATCGCGTGTTGCACCGTGACGAACACGAGACGGCCCGAACGGCCGGTCTTGTCCTCGATATTGACGATGGTCGACGTGCGCGTGGCGCGCTCGCCGACTTTCAGTGGCGCATGAAAGGTCAGGCGGCCGCCGGCCCACATGCGGCGCGGCAGCGGCACCGGCGGCAGAAAGCCGCCGCGCTTCGGATGACCGTCCGGCCCAACCTCGGACATCGGCGCAACCGGCAGAAAGTACAGCCAGTGCCAAAGCGGCGGCACGGTATCGCCGCGTTCCTCGCGGTCGAGCGTGGCGGCCATCGCCGTCAGCGGAAAGGCGGTGATGTCGTCTTCGGCCACCGCCTCCTTGTTGAGCCAGTCGTCGAGCTTCTGCGGGGAGGCGGACATGGGGCAAAGTCTCCGGATACGCTTATGGGCTTAATTAGAGTCTTACTATGAACCAGGCCGTAGGTTCCGCGAAGTTTGCATTTTCGAAGCGGGCCTTTGGTTTTGCTTAAGACGCGTGGGAAGGCCGCCGGCGGTGGGGCGGCGGCGAGGTTTCGCTGACCCTCAGTTGCGCAACCTCCAGGTATTGCCGAACGCGGAAAAACGGGGAATTGAAGAGCAAGAGTCGGAGTGCGCGGCATGAGGCGCGCGCTTACACTCAATCATCGCTCGATAATCGCTTGATGGAGACTACTCATGAACACGGTTGCGAAGGATCGACACTCGAATTCGCATTCGCAGTCGGCGGAGTTGGAGTTGGCATCGGGGCCGAAGCCCGAGCGTGCTGCCGCGTCGGACGCGGGTTCCTGTACCGGCTCGCTTGCGCAACGCATCGACAAAATCGACTGGTTCGACGCCGAAGAAGAACTGAACGGGTATGGCTGCGCGATGCTGCGCAATCTGCTCACCGCGCAGGAATGCGATGCACTGAGCGCGCTCTATCCGCGTGAAGAGCTGTTCCGCAGCCGCGTGGTGATGGCGCGGCATGGTTTCGGCCGCGGCGAATACAAGTACTTTGCTTACCCGCTGCCGCCGCTCATCGCGGCGTTGCGCGGCGACCTTTATCCGCGTCTTGCGCCGGTGGCGAATCGCTGGAATGAGGTGATGGGAATCGAGGTCCGTTATCCGGCCGTGCATGCGGAATTTATCGAGCGATGCCACGCCGCCGGCCAGATGCGCCCCACACCCTTGATGCTGCAATACGCCACGGATGACTACAACTGCCTGCATCAAGACCTTTACGGCGAACACGTGTTCCCGCTACAGGTCGCGATTCTGCTGTCCGAGCCGGGCGAGGATTTCACCGGCGGCGAATTCGTGATGACCGAGCAGCGTCCGCGGATGCAGTCGCGCACGGAAGTCGTGCCGCTCGGCAAGGGCGACGCAGTGGTGTTCGCGGTGCATCATCGGCCGGTGCAAGGCACGCGTGGACCGTACCGCGTGAACTTGCGGCATGGCGTGAGCCGTTTGCGGTCGGGACAGCGGCTTACGCTCGGCGTGATTTTTCACGACGCGACGTGATGCGGGCGGCTGCGGCGCTGCTGCGCCGCCGCAAAAATTCCATCGTTGCAATTTTGACCAGATATCATCCGGGAAAACCCGAACCCGCCGGATGCGCAGCGCCACCCTTTGCCGTGCGTCCGGCCTGGTTGTTCGAGTGTTATCGCCCGTCGTCGAAAGGGGCTTTCAGCCGGTGATCCCGGCATGGCAGCCCGGTTCGGCGATACGAAGGTGGCGGGTCCGCGCGCCCGCCCTGTCGCAACCGGCCAAAAGCCGGTCGCGGTCATCTAGCCTGGATATCATCGATCATGATTGCTGCCGCGTTTTCGCGCGTCGCCGACCGCCTGCTCGTCGCGGACCCGGGACTCGCGCGTCTTCATACCGCGCTGCGCGTCGCGCTTGCCTGCCTGCTTACCGGCATTGCCAGCATCGCGTGGACAGTCTCCCATCATCAGCCGATCACCCTTGCCGCGCCCGGCGTCCTCTTCGCGATGGTCGCGCCGCTGTTCGCGCGCGATGCGCGGCGGCCCGCGTGGTTCGGCACGCTCTTCTGCCTCTATCTGTGCGCCTGCGTGTGCTTCGCCGCGGCGAGCGTGCTGAGTCGTTATCCGCTGGCCGGAGATGCCGGCTTTCTTGTCGTGATGTTCGCCGGCATGCTATGCCAGGCCTGTGGTCCGCGCGCGCTCGGTTGCGCGCTGTTGGGCGTGGTGTGCTTCTACCTTGGGTTGTATCTGCACCCTTCGTCGCTGCATCTCGTGCAATCGCTGTTGCTGTCCGCATCCGGCCCGTTGATGGTCGCGCTGGTCGGCCGCGCGATCGTGCCGACGCGACCCGCCGCCAGCTTCCGGCTTGCCATTCATACGGTGACGCTACGCGCCTCGCGTGTGCTGCATGCGCCGGGGACGGCACATCTTTCAGCGTTGAACGAAGCCGCACTCGCGCTTGAAGAGCAACTGGCGTTGCTGAATCCACCCGATGCCGAAACGATTCGCGAGCGGATCGTCGAAGTGGAAGTAGCGGCTGGACAGCATGCGTTGGCGCAGGTGCCTGCGTATGGCAGCGAGCAAGCGAATGCCGACGTGCTGCATCACGCGATTGCGCGGCTCAGGGAAATCGCGCATCGTCGCGATGCGCGGCGCTCCCCGGCTGCGTCTGGTGACGATGCGGCTGCGCTCTCTATGGCGCAACGATTCGCCGACCTGCGCGCCAAGCTCTGCTGGTTGCCCGCCGCGCGCGCCACGACTGCCGCGTTTCTCGCGATGCTGATCGGCCACTCGTTGTCTCCCGAGCGCTGGTTCTGGGCGGTCATCACGACGTTCGTGGTATTTCTCGGCACGCGCTCACGCGCGGACACCGTTTATCGCGGTGCACAGCGCCTGGCGGGAACGCTGGCCGGCGCGCTCGTCAGCGTGTTGCTCGTTGCGCCGCTGCACGATTCGCCGATGCTGCTGGTGGCGGCGATGGTGCTATGCGTGTTCGGCTGGGCTTATTACATTCTGAGCGCGTATGCGCCGGGCGTGTTCTTCATTACCGTGCTCGTCGGGCTCGTGTACGGCGAGTTGGGCTTTGCGATGGGGCCGTTGGTCGAATTGCGGATCGAAGAAGTACTGGTGGGTTGTCTCGTGTCGTTCGCGGTGGCGATCTTGATGATGCCGCTCGCGGCGACCCGTCATGTGGAGATGAGGCTCGCGGCTGTGCTGAGTGCGTTGCGTGAGGTGGTGCGGCTTGGCGAATCCGCTGCTCTGGCGGCCGATGCGGCTCTAGCCATGCGCAAGCTCGATCGCACGTGGCATGAGTTGCGAGTCGCGCTGAAGCCGCTGCAGATGCAGCGCGTGGTGGTGTGGAATCCCGGTGTCGAGTTGGCTACCGGTTCGCTGCTGTGTTGTTTGCACTGGGCGCGGGTGTTGAGTGGTCCGGCGCGGCGCGGGGTGTCGGAAGAGTTGGCGCTCAATGCCGTGGATGTAGGCACTGCGCATGTGGAATCGATCGTGGCGCGGCTTGATTCGTTGATTGCTCGTTACAGCGGTGGGGCGGCTCGTTCTCTGGATGGAGCGTTGGAGGAGCGTGTGTCGGGGCCGCTTGTTTTTGCTTTTGATTTCGATGCGGCTGCCAAGGCGCAGGCACTCGCCCAGCTCGATGGCGCCGTCGCACAGTTGTTTGATCGGCTGACGCAGCCGGTTGGGGAGGCGCGGCGGATGTTTGATTGGGTGTTGCGGGGGCGGGGGGTGTAGGGGGTTGTTGGTGGGACGAACTTGTCCACAGAAAATGTTTGCAAGCCTGTGGACAAATCACACCCTGTGATAAATAGGCCCGCCGCACAAGCTTTCCGGGCGGTGTGTGGGGAAAATTCCGTCCCCCACGCGCCCTCAAACATCCATTCCCCCACGTTTCCCCACACGCTGCGGTGCGGGAAACCTTCGTCCCCCACAGAAGGACGGTCCTACATATTAAACATTTGCCCCGTCAAAGTATCAAGCTAACAGCGATCCTTGGCGGGGACATACAACGCAAGTGCCTTGTTCAAAGTTCAAACAGATGAACTGTCGATGCTGCGGCGCACGCGGCGT
>Ga0137385_10001077_pt1 | contig 22677 bp, 19 predicted proteins | sample SagtaG_FD_104921 | JGI IMG/M metagenome (GOLD analysis project Ga0137385, IMG submission 104921) | Vadose zone soil microbial communities from Sagehorn Ranch, Mendocino, California, USA - Sage2_R_80_16 metaG | ecosystem: Environmental > Terrestrial > Soil > Vadose zone | place: USA: California... | reverse complement strand
GGCCGCCCGGGCGGCCGCCTCCGCCCCTCGTTGCGGAACCCCAGCAGACGCAGCAGTTCCACGGCGGCCCAGGTCACCGCGGCGAGACCGGCGGCGATCAGCCCGATCAGCTCCGGCCCCGGCCGCAGTGAGTTCAGGAACGGCCCGGCCAGCAGGTACCCATCGGCGAGCCCGTATCCGACCCCGACCACGAGACCAAGGCAGAACGCAAGAGCCACCCCGCTCCGCCGCACTACCAGAAAGCCGATGAACGGAATCGCGGGAAGCACGTCGACGAGCCCGTCGATCCGCACCATCGCGGTGAGCCCGAGCGCCAGCCCGCCCAGCGCCATCAGCGCCCGCTGCGGCGTGTGCCAACTGCCCAGCCGTGGCCAGCGCGGCCAGGCTCCTGCCGCAGCCGACGCACCCCGCGCTGCCTGCGCCTGCGGTTCGAGAGATGGTCCGGGATCCCGGCCCGGGACGCCGAGCGTCAGCGCGTCCACCACCAGGCACAGCCCGCCGAACAGCAGCACCTGCGCGGCAGTCTCGGTGAACGAGCCCCTGCTCGTGTACTGCTCAGGGAGCGTGAGCGCCAGCACGAACGCGCCTGCAGGAGCCCACTGCGGCCCGGTCAGCCGGCCGACCAGGCCGCCGAAAGCCAGGATCGCGAGCCCGCCGAGGATCGGGCCCAGCGCTGCGGCCGCCGGGGTCCCGTGCACCCAGAACCCCCCGGCCAGGATTAACGGCAGGCCTGACATGAGGCCGGGCACGACAGCGGTGCCGCCGGAGAAGAAACCGATGCTGGTGAAGCCGAGCCCGGGATGCCCGCCACCGAACGCCGCCACCGACTCCGGGATCGGCAGCGAGCCGTGCTGCGCGATCCAGTAGCCCGTCTGCAGGTAAGCCCCGGAGTCGCGGAGCACGATGACGGTCTCGGCGTTGAACAAGAACTGCCACAGGGCAAAGCCGGCCGCCACTGCGGCCGTGCCCGCGAGTCCGCACCAGGCGGGCCAGGACCGCTCCCGGCGCAGCGCGCTGCCCGTTGTCGGCCCAGCTATTGCCGGCCCGGCTGCTGGCTGGCCAGTAATGGCCTGGCCTACCCCTGGCAGGCTGGCCCCGGGCAGCGCCCTGGGCCAGCTCGCGGGCACCCGGCGCAAGCCGACCGCGGCCAGGGCGACGGCGAGCGGCGCGGCGATGAGCAGCATCGGCACCGGCAGGAACACCCCGGCCAGCAGCAGCGGCAGCCCGGGCAGCAGCCACGCCATGACGAGGATCGCGGGCAGCACCGTGATCCTGGCGAACCCGGTCCCGCCAACGGTCGGCTGCCCGTGCGCGCGGCCGCCGGGCAGCAGGCGGCGCGGTGCCGCAGGGCCGGCCCGGGCTCGCCCTGGCGGGATGCCCACCCGGGCTCGCATGGCCGGGATGCCGACCCGGGATCGCATCGCCGCGAGGCCGGTTCGGGATGGCGGCTCGCCACCCGGCTCTGGGCGCTTGCCGTGCCCTAGCCGGTCATCCTCATGCCCGGTCTCAGGCTGCCCGACGCGGGGCTCCTCGGCACCGGGCTGATTGGCCATGGGCATCTTGACGCCGGACATCTCGGCGGTGGGCGCCTGGTCAGCTGGCTGAACAGCCTTCGCTGACCCTGCGGCGTGGATATCCTCTAGCTTGCCGTTGACGTCCGAGGCCTCCGCAGACTGGTCAGTCGCGGCGGTATTGCCGGTCGGGCGGTCGCCAGAACGCACGGATCCCACTCTAGAGCGGGACCGCCCGCAGGACCGCAAATGCCCGCATCGCCACGCAGCAAGCGGCGTCAGGCAGCCCCCCAAGGGGTCGCCGATCAGGACCTTTGCCAACTACATACGAAATCTCACCTTTCTAACACGTAACATGGGCCGCAAACCCCTAACGGCCAGGTTCCCCGGTGCCGCCGGAGGATTCTGGCCCGGAGGAGCGATGAGCCGACGCACCGATGTGGACGACGCGGACTGGAATGCGCCACGGCGAGGCCGCCGTGTGCCGGAACCCAGGAGCCGTCGCACGCGGCACTCGCTCGGCAGGCGGATCACCGCGTGGGTGTCGATTGGCCTCGCCACCGTGGTTGTCGTCGCCGCGCTCGGCGCCTATGTCAAGTACCGCAGCGTCTGGGACAGCATCAAGCGCGTCGACGTGGCCGGCCTCATCGGCAAGCAGCCGCCCAAGTTCAACAACGCGGAGAACATCCTGCTGATCGGCTCGGACAGCCGCAGTGGCGGGAACGCCAAGATCGGCGGGAACGACATCCCGGGTCAGCGCTCGGATACCCTGATGCTGCTGCACATCTCCCCTGGTCACCACGAGGCCACCGTGATCAGCTTCCCGCGGGAGGTCATGGTCCCGATCCTGCAGTGCGCGGCCAGCGACGGCACCCCGGGCCAGACGGCCGGATCCATCGGTGAGCTCGAGCTGATCAACGCCGCCCTGGACTTTGGCGGGCCCGCATGCACCTGGAAGACCGTCGAGGCTGTCACCGGCATCCACATAGACCATTTCATCGAGCTCGCTTTCACCGGCTTTGAAAAGGTCATCAACGACCTCGGCGGGGTCAACGTGTGCCTGCCGTTCGCGGTGCATGACCCGCATGCAAACCTCAACCTGTCGGCCGGGGTGCACCACGTTTTCGGACGGGAGGCGCTCGCGTTCTGGCGTGAGCGCGAGCGTGTCGGTACGGGCTCGGACCTGCAAAGGATCCAGCGGGATCAGTTCCTCATGGCTTCCCTTGTCCAGCGCATCGAGCACAGCGGCCTGCTCGGCAGCCCGAGCAAGCTGCTGAAAGTCGTCCGCGACACGGCGAACGCGATGACCACGGACACCGGCCTGGACCAGTCCGCGATGCTGCAGATCGCCGAGAGCCTTCGGGGGCTGACCCCCAAGTCGGTGAAGTTTGTCACCTCGCCCAATGTTCCCTGGCCTCCGAACATCAACAACGTCGAGTTCCAGCAGCCGCAGGCCGACGAGCTTTTCAACGCGATCGCGCACGACACGATGCCGTCTGCGGGCAAGAAGCCGAAGGCCAAAGCGGCGACTCCGGTGGTTGACATAGCCCCCTCCAAGGTCAGGGTCGAGGTCGAGAACGGATCGGGTGTCGGCGGCATCGCCGGCCAGGCCGCCGGTGACCTCACCAGCCGCGGCTTCGACGTGGTGGGCACCGGCGACGCCCCCAATTTCGGCTTCACCAACTCGGAGATCGAGTACGCGGCCGCTTCCGACCTGCCTGCGGCCAACACCCTGAAGGCCCAGCTCAGCAATGTGCAGGTGATCAAGAACAGCACGCTGGCGCCAGGCACCATCGTGCTGATCGTCGGCTCCACCTTCCATGGGCTCACACCCTTGTCCTCCTCGCCCAAGCCATCGGTCTCCAGCGTCAGCACGGCCGCTGGCGCCATCTCAGCGAACGTCAACATCTGCAAGAACCAGGCGGCGTTCGCCGGCCCGAACAGCCCGAACATCTGACCGCGACCGCGAGCCGCATCCGGGCGGTTTTTGACCAGGTATCGGTGCGTGCTGACGGTTTAATCGCCTGGCTGATGGCAAGGATCCTCCGAGGGGTCATGATCAGGAACGAGATCATGCCAGGGGGTCATGAGCGGCAACGGGCACCTGCATCCGCCTGGCGGGGAACCGCCGCGGCAGCCACGCCTGCGCTGGCCCCGGTCCGGTCAGCATGGACCGCGGGCCTCCCGCCGCCTCTCGACGGGCTGGAAAGTGGCCGGCTGGCTGTCGGCCGGCGTGGCGCTGCTGGTCGTTGTGGCCTCGCTGACGGCCTACTTCCGGTACCGGAGTGTCTGGAGCAGCATCCAGCGGGTGCAGATCGTCGGCCTGGGCAGCCGGCCGCCGCAATACACCAATGCGCTGAACGTCCTGCTGATCGGCTCGGACAGCCGGGCAGGGAGGAACCGGAAGTTCGGCGCGACGGTCCAGGGCCAGCGCTCAGACACGATCATGATCCTGCATATCTCCCCTGGTCACCACGGCGCCACGGTCCTCAGCATCCCGCGTGACTCTATGGTGCCGACCCTGTCATGCCCGGCCGAGGGGCCAGGAGTCCCCGGTCAGCAGGCTGAACCCGGGGTGAGCGAGCGGATCAACGTGACCTTCGCCAACGGCGGGCCTAGCTGCCTGTGGAAGACCGTGGAGCACGAGACGGGCATCCACATCGATCACTTCATCGAGCTCGCCTTCACCGGCTTCGTGCACATCATCAACGACATCGGCGGAGTCAATATCTGCCTGCCCGCGGCCGTCAACGACCCTGACTCCGGGCTGCACATGACCGCGGGGATGCATCACGTCATGGGCGCCCAGGCGCTCGCGTTCTGGCGGGAACGCCACATCGGCACGGGCTCGGACCTGCAGCGGATCCAGCGGGACCAGTACCTCATGGCCTCGCTCCTGCAGGGAATCACGCACAGTGACATCCTCGGCAGCCCGGCCAAGATCTACTCGATCGTGGTCGATGCCGCCAGCGCGATGACCACGGACACCGGGCTGGGCCTGTCCGCCATGGTGCGGATTGCCGACAGCCTCAGGGGATTGTCGACCAACTCGGTACAGTTCGTCCAGGTTCCCGAGATCCCTTACCCGGGTGATCCCGGAGCCGAGGTCATGTTCGAGCAGCCGCAGGCCGGCAAGCTGTTCAGCGCGATCGCCCATGACACGGCCCTGCCCGGGCCCGCCAGGGGAAAGGAGGCCGGAGTCAGGCGGCCTACACCTTCGTCGCCGACTCCGTCGCCGTCCGCGTCGTCCTCCGTCTCCGGGCTCAGCAAGACCTACGGCGGCATCAAGGGAACCGCGAAGGCCTGCCACGACCAGGCCGCCTTCGCTGGCGGGGATCAGCCAGCCAACTTCCCTAACCCCTTATCGGCCCAAGCCACGCCGGCTCCGCCGGGCCGAAGCGGCTGAGGCACGCGGCAGCATAATCATGGGGCGGCTGAGCACAGTCTTCTGCGCCTTCGGTCCGGCGCGATCCGGCACAATGACGGCAATGGAGACCTTTACCAGCTGGCATACCTGGGCCGACGCCGAGCCCGGCCTCCGTCAGCGGCTGCCCGCCGATGTGGTCGCCACGCTGGCCGAGGCCGTGGAGTTCGCCGCGGCGCGCCACGGTGGCCAGCAGCGCAAGACGGGGGTGCCCTACCTCGAGCATCTGCTCGAGGCCCTGCAGGTCCTCGTCCAAGGGGCCGGGGTGACCAGTCCTGATGTGCTCGTGGCCGCGGTGCTGCACGATGTCGTCGAGGACACGCCGTGCACGCTGGCCGATGTCGGCGCGGAGTTCGGGCCGAGGGTGGCCGAGCTCGTCGGCTGGGTGACGATCCCTGTTCCCGGCCCGGGCGAGAGCAGGTCGGCAGCCCGGCAGGCCTACCTGCGGCGGCTGCGGGATGCGCCGCGAGACGCCGTCCTGGTCAAGCTCGCGGACCGGGCGAGCAACGTGCAGACACTGCGTAACCTGCCGCTCGCCCAGCAGCGGTCCTACTACGAGCAGACCGTGGCGCACATTGTCCCGCTGGCGGCGGACAAGCCATGGTTCGCCGACTGGTACGCCGTTTGGCAAGCGGAACTCGCAGACCTGGCCGGCCCCCGGACGGCCGCTAAGCCCGGTTGACCGTCGGGGCGATTTGCGCTGGCGGATCACCGCCAGATCGTGCGGCCTCAATTGCGGCCTGCCGCAGCCCCAGTTGTGAGATCGCCAGCCACAGCAGCAGTGATGCGGGATAGATGAAATAGCCGAACCGCGTGGCGGGCGCCAGCAGGAACATCAGCGTCAGGCCGATGATGAGCCGCCATACAGCGGCAGGCAGGGTCCTCGGGGGACGGACGACCAGCGACGCGGCGATCAGGACACCGGCCAGCACGAGCAGCGCCACTGCGATCACATGCCCGGTATGACCGCTATCGGCGAGCACATGCCCCGGCAGCGGGCTGGCTGCAGCCGACTTGGCGCCCGCCAGGCCCAGCGGGAACATGATCGTGTTGTCGACCAGGGCAGACGGCCAGAGAAACGCGACCGGCCCGACGACCGCCAGGCACGCGGCCAGGGCCGAGCCGAGGAAGATAAGGACTGGTCTCCGCCCGTCACGCTGCCCGATCAGCACCGCCGCGACGATCACGGCCGGCCAGGCTGTGGCCTTCGCCGCCGACGCCAGGCCGAGCGCAATCCCGGCCAGGGCCCACTGGGGCCGGCGCCACAGCAGCGCAAAGCCAATGCACATCAGGGCCAGAATGGGAATGTCGGTGCCGCCGACGGCGAGCTCGAACGCGATCACGGGCGTAGCCGCGATGAATACGGTCCAGCGGATGGCGTTCCTGGCCCCGGCGGCCTTCAGCGCAAGCCAGAAGATGACCAGGAACGCGAGGCCGAACCAGACCCGGGGGTCGGTGATCACATGGGGTCCGAACAGCGCTCGCGGGATGCCGAACAGCGCCATGACCGGAAGATAGGGGTTGTAGGCGTTGGGATCATGCACCGAGGCGAGCGAGGCGACGCTCTGATACGGCGAGTGATCGTTCACCAGCTGCTTTGCTGACCGGGCGATAACCGTCACCTCCGGCTGCTTCCGTCCGGTGGCAGCGTTCAAAAACAGCGGCGTCACCAGCGCCCCGCCAGCGCTCAGCAGCAGGGCAAGATCAACCCCCCGGGACCGCCAGACCAGGACCGCTGCCGCGGCCGCGACGTAGGCGCTGGCCGCGATCAGCCCCCAGACCCGGTGCAGCTCGTTTGTGCTGAAGAGCGCGACACCCCCGGCGAATCCGGCACATATCACGAATGCCGCCGCTGCCCAGAATCGCGGAACGCTGACAGACGGCAGCCACCGGGCCCATGGACCTGGCGCCCTGCCATGCGGCAGCGCTGCCTTCAGCGAAAGCATAATCGTAGAAAATCCTCCACCGGGTAAAGCTTAGCGCGAGCTGTATGCCAGCCCACCGCCTGACCTGGTGGCCGGGGTTGAGGCCGCGGAGTGTAGCGCAGCCGCTACGGGTACGGCTGGATACCACTTGATGCCACTGAGTGCATTAGAGCACGGGCGGCCGGCCGATGCGTGTCATCTTCCAGGCGGTACCGGCCGATATGGGATGCCGGCCGCCGGGGTCCATCCGCCAACCCTCGGCGAATCCGGATAGCCAGGCACGCAAGGCGCTCGGCGACCGCTCCCGCGCCACGGTCAGCGCCAGCCAGTCCAGCAGGTAGGCACCGGCCAGCGGCCAGGGCAGGTTCCTGCGGGCGAGCAGCACCCGGTTCCGCCCGTCCAGCCGGTACCAGGTCGCGTGCCTGGCGTTCGGCACCGCGGGGTGGCACATCCGGGCCGCAGCGTCGTACTCCAGCCGGTACCCGAGCTCCAGCAGCCGCCAGGCCAGATCGGTCTCCTCATGACCATAGAAGAACAGCCCGGGCAGGCCGCCGGCCTCCTGGAAGGCCGAGCGCCTGATCGCGCACGCCCCGCCGGCGAACGTGGTCACTCGAGATGACCTCTCCGGGTCACCGGCCCGCAGCCGTGGCACATGCCACCGCGCTCCGGGCCCGCCGTCGGGATCAACCACCCGGAACGAGAGCACGGCCAGGCTCGGGTCAGCCGCGAACCGGCTCATGACGTGCTCGCCCAGGCCCGGGTCCGGGTACCAGCCGTCGTCGTCGAGGAATAGCACCACATCGCCCGCGCACGCGTCCACGCCCGCGTTCCGGCCGGCTGCAACACCGATGTTCTGCGGCAGCCGGATAGCTGTTGTCCCCGCCGGCAGCGGCGGCACGTCGGCGCCGTTGCCGACCACCACCACGTCCACGCCACCCTCGGCTGCCCGGTTGAGCGCAGCGGCGCTGGCCACCGCCCGGTCCAGCTCGGCTGGCCTGTTGCCCATCGTCACGATCACGCAGGACAGCTTCACCGCAGCCGCCTCGACGCGAGGATCGCCGCGAGATGCGCGAGGACCATCGCCGCGGCCACCACAAGGCAGGCGATGATCAGCACCCGGGTCGCGGTGAGGCCGCCGCGTGCCGCGTCCACGAGCGCGGCCACCAGGATCAGCAGCGAGAGCTCGACCGCGTGGGTGATGCGGTGCACGCGCAGCACGCTGGCCAGCCGGCGCGCCAGTGCCAGGCCCCCGGAACGCGGCGCCAGCGCCTCGTCTTCGTGCGTGCCGGGCAGGCCGGCCTTGGCCCGGGCGACCATGACATTGTCGGTCTCCGCCTTGACGATCGCTGCGAGCAGCGCGGCCGCCAGCCCCGCGCTCACGTAGCCCCCGGACACCGTGAGGTGACCCTGCGCCCGGAAGCCGAGCCCGGTGAGCAGGGCTGTCTCGCCCAGGTAGTGCCCGATCCCATCCAGGTAGATGCCGGCCACCGACGTCCGCTTGCTCCATCGCGCCAGCTCGCCGTCGGAGCAGTCCAACAGCAGGTACGCCTGGATCAGGATCACCGCGACGATGGCGGTCCACAGCCCGCCGAACGCGACCACGACCCCGGCGGCCACGCCGCAGATGATGAACCCTGCTGTCACCGCGTTCGGCGACCAGCCCATCCTGGCGAAGACCCACGTCGCGCGCGGCGAGAGCTTGCGCATGTAGAGGCGGCCCGCCCAGTGCTCATCGTTCAGCCTGTCGATCACCGCCGGCGGCTGGCCCTCCGCCTTCAGCTCAGCCAGCGTAGGCCCGGGCATACTCCTCCACTCGCTTGGCCGTCTCCGCCGCCGACATGCTGAGCCGCTCCAGGATCGTGTACCGGCCCGGCCGGGTGGCCGGGGCGAGTTCCACGGCCCTGGTGAAGTCCGCTAGCGACAGTCCCAGGTCAGCCGGTGTCCTCGGCAGCCCGTGCCGGGCCAGGCAGGCGGAGATGAGTTCCGCCTGGCTGGGATCATCGCGCAGGTGAGCGCAGAACAGCGCGCCCGCGCCGGCCAGCTCGCCGTGGCTGCCGGTGCCCGGGTACAGCTGGTCGACCGCGTGCATGATCTCATGGTCGCCGCCGCTGCACGGCCGGCTCGACCCCGCCACGGCCATGGCCAGGCCGGACAGGACCAGCGCCTCGGCGAGCACGGTGAGGAACTCGTCTGACCGCGCAGGTCCCGGCTGATGCAGCACAGCGTGGGCGGCGGACCTGGCCATGGCCGCGGCCAGCCCGTCCACCTGCTCGGCGGTGTCGGCCGCGGCGAGTTCCCAGTCCGCCACCGCCGACAGGTTGCTCACCACGTCACCGATTCCGGCGCTGGCGAGCGGATCGGGAGCACATCGCACCCGGTCCAGGTCCACGACCACGGCCACTGGCATGACCACGCCGTACGATCCCTTCCCGGACTCGTGCTCCAGGGAGCTGACCGGAGAGGCGATGCCGTCGTGCGCGAGGTTGGTGGCCACGGCGACCATCGGGATGCCCGCCATATGCGCGGCGAACTTGGTGACGTCGATCGTCCTGCCGCCGCCAATCCCGGCTACCGCCTCGTACGCCCCGGCCCGCAGCCTCTCGCCCAGTAATACGGCACTGCCGTGGCTGCCGTCGGCGATCCGGAAGATCTCCGCCTCGTCGATCTCCAGCTCGGCCGTGATGCTGTCACCCTGGCCGGGTCCGACCGCCACCGCGACCCGGCCCTGGGTCGCGATGCGCCGGTCGGCGAGCAGCGCGCCAAGGCCGCAGATCGCACCAGGCCGCACATCGATGACCATAGGTGCGGAGAGCATGCGGGCCAGCAGCGGCATGCCAAGCGAGACTAGCAGTGACCGGTTGGAAACTAGCAGTGACCGGCTATCTCGCGGGCGCGACGCAGATCGCTGTGGTCGTCGACCTCCACCCAGTCGACAGTGCCGATCGGCACCGCAGCGATCTCTCCGCCCCGGTCCGCGAGTTCCTGGTAGCCGTCCTCGTAGTACAGCCCGGGATCGCGGCGCCAGGTGGCCTCCAGCGCGTCGGCCAACGGCATGGCGGCCCCCGGCTCGATGAGCGTCGCGCCGATGTACTCCCCGTAAGCCTGCGCCGGGTCCATCTGTTTCGTGATCCTGGTCAGCTGCCCGCGGGCGTCGATGATCACCTTCATCTCCTCCGCTGCGAGCGACTTGGCGGCGTCGACGGCCAGGATGAGGCGCCCCCGGCCTGTTCCGCGCGCCTCGCCGGCCGCGAGCAGCGTCTTCTCGACGCTGACCGGATGCACGGTGTCCCCGTTGACCAGCAGGGCTCCGCGGCCGAGATACTCGCGGGCGAGCCAGAGCGAGTATGCGTTGTTCCACTCCAGGGCCCGGTCGTTGTGCACGAGCTCCAGCGTGATCCCGTACGCGGCCTCCAGGCCGGCGGTCCGGTCGGCGATGGCGTGCGCCGCATGCCCGACGACGATCACGGCCTCTCGGATGCCCACGGCCGCGAGGTTGCGCAGCGTGATGTCCAGGATCGTGGTCTCGCCCGCCACCGGGAGCAGCGCCTTGGGCAGTTGGTCGGTGTCGGGGCGGAGCCGCCGGCTGGCGCCAGCCGCGAGCACCATCCCGATCACCTACGTTCTTCCCCTCCCGTCGAGGCAGCTCGCCATGACGTTCCCGCAGATGAGCACCCCAAGGTACGCGGTCATCGCCAGGTAGGCGACCATTCCGATGCCGAACATGGCACCCAGGCCGACGGCCAGCATCCGCCCTTCCCAGCCTAGCCGGGTATCGGGGATCTGCCCCTCCTCCGGGTCGCGAGTCGCCAGGTCAAGGTAACGCAGTGCGATCGTCGCGCACAGCGCGTAGGTCACCGCCGCTGGAATCCGGAACGAAAACCCGAGCGCGGCCACGTAGATGAACTGGCCGGTCAACAGCACGGCCGGCGCCAGCCAGTCCAGGCGCCCGTCGTGCGGGTGGCTGTTCCCTGGTGCCGCCAGCAGCATCACGACCAGCGGGGTGAGCAGCAGTATCCCGGGAAGGTTCCGCAGGCCAAGCACGGCGAGGAAGCACGTGGCGGCCAGTCCGGCAATCGCGGGCGGCAGGGGCACGAACTGCCCCCTGACCAGCTGGCCGAGCCAGACCGAGGTTGATCCGTCATCCCGGCATGCCGCTATCGCCGCGAGCGTCCGTGGATCCACTGCGGGCCTCGGTTTCCGCTTCCCGGCCTGGTCAACATGGATCATCTGATCCAGAGTCATGGTCGGTTCTGCTGCGGTCAGCTCGGCCAAAGCCGGCTCGGTCAAAGCCGGCTCGGTCAAAGCCCGCGCGGCCGCATGGGCCAGGGTCGGCGGCGGGTCCGCCTGGCCTGCGCCGCCCGGAGACGCCAGCACTGGCGACCCCACCCGGGCCGGCGGAGCAACCAGATCAGAGGGAGCAGGCAGATCAGGCGGAACGGGCAGATCAGACGGGTCCACTCCGGCCAGGGGTTCCGCAGAGCTGGCCGGGTCCGGCATTTTCACTGCGGCAGCATGACGGGGGCCGGGACCGGCGATCGCGAAGCCGGTGGCGATGATCCCCCAGTCCAGCAGGACCAGCAGTGTGGTATGAGCACCCCAGACCGGCACGGCGACCGCGATCACTGCGAGACGCCAGCCGGGCGAAATGGTCAGCATCGTCCAGAGCGCCCGGCCCAGGAGGTACCCGGCCCCCCAGGCCTTCGCATCGCCCGGGGCACTTGCCTCGGCCTGAACGCTCACGGCAGGCGGGGCGCCCATGTCTGGACCCCGGCACGCGATGATCGTCTTGCGCACTGCCAGCACGATCACTACCGCGATGGCGACGATCCAGGTGTTGCCCCAGTGCGCCGCGTATCCGGCCACAGCGAGGCCGGCGCAGACAGCGAACTCGGATACCGCGCCGCAAATCTCTGCCACCAGGCCCGCACCGGCCAGGTACGGGCGCGGCATCCCGCCCGCGGCGGGGCCAGCCAGCGACCGGGAAACGCTTGAGGCCAGGTAGCCGGCGGCTAGAGCGAGCACTCCCTTGATGCTGTCGGGCCTGGTACCCGCGCTGAACCAGGCAGCGGCGCACAGGCCGAGGGCAAGCGAGATGCCGGAAACCGCGTTCGGGGCCAGGGAGCGGCTCATTGCCCAGTCGGTAAGGCGGCGCGGCAGGCGGTCCAGCGCTTCAGGCAGGCTTACGCCGGCGCTTCCCGTCTGCCGAGCATCCGGCCCGGCCGTGATCATCCGGCCCATCCGGCCCCCACTACCAGTCCTCCCGCCGATCCAGCGTATCTATCTCTACCCACAAATGATCAGAGCAGAACTGGGGGTGATTAGAGCCAGGGTGATGCCTGGCTCGTGACGAGTCAGCCGAGGCCGCTGACCAGGCATTTTCACCCAGGCGAGACCGGCAGCGCGGCAAGCCCAGGCAGCTGCGGCGTGTCGGCTGAGTCCAATGAGCACGACGCGCCGCTGGGTCGGGCGGGACCGTTGGGCGGGCGGGAGAACCGCGGCCGGCGGGTAGTGTCCCCTCATGCGGACGGTGGCGGTCGTGCTGGCCGGCGGGACCGGTGAGCGGTTTGGCAGCGGCATGCCCAAGCAGCTGCACATCCTGGCAGGAAAGACGCTGATCGAGCACTCGGTGGCGGCCTTCGAGCAGGCGGCTGGGGTAGACGCGATCATGGTCGTGATGCCAGCGGGTCTCGCCGGCCAGGCCAGGGAGAGGTTCACTGGCGGCGGTTACCCCAAGGTGACGTGGGTGATCGAAGGGGGCGCGGCGCGCACGGACTCAACGCGCTGCGCGATCACCGCACTTGGCGACGAGGAATGCGACGTGCTCTTCCACGACGCGGCCAGGCCGCTGCTGGACCAGCAGATCATCTCCGATTGCCTCAAGGCGCTCGCCACGGACCGCGCTATCGGGGTGGCGGTGCCGTCCTCCGACACGATCGTCGAGGTCAGCGACGGCGTGGTAACCGGCATGCCGCGCCGCGATGCGCTCGCGCGCTGCCAGACACCGCAGGGTTTCCGGCTGTCGGTGATCAGGCGGGCCTACCAGCTCGCGGACGCCGACCCAGCCTTTTCGCAGCGCCCGGCCACCGACGACTGCGGCATCGTGCACCGCTACCTGCCGGAGATCGCGGTCCGCATCGTGCCGGGCAGCGAGCGCAACATCAAGGTCACGTACCCGAGCGACCTCGAGGTGGCGGAGACCCTGCTCCGGGCCGGAGAACCTGGCCAGTCTCCTTGATCGTCGTATCTTCTCCGGGGCCGCTTGCGGGGGCGGCTAGCCGGCGCGGGCGGGCGGGCCCATGGCCCGGGATCAGGCGGCGCGGGCTGGTCAGGAAGCCAATTCCCCAGCAGACGTGCATCGTGGCCAGGGCCAGCGGCAGCCGGGCCGCGACCGGCAGCCGGAGCAGCCGCATCGCCGACGCCGTGACCCCGAGGACCCCGGTCAGGTAGGCCACTGGCACCAGGAGCCCGGCCGCCGCCAGCGCGGGCCAGATCCAGCCCGAGCCGTCGGCCAGGCCGACCAGCCCGGCGATGCCGATCAGCGTGCCGGCGAGCATGGCCAGGACCGCACCAGGCGGCGCCAGGTAACGCGGGTTAATCGTGCCCGCATGCTGCCGCGCCACGACCCGGCGCCAGCGGCCGTAGTAGAAGTACTGCGAACCGAGCGCGCGCGCGCTGGCCCGCGGGCGGTAGCTGACGTGCAGTTCCGGCAGGAACCAGATCAGGCCGCCGGCCAGGCGGATCCTGTGGTTGAGCTCCCAGTCCTCGGCGCGCAGGTAGGACTCGTCGTACCCGCCCACCTGCTCGATCGCGGCCCGGCGGTACACGCCCAGGTAGACCGAGTCGACCGGGCCCGGCCGCCCGCCGGTGTGGAACTTCGCCGCGCCCACCCCGAACCGGGATGTCATCGCCCACGCCACCGCCTGCTGGAACGGCGTCACGCCCTCCGCGGCCATGATCCCGCCGACGTTGTCCGCCCCGGTATGCCGCAGCGCCCGGACCGCGGCGCTCAGGTATCCCTGCGGGAGCAGGGCGTGCCCGTCAACCCGCGCCACGATCGAGTGCCTGGATGCCTTGATCGCCGCATTGACCCCGCACGGGATCTGGCCGGTCGGGTTGGGTACCACGGTGATGCGAGAGTCGGCGGAGGCCAGGCGCTGCGCCACTTGAAGGGTCCGGTCCCTGGAGGGACCCACCGCGAGCACAACCTCCAGCTCACCGGGGTAATCCTGGCCGAGCACGCTGCGGACCGACTCCTCCAGGTGCCGTTCCTCGTCCCGGACCGGCATCACGACGGAAACGGGCTCGTTTTCTGGCTCACCAGGCCCCGAAATGTTGCGCTGTGTGCTCGTCGGATAGCTCATTGTGCGCATCACGGTACCGTGCCCGGAGCGCTGGCGCGGCCCGGGCCGGGCCATAATGCTTCAGAGAGTGGCGTCCTCGAGCATTTCTGTAACCAATGCGGCGATCGGGGACCGCTCCGAACGGATCAGGGTCACGTGCGCGAACAGCGGATGACCCTTGAGTTTCTCGATCACCGCGACCACGCCGTCATGCCGGCCAACCCGCAGGTTGTCCCGCTGCGCGATGTCGTGGGTGAGCACCACCCGCGACCCACCGCCGATCCTGGACAGCACGGTGAGCAGCACCCCGCGCTCCAGCGACTGCGCCTCGTCCACGATCACGAACGAGTCATGCAGCGACCGGCCGCGGATGTGGGTCAGGGGCAGCACCTCGAGCATGTCCCTGGCCAGGACCTCATCGATCACGTCCTGCGAGGTGACGGCGGACAGGGTGTCGTAGACCGCCTGCGACCACGGGTTCATCTTGTCGGCCTCGGAGCCGGGCAGGTAGCCGAGTTCCTGGCCGCCCACCGCGTACAGCGGGCGGAACACGAGCAGCTTGCGGTGCTGCCGCCGCTCCATCACCGCCTCGAGGCCGGCGCACAGCGCCAGCGCCGACTTCCCCGTCCCGGCCCGGCCGCCGAGGGACACGATCCCCACGTCCTGGTCGAGCAGCAGGTCGAGCGCCACCCGCTGCTCCGCGCTGCGGCCGCGCAGCCCGAACACCTCACGATCGCCGCGGACAAGACGCACCGATTTGTCCGGAAGCACCCGGCCCAGGGCACTGCCCGCGCCGGAGGCCCCGGAGACCAGCACCAGGCCGGTATGGCAGGGCAGATCCCGGGCCGCGACGCAGTCCAGGTGGCCATTCTGGTAAAGCTCGTCGATCTCCGCCGCGGTGACGTCCAGCTCCCGCATGCCGGTCCAGCCCGAGTCCGCGGGCAGCTCGGCGCGGTACTCCTGAGCGGTCAGGCCGATCGCGGCGGCCTTCACCCGCAGCGGCAGGTCCTTGCTGACCAGCACGACATCGTCGCCCTCCGCGGCCAGGCTGCGCGCCACGGACAGGATCCTGGTGTCGTTGTCACCGAGCCGGAACCCGGCGGGCAGCACTGACGGGTCGGCATGGTTCAGCTCGACCCGGACCGTGCCGCCGTCGTCGCCGACCGGGAGATCGGCGTCCAGCCTGCCGTACTCGACCCGCAGGTCGTCCAAGTAACGCAGCGCCTGCCGCGCGAAGAAGCCAAGTTCCGGATGGTGGCGCTTGGCCTCCAATTCGGTGATGACCACCACCGGAAGGACGACCCGGTGCTCAGCGAACCTGCCGATGGCCGCCGGGTCGGCGAGCAGGACGCTGGTGTCGAGGACGTAGGTGCGACGTGCTGAGGAACTGGCCACTCGCTCTCCCCTGGGCGCCGGGGGTGGCGCCGCGTTCGGACACAGACGTGTCGGCGGGACCGGGACCGGCCAGCGACGGGCCGGGCGCCGGCCCTTCGCTCATCTCGCCTGCGTGCCAGGACGCGAAGCTCGAGGATCTCGAGGGCCTTCCCGTCGGGCGGCTACACACCGCCCGTCACCTCAGACGTTACCCTCGGTCAGCCGTTTCCCGGAAGTACCGCAACAGGCTGTTAACGCGCCTGACACCCTCGGCCGCCCTTCAGCTTGCTTTGCGGTCAGCGCGGTTCTTGCAGGAAAGTCGGGCACCACGCCTTGATCGCTCGCCAGGAAGAGCCAGTGCGCCCGGATCCTCGATCAGCTCGCGCCAGAGCTCCGCGCAGCGTCCTGCTGGTATTATATAGTGGTGGTATACCACTACTAATGGATGCACGGGAATCACTGACACCAGGAGGGCGCAATGACCGATTCCGAAGAGATCATGACCGGCTCAGGACCGCGGATCGCGCTCATCACCGGAGCCAACAAGGGCCTGGGCGCAGAGACCGCCCGGCGCCTCGGGAAACTCGGCTTGACAGTGATCGTCGGCGCGCGGAACCCGCAGCGCGGGCAGGCGGCCTCGAAGGAACTGCGGGCCAGCGGCGCCGACGTCCGCGTGGTGACGCTCGACGTGACCGACCAGCAGACCCTGGACGACGCGGCCAGCCTCGTTGACGCCGAGTTCGGCCGCCTCGATGTGCTCGTCAACAACGCGGGGGTGTCGCTGGAGCAGGCCCGGCCCGCCCCGAGCGAGCTGGGGGTCGACATGCTCCGGCGGATCTTCGAGACGAACGTGTTCGGCGTGGTGGCGGTCACGAACACGTTCCTGCCGCTGCTGCGGCGCTCCGCGGCAGGCCGGATCGTGAATGTGTCATCGGCCATGGGCTCGCTCACGGCGTGGGCCGACCCGGCGTCACCCCAGCGGCGCTACGCACCGCTGCTGCTCGGCTATGACTCGTCCAAGGCTGCGCTCAGCGCTGTGACCCTGCACTACGCTGCCGAACTGGCGCAGACCACGATCAAGGTGAACGCCGCCTCACCCGGCTACGTGGCCACCGACCTCAACCAGCACCGGGGCACGCTGAAGCTGGCCGACGAAGGCTCGGTCGCGGCCATCGTGCGCCTGGCCACCCTGCCCGATGACGGGCCGTCCGGGGCCTTCCTGAGCGAGGACGGGCCTGTCCCCTGGTAACTCAGGCGCCGAACCGGCGGTGCCGCGCGGCATAGGAACGCAGCGCGCGCAGGAAATCCACCCTGCGGAAGGCCGGCCAGTACGCATCGCAGAAGTAGAACTCGGAGTGCGCGCTCTGCCAGAGCAGGAACCCGCCGAGGCGCTGCTCGCCCGAGGTGCGAATCACCAGGTCGGGGTCGGGCTGCCCGGCGGTGTAAAGGTGCTCGGCGATGTGCTCGACGTCAAGGATCTCGGCGAGTTCCTCGATGGTGGTGCCCCGCGTGGCGTGCTCCTGCAGCATCGAGCGGACCGCGTCGGCGATCTCCCGCCGCCCGCCGTAGCCGACGGCGACGTTGACCAGCAGGCCGGTCTGGGTGGCGGTGGCCTCCGCCGCGTCCTTGAGCACCTGGGCGGTGTCGGCGGGCAGCAGGTCCAGCGCGCCCATGGGGTTGACGTGCCATTTCTGCGCCACGAGCCCGCGGACCGTGTCCTCGATGATCCGCAGCAGCGGCTCGAGCTCGGCTGCCGGGCGGCTCAGATTGTCGGTGGACAGCAGCCACAGGGTGACCACCTCGACACGCATCTGGCGGCACCACTGCAGTACCTCGAAGATCTTGTCGGCGCCCGCCTGGTGACCGCTGCTGACATCAGCCAGTCCCTCCGAGCGGGCCCAGCGGCGATTACCGTCGCACATCACCCCGACGTGCCTGGGGATCGCCTGCGGCGAAAGCGACGCTTCTATTCTGTGCTCGTAAAGCCGGTAGGCGAGATCGCGCACTCTCATCCGGCACCCTTCCTCGCTGCCGCCAGGCCGACCTGGCGACGCCGGCCAGCTTATTCCGGGCTGCCTGGGCACCGGCCGACGCGCGGGCCGTGGCCCCGGCGACGTCCGGTTCCCCTAGCACCGTATCCAAGAATGTCACCAGTTCCGCTGAGGTTAGGACGGCTCGCAGGCCAATCCCATCCGCCCCCCATGCCTCAATGACTGCACGGCGGGTGAGCCGCCAGCCCGCTGGCTGGCCCTCGCCCCGCTGGATCGCCGGGCCGCGCCCGCCCACCCACTCCGCCGAGTCCCGCAGCGCGCACCGGAACTCGCCGGTGCCTGGCAGGTCGGACCGGTCCCTGGAGCGAAGCGAGAAATACTCGCGCTCCCCGGGCCTGAATCCCCCGGCGGCCGGCTCGCCCGGCCCGGCCGGCTGGCCCGGCTCGGGGAAGCGGTCATCGGGATCGGGCCACGCTGCGGCCTGCTCCGGGTCCTCACGGGCCGCGGTGACGCTCGCGGCCAGCTGCGAGAGCCGGAAGCCGCAGCGCTCGCCGACCGAGGCGAACGGCTTCCGGCCGCGCCTGAGGTCGAGAGTGATCTCATACGGCTTCCCCATCCGGTCACTGCACGCGACCGCGACAACGGTGAGGACAGAGCCGTCAACGCAACGTAGTGCCCCCATAACGGAACGTTAACATCCGCGATCCCCCAATGACCACCCCCCACGACGCCGCCTTGATCAGGCCTTGATCCGACCGTGATCTGAGGCTGATCGGCGCGACTTCTCGCGTCGGACTTTCCCTCTGCCACCATCGACAACGTCATCGTCGGGCTGCGAAATGTCAACCACATCGTGGAGGGCACCAACGTCCCTAGGATCCCAGCCGAGATTCAGGAGCGCATCATCAGCGAGAACTGGAAGGCGGTGCTCCCTGAGTTAGCCCTGGGTGCGCTACCAGCCGGCGTAGTCGCCCAGCACCTCGTCGCTCACCTCGCCTGCCTCGACCTCGCCGATCGCCTGGTCCAGGATCGCGACGCCCTCGTCCACCTCAGCCTCGGTCATGACCAGCGGCGGGGTGATCTCCATGACGTTCGAGTAGATGCCGCCGTAGAACACGATCAGCCCGTGCTCGAACGCGCGGTACACGATCTTCGCCATCTCGCGGTCAGCCGGCTCCTTGGTCGAGCGATCGCGCACGGTCTCCAGGCCCAGCATCAGGCCCAGCCCGCGCACGTCCCCGATCAGCGGGTGCCGCTGCTCCAGTTCCCGGAGCCGGCCCAGCAGGTAGTCGCCGGTACGGCCGGCCTGCTCCACCAGGCCGAGCCGCTCGATCTCGTCCAGGTGCGCGAGCGCGGCGGCGCAGGCCACCGGGTTGCCCGCCATCGTGTACATGTTGATGGCCGGCGCGACATCCAGCAGTTCGCGGCGGCCCACTACGGCGCTGATCGGCATGCCGCCGCCCATCGACTTGCCCAGGGAGACGGCGTCAGGGACCACGCCGAAGTGCTCGAAGGCGAACATCCGGCCGGAGCGGCCGAACCCGATCTTTACCTCGTCGATCAGCAGCATGATGCCGTGCTGGCGGCAGATCCGCTCCAGCCCCTGGAGGAACCGCGGCGGCGGGACGATGTCACCGCCGTCGCTCTGCATCGGCTCCACGATGATGCCCGCGGTGTCCTCGGGCGGGCAGATCGTGCGCAGGATGTAGTTCTCCAGATAGTCGAGCACGGCGTCCGCGGGGTCGCGATCGGCGCCGAGCACCGGCCGGTACGGGTCAGGGTACGGAATCTTGATCACGTTCCCGCCGCCACCCGCCTTCGCCTGGGCGGTATGCCCACTCAGGCCGGCCGAGCCCGCGGTCTGGCCGTGGTAGCCGCCGATGAACGAGATCATGCGCTTCCGCCCGGTGGCCAGCGGCATCAGTTTGGCCAGACAGTCGTTGGCGTCCGAGCCGTGCAGCCCGTACCAGACCTTCTTCTCGTAGTCACCGGGCACCATCGCCGCCAGCCGTTCGCCGAGGCGGACGCTGGGTTCGTTCAGCATGGCCGTCAGGGTCCCGAACGAGGTCTGCGCAAACTGAGACGCGACCGCCTCGCGTACCCGCGCGTTGCCGTAGCCCAGGTTCGCCACCGCCCAGCCCGCGGTGAAGTCCAACCGGGTGACGCCGCTGACATCGGTGATACGGCAGCCGTCCGCACTCGCGATCACGAGCGGGAAGAACCGCACCTTCATCACCGACGCCAGGTAGCGGGCGTCAAGATCGATGATCTTCTCGCTGTCCACGCCGCGCCTCCTGGTGCTAGTCAGCCGTGGTAGCGGTCTGCGAAGCGACCGCGTCCTCGACCAGCCGGTCAAGCACCCCGCACTCGGCGTGGCGGCCCGTCAGCCCCGCCGCGCGCCGCCACACCGGCAAGTCTCCGGGCACCTCCACCGCACCCACGCTATCCGCCTAGCCAGCGCACTGGCCATGATGACCAGCCACTGGCGGATACGACCGACACCCTGCCAGCGGCAGGCTTAATCCGAGCGACAATTGCCAGCCTAGGGCCGGTTGCGCGCCAGCACCACGGAACCTGCTGCCGACCCCGGGCCCGAGCCCGGAATGCAAGAGATGACTGTTATCCACGGCCGTTACGCCACCGTCTCCGGGCAGGAGCCGTCCTGCTGGGATGCGGGGCTGGCTGGCGAGCTCGCCAGCGCGGGCATCCCCCGCTCGGCCGGCTAATTGTTCCGCACCCGCTCATAGTGGCGGCGGGCCTTCATCCTGTTGCCGCAGACAGCCATCGAGCACCACCGGGCGGTGCCGGCCTTGCTGCGGTCGATGAGGAACAGGCGGCATTCGTCGTTCGCGCACGGGCGCAGCCGACCGGGGCTGTTCTTGGCCAAGGCGTCCCACGTCAGCACGGCCCGCACGGCCAGCTCACGTTCCGGAGGGGCGCTGAGGGTCCAGGCGATCTGACCGTCCGCCATAGCCGGCATGCACGCTGCCCCCCGCAGCACCGGGGCCAGAACGTCCGGCGGCTGCTCACCGCGCACGACCGCCTGCAGCAACTGCCGGACCTCCACCACGTGCCCCAGTTCCGCCTCGGTGCCCTGGCCCCCGGCGCTGGCCAGCCAGGCACAGCCTCGCGTGGTGTCGGCGAATTCGTCGGTTGGCACGTCTACCACCGCTACATCACCGTCCGCGGGACGGCAGATGTTCTACCGCGAGGCCGGTCCGCCCGGAGCGCCGGTTGTGCTGCTGCTGCATGGCTTTCCGGCCAGCTCGTTCATGTTCCGCAACCTGATCCCGTTGCCGGCCGACCGGTATCGCGTGATCGCCCCCGACCACCTGGGCTTCGGGTTGTCCGATGCCCCGCCTGCGGATGAGTTCGGGTACCCGCGCGACAGCCGGGTCCCGCTGCTGGCCGTGTGGGGCCGTAACCTGACCGGCCAGACGCTGCACATCGACGGCGGCGAGCCCCTGACCTGACCCACCCCACCCGGCCGTCACCGGCCCGGGCCGACAGAAAGGAAACTGCAATGGGCCTGTCTTGGCAGCAAGGGCCGCTGGCTCCCGGAGCGATCGGCCGGTTCCTGGTCCCCGACCCGCTGCCCGAGCGGCTGCTGTTTGCCGAACCGCTGCGGCGTCGCACGCGGGTGAAGTTCGGCGGCGCGTGGATCGCCGACAGTGAAGACGTCGTGCTGCTGCACGAGCCGGGCCGCTACCCGGTGGCCTATTTCCCCCTTGGCGATGTCTTCCCTGACGTGCTGCAGGCCAGCGGCTACCGCACCGAGCACCGTGACCTGGGGCCGACATCCTGGTACACGGTCCGGGCCGGGGCGCACAGCAAACCGCGCGCGGCGTGGCAGCACACGGGGTTGCCGGACCACGCCAGCGAGCTGAAGGAGCGGGTGGCATTCGGGTGGCGGGCCATGGACGCGTTCTACGAGGAAGACGAGCGGATCGTCGGTCACGCCGCCGACAGCTATCACCGCATCGACATCCGCCAGACCAGCCGCCACCTGGCCGTGCGCCACGGCGACCGGGTCGTCGCGGACAGCACCAGCCCGCTGGTCTTGTATGAGTCCGGGTTCGCGCCGCGCTGGTATGTCCCCAGCGCCGACGTGGACGAATCCGCGCTCACCCCAGTAGACGGCCAGACGTTCTGCCCCTATAAGGGCCTGGCCAACTACTTCGACATCGCCGACGCGGAGAAGGCGGCGTGGTCCTACCAGGACGCCTGGCCCGAAGTTCGGCGCATCTCAGGTCATATCTCCTTCGAGCCGGACAAGGTCGCGGTGCACCTCGACGGCACGCAGCTGCAGCTGGAGCCCGGACAGGCCGTGATCCCGCATGGCATCGACCGCGACCTCACCACCGATGAGGTCGCCCCTGATAGGCCGTCATGACCGGTCCCAGCGCCGCGACGACAGCGCAGGGCAGCAACGGCAGGCCGGTGGTGCTGTCGGTGAACGTTGGGATGCCGCGCGACGTGCCCTGGCAGGGCAAGACCGTCTACACCGGGATCTGGAAATACCCGGTGGCTGGCCCGGCGATGGCGCGCCGGCTCAACATCGACGGCGACGGCCAAGGCGACACCAACGGCCACGGCGGCGAACAGCGGGCCGTGCTGGTCTACCAGATCGCGGCCTACCAGCACTGGCAGGAGTACTTCGGCCGCGACGACTTCAGCTACGGCCAGTTCGGCGAGAACCTCACCGTTGACGGCCTGGCCGACGACCAGGTCTGCATCGGAGACCGGTACCGCATCGGCGAGGCTGAATTCGAGGTCACCCAGCCCCGGGTCACCTGCTACCGCGTTGGCCTGCGCCTGGGCGAACCCGAACTTCCCGCGCTGTTGGTCTCCCACCACCGCCCCGGGTTCTACATGCGCGTCATCACCGAAGGGCGAATCCAGGCCGGGGACCAGATCCTCAAGACCCACGCCGGCCCGCACACGCTGAGCGTGGCCGACGCCGACGCCCTGCTCTACCTCCCGCACCGCGACCCCGCCAAGCTCCACCACGCCCTGGAGATCCCCGCCCTCAGCCCCGGATGGCAGCAATCCTTCCGCGACCTGCTCACTACCGAGGGCGACGGCACCGCCGCCGCGCCGCCCCTCGGCGTC
>Ga0137385_10001073_pt1 | contig 22689 bp, 23 predicted proteins | sample SagtaG_FD_104921 | JGI IMG/M metagenome (GOLD analysis project Ga0137385, IMG submission 104921) | Vadose zone soil microbial communities from Sagehorn Ranch, Mendocino, California, USA - Sage2_R_80_16 metaG | ecosystem: Environmental > Terrestrial > Soil > Vadose zone | place: USA: California... | reverse complement strand
GGAGAAAGGTAGAAAAGGAGAAAGTTTGAAAGAAGGGAAAAAAAAGAAAGGGGAAAAAAAAAAAAAAAAAAAAAAGAAAAACACGAGAAAAAAAAAAAAAAAAAAAAAAAAAAAAACAATAATGGGAATGGGAATGGAACGTGTAAACATAGAGGAAGCGAAACAATGGCAATTGTGATCAAGAGCGGAGTGGGGTGTACAAAGAGGTCGCAAGAGAGGGAAAGTTAGGGCCGAGGCGCAAGGCGGTGCTGGTCCGAGATGGCTGGTGAAGGTCGGAAATAGGCGCGAAAGCGCCCAACTGCTGTGGTGGCCTTACAGCGGATAGATGGTATGCCTATTTCCAAGGTTAGGAAGACACAAGACACCTCTATATGCAAGACTCCATCGTCAAATGTCGTCCGACCTTCGCCTAGAGTCGATGCGAGATAGCGCTATGCTGTTGCTGTCAGGAGTTGGATTCAAGTTCCAGGCCTTGTCTTCCGCATCGTCCACGAACCTCGTCCCACTCTGTTGCGGGCTGTGGCTATATATTACCGTACAGGGGACTATCGCAGAGCCAGTAGTTGGATGGACAAGTTCTAATACCTCGGGTTCACTAAACTCCTCAGGGGAGGAGAAGAGGAGAAGTTGAGGCCGGACGATCAGGAATAGAAGGACGTTGATAGCGCCTGAGAGGTTATACATCGAGACAGCAAAAATGGTACCCGCTGTGGTCACTTTCTTGTGATTGAACAGCGACCAACGAGCAATCGAGAGTGGAAGGACCATGAAGGAGTACGCAAGTGGGTAGCTGAGCAAGTTATGAGCGGCGTTTGCAACCCAAGAGCTACGACTTACAAAAGCATTCCCAACGCAGCTCGCCTCTGGGGGTACCCGTCATCGGACTCGCTGAGGCGAAACTTGTACCACTTCTCAGGATCGATCGACAAGCGGCCCATCGTCCAGAAATAGAGTGGGATGTACATCATCACCGAGGTAAACAATGCCGTCCAAATCCACACATATTCCCCAGCTAAGCGTTCCAATTTGTATTCAGGACCAACCCAGCACCAATACTAACCAGACAGTGTCAGTGGTGAGATGTGACGGTGAGAAAATCGGAAACATGTACAGGTGTAGGAGTCTCAAAGTTCTTGTGAACGACATTACCTATACCAACCTAGAGGGCAATGAAAAGAGATGCTAGGGCAACTATGCCAAAAGCAAAGTGACGTGCTCGAGTCCCTACTTTCCACAGAGCAACCACGAATGTGTGGACGGTGATTGTCTGGTCAGTTGTACATTAGTGTTCTGAGAAGCCAACCACGCTAAGGGAAAGCAAATACGAGAGTGATCAGTGCGACCCCGAGTTCACCGATTTGCTGAATAATGCCTTGCGCCGTGCAATAAGGGCCCCCCGTGACGATCCCGTTGTGGATCCATCGAACATCGAGGAAACCGCCCAAGGCTTGCAGAATATCGTACGCAAAAAGGGAAATCTGTCACACGACTAAAATGAGATCACGCGGGGCTATTGAAAATATCGAGCGGACCATGTAAATGTCAGCAGGCACCTGCAGTAACTTCCAGCGACCATTTGGAAGGGTCCTTCTATAACGTAGCACATTTCTCTGCACGGTTCTCGTCAAGGTGGACAGGCACTGCTAAGACGAGATTGGACATACCCCGATCAAAACAAGGACGACGAATACGGCAACGAGACTGAGGGACGATGCCTCTGCAATCAGCTGCAAGTGGCTTTAGTCTAACCCGTTAAGCCTCGCGACAGATAAGACGCTCACAGTCAAGCCGATGCTCTGACCATGTGTCAAGCATGTGATGGTGGGGTGGGGGTCGGTTACTAGGGATTGTTGGTACTGTTGCTCATTACAGACAGTCCCATGGACACCGTCGAATGCCGACATGCTTGTAGACGGGTGCGTGCGCAAAGGAACTACCTGGTGTTGGATTAAACCGTTGAAACCTTCGAGCTTTGGTCTGATCAGGAGGGGCTGGGACGTCAGAGTGAAGGACATGGAAAGGGGACGTGTTCCGCACATTTAGGCTGGCAAAACCACTTAGACGTTGGCATTGACGTGGGAGCACTTGTAGCGAAAAGGCCGCGCATACACCCATCGACCTTGGTCGCTCATCGACTCGGAAGCCGCGGGCTGTGTGTGTTAAGGCCGGGCGGCGGGTGAAAGTTTCAAGCTTTTTCAAGGTTTGGCTCGGCTCGGATAGTTCCTGAATTGCCTGAATATTCTGCGGGCCGATGAAAGAGTCTATGACAAAGTATAGTCGCCTGCCATCAGATGGTGCGGGAGCGATGGACAGGAGCAGGTCAACGGGCACCGACCATGGTGGCCATATGAGGATGCAAGGGACTGGATGATGCCGGCGCCCGGCTAGGGCGTGCAGAATATCAAGTTTAGCTCAGAGATTGGCAGGAAGGAGCCCATGGTGTTTTCTGTGGTGAGTACCTGAGCCCCTCGCTGGCCCCAGTCCTAGCACAGAATCACCTTGGGCAGAGTCGCATGCGACGAGGGCCTGCATGGCCGTGAACATGCGAGCCCAACAGTTCCGGCTCTGGATGGCCTATGTGCACCAGAAGTGCACCAGAAGAGGTGTCTGTGCATGGTGGGAGGAGAGCCTATGTGTGAGGAATGGATCATGAGGCAGTGTAGAGTAGTGTCGGGAAAGGAGAGGAGCGTGAGGCGTGGCAGTGGTCTGTGTCATCCCATATGTTGCGAATGTGCACTATGCACAACACATTGAGATGTGGAATCACCTGCAGCATGCTGGGAAACTCACAAAATGAAGTGTGTGATGCTGGCTCCTCGCCAGCATGGCATACGGGAACATGCAGAGGTTTCAAACATGGAGTGACGTGCGACTCCCGGCCTGAGCGTTGAGCGCCTACTGTAAGCCATGGCCTGCCAAATAAATAAATCAACGTCTCGCCTCACGTCATCGACGTAACCTGCAAAAACGGGTGATTTAGCGTTTTCCTTCAACTTGTTGACTTGTATCATAGCCTGGTCTGTCCTGTCTGTGCTTCGGGGGGATTATCTCGACCGTGACCGCAAGTTCGTAACACGTGTGATGTAAGGGAATCCCGGAAATCGTCATCTCGAATAACCTCGATTCCGTTGCCACTGGCACACGGGCCACCAGAATATTGGCTCTCTTCTTTTAGTTCTGGCTCACTGGCCGTCTTGTGTCCTTCTGACACTCCCAGATTGTCGGAATGACACAAGACGACCTGTCCATGCTGTGTATCCTGATTAGATCGTCGCAAGCTCGTTCTTTTTTCTTTTCTTTCCAGGTCTCCGTATTTAGTCTCACTTGTAATTCGTCTACCCTTTGACACAGTCGCCGACGTATTCATGCGTACGGCTCGCAGCACGCGCAATTATCCAGGACTAGGAGTCGACGTAGGGAATCTATCCGGTCATCGTGCTCTCTCTTGCTCGTGGACAAATCATTCTATTCCCAGTCACATCATGAGCATTCAACGCGACGCATTCCATAGAACCCATGAAACTCGCCCTTGGGGACAGCCAAGTCTCGTCGGAGAAGCGCTCGAATCTCGATCAAGGACTAGGACTGGCGACGCCCAGTTTTCCTTTCGTTCTATGCACAATCTCCGACTCGAGGGGTAGCAGCATAGACATCAGAAAGGATGATTCAAGGAAGGGTCGCCACAAGTCATATCATCTCTTTGTTCGTCGAACCCTTTTTTGGACCATGGACAATATGCTCCGTATTTGTCTCGTTACAGCAGTAACAACATGTAAACTGTTCGCTTCGTTCTGGTCTCAACACAGGTCTTCATAGTCGGGCCCAACTCCAAGATAGGCACGGATGTCTTGCGGCTCGACGTTGTGCTGTCGAGTAAAGTGGGACATCAGCACCGAATAATTGTCTGTGTCGCTCTCGTCAGCCTCCTGGGTTCGACAGACGGGAAGGGTGACGTGAAACGCGGATGAGGGTGGGTATGGATGGATGGAAGGAAGGAAGGAAGGGAAAAAAAACCCCAAACCTGTGTGGCGTAACGCGGCCTCCCGCGCGAGCACCGCGGCCCTGCGCTTCTCTTCCACCTTGACCGGGTCACACGCGCCATACGCGTCGAGCTCCGCTTGCAGCTCGGCAAGCTCCTTCGTCGTAGCAGCGAGGCGTGCTAGCGCCGCCACGCGTTGATCCTGTTATCGGGTGGCGTGGTAGGGCCCGCGGACAATGAGGAGAGAATCGCAAGGGAAAAAAAAAACGAGGATTGTATGTAAGTAAACGCACGCTCTCAGGGCGCGCCGCACGCTCGGTCGCAATAGTCGCTTGTAGTTCCGTCAATTGTTGTTCGCTCGTGGCTCGAGCTTCTCTCGCGGCGTGAAGGCGGTTTTGCATCTGTGGATACGCGATCGGTTTTAAACTTCTGCTAAAGGGGTCCAACACCGCGGAATTGGGAACCGACTCACGATCGCACCCCTTTGAGAGGGGAAACTCCAGAAAACTGCGGCGCAAATGCGTGCGTAAATGAGGAGGGAGTTGCGCGTGGTGCCGACAAGCGAGGCGCGAAAACACGTACAGTTTGACGAACCAATCTTGTCCGTCTGGACGAGGTTATCGTCGACGAGCGACTGCAGAACCTCTTTGACGGATTGCGAAACTGTAAATTTTTGCCTCGCAGTGTGAGTGAGGAGAAACGGGGGTGGAGAATCCACGAATGAAATCTCTTAATCACCGATCCCTTTCATTTTGGGGCCGAGCTTCTCCAGCTCCTTAAGCTGCCGCGAAGTGGTCAATCAAGACGCGGAGATACGAGAGATCTCGAGGTGCCACTCGCCTGATAGAAATCTTTCTACCGTGTGTCCAGAGTGTGGCGTAGAAGTAGACATATCGGTGGATGCTTACTGTGTCGTGAAAGATCTCCAGAAGTTTCACTCTCTTCTCTTCCGCTGATAAGCCCCGGGGTGCCTGTGCACGGGGAGGGACCAAGGCTGTGGTAGATGTATGCGCATACAACACACACCCTCACCATTACTTTTTTTTTTGCTTAGGATTGGTGGGAGTTCCGGTCGAATACGCTGTGGGTGTGAAATATTGCCTGACTGCCTGGGGTAGGGGAACGACTTGGAGAAGTAACGCGACGTGTCTGGACACGGGACCTCGAAATCAGTCGCGTGACCACAAGTGGGAATAGCACGCTGCATAGCACCAGTCTCCTACCAATTATGCAGTGTCAAGGCATACAAAGTTTACTGGAGCATAGAAGCCTTGATGGGCACAGGATCGAGAGCGTGTGAGAGTAGGTGAGATGCGGTGTCCGTGGGGATGAATAGGCAAGCAATGGTGCATGGGAACCAAACTGAACAAAATGCGGGCGGTGGATAGAGACAAGTGATATCGAGGTAGGGAGGAAATATACGGGAACAGAAAGAAATAAGAGATCAAGAGGGAGAGTGCTGCAATATAGGGAACCAATAATGTCGATAATGAGGGAGAGAGGGTAGCCAACGAAATGGATGATGCAAGAAGCTCACATATCACCACGTCCTACTGGAGCAAGTGCATGTTCTGGTCGCCGGATGGGTAACGGTACGCAACGAATTCCGGGCTTTGGTCAACGAGTGCCTCGATGTTTTTTCGCGTTGTCAGGGACATCGACAACCTCGGGAATACGTGGCCTTGCCCCGCTTCTGCGTTTGCCATCAAGTTCCCATAATGCATCCCCATCTCCGCCTCGTGCCGTGCCTCTGACCCGGAACCTCTCCCTAATGGGAACTCGACAGGCTCTGGGTCCTGCACTGGGGTAGAGTTCTTCCGCCCTAGTAACGATGCAAAGCCAAACTTGCTCTTGCGTTTTGCGGGTTGTTGTGCTGGGAGGGATGGCGGCACGAGCACACTGCGTGAGGCACCAAACTCGCCGTACTTTTCCGAATCAAAGTCTGGACGTCGCGCTGGCATCGTCTGCACAACAAGGCCCGAGGGTGGGTTGCTAAGTCCATTGAATGACTGCCGCCGCGCCTCAGTGCGGCCAAACGGCGCCTGTGGCGTGATGAGCTCCTGCCCACCGTTTACTTCACGCATGTCATATGAAAACAGCGTGCGGGGTCGAAGTTCTGTCTGCCCATGTATTGGTGCGCGTAGTTGGACCTCGCCAGGAAGTGGTGGGAGATTCTTGTCCCGCCACGCGGTCAACGCTTGTGGGGGAGATACTGACGTCGGAAGTCGTGGAACTGGTGGTGCAGGGCCCATCAGGAGTTGAGATGCGCGACGGCGCAGATCAGGTTCCGACGTCGTTGGGTGCATACGCTGAGTTGTCGAAGCTCGCAAACGTTCCTCTTCTGGGGTGAGTGGGGGTTGTTCTCCGTCACTGTCAGCCAGAAGCGCTTTACGACTATCAGAAAGCTCAGAGATGACTACTGGTCGCGAGGAAGTCGGCGATGGGAGTAGGCTGGACGGTGCGGTAGGCGGGGACATCCCAGCAGAAGATAGAGGATAATTAGGGGAAGCCGATGATGGGAGGGAAGGTGTGGAGACGTGCCGTAGGGCAGAACCTCCGTTATCGCCTGTGCCACGACTAACCAAATACGACAATGGGGGTGGCGGTGCAAGAGGGTAATCATCATCGTGGGCGCGGTCGAGCGAACGCACATGCGAAACGTTGGTGAGAGAAGTGTCGACTTCATTTCTCGAAGACCCAGTAACTAGCCGCCAGATCTTCGCCAGACCCTTCTTCTTCTTTGGCTTCTCTTCAGGTGTTTGCTCAAAACCGCGTTGAGGAGCTAACGCTGAGGTGTCTCTCCAACGGTTTATGGTTTGATATCTATCAGCCGTGTCGGCCGGAGAGTGTGGCAGGCGTTCGCCGCCATGTTGCAGGGCAATACTGAAAGGATCAGCTTAGCAAGTAGCATAATACAAAGAGTCATGAACAAACGCACTGCATATCCACCATACTTCCACTGAATCCAGAAGGCGCTAGACTGTCCGAGCTCCGCAACCCTGGAGACAGGTTCCGCGTGCCGAAGAAGCGGGTCCGCCGGTTCGGGGATGTGCCAGCAGAAATCATGCTAAGGGCTTCAACGGATGCGTTTGACTGCAGGCCACGTGTGTCCATTGGTGCAGTCAACACACTCATAGGGCGAGAGGTCGACGAACGGGATGGGATAAGGGGAAGGCCACTGTCGGTATGTGGCAAGGGGCTCATGGTCGAATACATTGAGGCAACATCAATGGCCGAGCCGCGAGAAGATTTGCGTGCACGTGCCCGCTTTTCCTCACGACGTCGATGTTGACGCTCTTCGCGCTCTTCCTTGCGAACATCTACGTGCTCGACAATCATGCCGTTCTCTAAAACGGTGACCTCACGTCCGTGGCCGGTCGTTTGGGTTGGTAGAGGTAGCATTGAAGAACGAGTGGTTTTGATTCGCACACCACGGTCATCTGATGAAGTGGTAACGCCAAGCTCGTAGGCAGAGCGGCGTAACTGCGAATAGGCATCTCGCATCCTGTCCTCGAGCTGGCGAGACTCTTGTAAAGCACGAGCGTGTGCCAGTGCTTCCGCCTCAACCAATGTCTGCTGCGTCTTTACATATTTCTCAAGAGCTTCGTTTTTCGAGGCAGGTCCTTTGGGATTCTACGGGGGTGCAGGTCAGTCGTTGTGATGGCCACGAGGATTGACAAGAGCGAAATCAAGCGCACCATAGTGAGCCACAGCTTCAAGTTGGCCTCCGTCAGCCGCCCCCCACGGGCTCTTGGCCGCTGAAGTTCCTGATGTGGAACGCCCATGGCTTCCTCTTCGAGCTCTCGCCTAAGCAAGTCCTCGTAATGGGCGTCGCTCTCCCGTGCCCAAACGCGGGGTGAGGTGACGTCGACGTCCGCCATATCCTGGTCGCGCATTGCGCACTCGACGCAGACTTCTTCGGCGGGTAGGGGCTGAGTGGTAAAGACGGGATTAATGGGCTTTGGAGCAGGTGTTGGTGTAATGTAGGTGGGTTGTTGAGCCTGCACACGCGGATTGGGAGAGACGGTGACCGGGACGGCCATGGCGGGGCTGTATTGAGCCGTGCTGGATATACGCATACCCGGTGACAGGGGGCTTGGCAGGGCGATGCTCTGAGCTTGGCTCACCACACCGCCGGGACGAGAAGGTGTGTAGGGTTCGAGTAGTTGAGAGTCTTGCGGGGAGGTCTGCCACGGTGAGACAGGTCGTAGAGGGCGTGGTTGCTGGGAGGGGAGGGGAGGATCACCCACCGCAGGTGGAGCCTTGCTGAGTTCACCACTTGAAGTTTGTGAGGCTTGTGAAGGACCAAAAAGCTGCAAGTTGATCTCATTCACGCTGGAGGAGCCATTGAGGGGTTGTTTATGGTCGAGGGGAAATGAGTTTAGAGGAGAACTGGCGCTGAGAGGGGTAGATTGACGGTCAGGATGTTGAACGGGGCCTCGGTCATCGGGAAGAGGGGAGGTTAATTTGAGAGAAGACATGTTCAAATTATAGGGTGGCAAGTCTGAGGGGGGAAGAGGGGGGCCGCGGACAGCTTGGTGCACGGCATCTGGGTAGAAGGGAGCGTGTGATGGAATGATGTCGGATGCGGGAGCGCCCTGTTGAAGAACTGGAGGTACGTGGCGTGAGGAGGAGAAGATGGGGTAACGGTCGTCACGAAGGTCGAGGTCTGAAATTGCGAGACCGCGAGGAAAAGGTCTGTGTGATGATGCAGGTGGTGATACGGTCGCCGTGAGAACGTCTGTAGCCATGTCCGTTCTACCGCTGAACGTGATGGGACGAAGAGAGGCGTGCAAGGAGCCTTAAGCAGCGATGGCCCCGGGAATGACGCAAAAATGAAAGGAGAAGGAAAATAGAACGAGGAAAGGGAGGAGGGAAAGAAAAGTAGGTAACGAGGAGAGGAGCAAAGGGTTGAGAGGCGGCCATGAAACAGGGCTCATTCGGGCATCACTTAACGTAATCATCAATATTCGTCGAAACCGTCTTCTTTTCTATCACCTCGGGCCCAGAGCAAAAGAAAACAAAGACTCGTGTTTCTATTACTGATTCTCACCCCACCAGTGTATGTGTCTACGTGAGAGAACGACTGAACCAGTTCTTCCCCAGATTCACTTACTTACGGTACCTGTTATTGATTATGTAAACAGGTTGAAATGATCGTCCGATCAACGGAAGGAACTTACCACAACACATTCTTTCGGCTTCGCCTCATCTTTCGTTGAAGTTGAAGCATTCCGTATAAAAGTGCCTCGGCGGTAGGTGGGCACCCGGGAACATAGATATCAACGGGGACAATACCTATCCGTACCCGTAAGCAACAGTCCAAACAGATGATAACAGTCATCACTCACGGTCACAGCCACGTACGACAGAGTAGGAATAGTGGTAGTAGCCACCCCCATTAGCACAAGAGCCCATGGAAATCACCCAACCTAGTTGATGCGTTTCATCAACCACACACGTCAGATCAAGCTATACAGTATATAACGTACGAGGTTCTGGCATTTGATCATACACTTTCCGAAGGGCAGGTGCCATCTTGTTGGTCAGAGTACCAGCGACAATCATAATGTCCGACTGGCGGGGGCTTGCTCGAAAAACGACACCAAGACGATCCTGATCATAACGTGCAGCAGCCATATGCATCATTTCTACGGCACAGCAAGCCAATCCTGTGACGAAGCAGCATGAGAGACGCGGTGTAACCCCCAGAGTTGTGTACGCACCGAAAGTCATTGGCCACATTGAACCCTGGCGAGCCCAGTTGACCACCTTGTCGAGAGTAGACAATACATATTCTGATTATACATGTAAGCAGACGGATCACAAACGCATTGGTTTTCACGCGCCAGCATTGTTCCGAGGTTGCTCTAAACTCAACTGGTTCGAGCCTTGCTGTGCGATGCTTGTGATGGGATTAATAGCCGAGACAGACGGCGAAATAATTTCCGGCGATGGGGAGGGTGTAGGCGTCGATGAATGCAGAGAACGGAGAGCTATGCGAGGTTGATGACTAGTGCGAATGTAGAGAAGCTATGTAACACGCACTGGTGAAACTAGCAGCTGGAAGCGAGGGCAATAAAGTACGCCGAGCAGTGCCAGCAACTGCGGAATGCGTGAGTGAGAGAGAAGGTGTAGACTCGAGAAAAAAATGGCATGCCTGCGATTTTGAGAGACATTGGGGGCCGTGGTGTGGACAACGGGAATTGAAGGTCTCGGGGTGCGGAGTGTTGCGGTGCTTCTGCAATTGGCTGGCGGTATCCGGCCAAAGCCGGGGCCAAAACTCCCAGGTATGATGGCAGTGGCAATTGGCAATTGGCCAGACTCGGAGTTACTCTATCTTCCCATTTATCAATGACGTCCAACCCCGGTCGGGGCTAGCCCCAGGGCTGCGGGTAGGGTGTTGTCTGCGCGTGGAGGCGGCGTCCGCGTGTAAATGCTACGGGTTGTTGTATTTTCGGTGGCTCGGGACCTGTTCTGCTCGCTACCGTGACCGCTATCTCCTTGGTACTTTCGGACGTTACTCGGGGTGGTGATCTTGTTGCTGGCAGAGGGCACGCATATATGCCGCTCTTGGTCTTTGGACGCTTCTCGGAAGGCGAGATGCTAAATCGGGGCAGTGTGAGTGATATCGGGTGTGGTGTGAGTGTGTCTGTGCGTGTATCGGTGTGGGTTTAAATACCAATCTTGTCATTCTCACCTTTCCTCTGCGCATCAATCCAACATGAACATGTCGCCAACGCAGCTCGTTCTCCTCTCCCCCATCTATCATCCCACCCCCGCTACTCCCCCTCTGTCTCCTTCTCCTCCCCTACCTCCCATGGACACCAGCGATTCCTCCTCCGACGATGGTGACCATCTTCACACTCCCCTCCAGCTTCCAGCTTCCATTGCCCCCCATTCAGACCACCCTTTCCCCCTCTCCGCTTCCTCATCCAACGAATCCACAGACCTCTTTGACTTCGCCCAACCAAAATATCTCCGTTCATCTCATGTTTCGCGTTCCGTCTCTCCCCTCTTTCCCGAGGAGCAACACTCCCACTTTGAAATTTCAACCCAGCTCTCCTCGCACGCACACGCCGACCTCTCTCATAATGCCCTTCAATTACAAGGCGCCTACCAACCAGTTCTCTCTTCTCAGAATTCACAATTCTCCTTCGCGTCGTCATGCGAATCTACACCACCTCCTTACCAGCTCCATGACGAACTCCCTTCTGTACCCTTCCTGCCCGAGCCCCGTGATCCTTCCCCCTCGTGTGCCACGTCTTGCCCGCGTATATCTCGCTCATCGCGTTCAAAGTACCATGTTACCACCAAAGCTTCAGCATATTCCCGTCGTTTCCCTCGCGGGCACTTTCTTACTCCCGAGTTCGTGCAATGGTACCACCTTGGTGATGAGCTCGGTGCTGGTGGCTACGGTTTCGTCATGACAGCAATTCATCGACTCGAACTGCGTGAAGTCGCGGTCAAGTTTATCATCAAGGCCAAAGTTCCAGAACACGCGTGGATGGAGGACAAATCCGCACGCCGTGTTCCCACGGAAGCTTTATTGCTAGGTCTTCTAGATCACCCAAACATAGTTAAATGCGTAGACCTTTTCGAGGACGAACTGTACTTCTATCTGGTAAGTCGTCACAAAATGACGCTGTGTGCTATGATCGTGCCGCTAATGTGTGATATTCCTTGCCACAGGTACAGGAGCTCCACGGTACTCCGTGGGTGTCACAGACCAACGACTCGGCGCCCCAGGAGCTGGTCATCGCGCCTGGAAAGGCCTCGTCTCATCTCTCGACGCCCGCGTTAACACCTTCGCCTTCGGTCGATTCAGACTTTCAATTGCCCGACACCCCTCCTCAGTTTTCCACCAGTACAGGCGATCTCCCATGTGCATCAGGGAGTGCGAAGCAGCCTTGCGCATCACCTAAGGACCTTGTTCTCGTTCCTACTGAACCGTGTCCACCGTACCTTAGACCTACACAACCGGACGGAAAACGAGGAGCCTTCTTACGCCGACCGTCGCACGATCTCTTTGAATGCATCGAACAATCGAAGGACAAGCGCCTCTCGGAGAACCAAGCACGATTTGTATTCGCGCAGGTCGTCGAAGCCATCCACTACCTCGACGGTCAGGGTGTCTCACACTGCGATGTCAAGGATGAGAACATTCTCGTAGACAACTACCTCAACGTGCGTCATTACTCGTCAACTGCCCTCTGTTTCCCTCCCTGACGCTTGCGTGAATCTCTTTGCAGGTGAAGCTCGTTGACTTTGGTAGCGCCGTTGTCGTGGACCCTGCTGAGCAGCGTCCTCTATATACCCTCTTCTTTGGCACAACTGCCTATGCTGCATCCGAAGTACTTCAGAAGAGGCCATACCGTGCACCGCCTGCAGAAATATGGACGCTTGGCGTCCTTCTTTCCTATCTGCTTACCGGGGCCTCTCCATTCCCGACTGAACGCGATGCAATCTCTGGCCGCGTTATTCTCGCTAGCCACGCATCCGCTTACGTTTCTGAATCTGCGGAACAGCTCATGTTGCGCTGCCTAGACCCGGATCCAGAGCGCCGTGCGGACATTCACGAGGTGCGCGCACATCAATGGCTAGACGGCGCGTTGGACCTGCCTCTGGATGAACGCATACTCTGATTGACATTTTGGGGTCGCAACTGCTATTTCATTTCGACATAGCCGGAACCACCACGTTTTCACCTTTTCATTGTTGCATTGTCTGGGACAACAGCATCGAACCGTACTCTACATCCCTCGGTCAGCAACTTCACGCATTTTAATTATTAATTTGTATGTTGTACAACACAAGTGGAATTTCTTTACTGTAAAACCCGCGGATACCCAAATACTTTGGCTTTGTACAACGTACGATACGCCGTAAATGACCAACCCATGTTATCGTAATGTATCGATACATTCATGTGTTCACAATAATCCTTGAGCCTCTCCACGAGGCTGAAATGAAATCGCTGAAATGAAATCGAGAAGCTTTACTTCCATCATCATTGGGCCCCCGTTGGCCTACCGATGTCCACAAACCATATCTTCGGAGAATTGCGACCCCCCACGCCCGGATCATGAGTACAGTGCCTAGGCATTGATAGGCGTTGACAACCACCTCTGGGCGTTACCTTGATAAAAATGACGTTTGACACCTAGAAACACGAAGTACGGCCTCTATCGCGAAGGAGGGGGTTCTTGTTCGCCGATGAGCGTGTCATTCTCGCCAACAACAGGGCGCGGAATACCATAAAAGGAGGACAGCGCCGGAACAACATGCTACAAGGACTTTTTGCGAGCGAAACACACGAGGCAAAAGAAGGGAGGGAAGGACGGAAGCAAGTCAGCAAATTCTCAGCTTCGCCTTTGCCCAAAGCCGCGGGCGCGCCCACCCCATAACCTGGCGTAAAACGTAACGAGCGCAACCCTAAGAGACTCGTACAAATACGCAAAATGCAATCTGATTATTCCGGCAAAAATGCCCTGAAGTTCCGCAAAGTTGATACGAGTGTGCAATCGCACTTTGTGGGCTTGGCGCGCTGCGCATTCTCGAGCGCCGCTTATCTCGGCATGGAGCGTTCGGATAGCCGTCGCGCTGCAAATGATGCACGTGCGTGTCGCGTCGAGGCGCAAACGGAGCCGATGCGTACGTATGCCATGCCGCCTTGCTGCGCGGCCGGAACTGCCATTGGCGAAGGTCCCTCGTGTGCGTCAGCGGAGCGATACACATAGAAGTCGGAGAAGGCAGTTGGAGGTGGAGGCGGAGGTGGAGGTGGAGATGGATTGCGGACGTGTCAACCTCTCCTTCTCCCCCCCTGAGTGACGTCGTCGACCTTCCATGTTTAGGACGAGACGTCAGGATTTGATTGCATTGATGAGCGATCCGTATGAAGAAGAATTTTTCTGCTTGTTTAAGAAAAAAAGAGGCTCAAGAAAGACGGGCCAATCCGTATCGCGATCGGCTGGCACACGGCAGACTCTCCTCTTGCTGGAGATCGAGACGGATCTCTCCAAGAAAACTGCCAGGCGCAGTCACCCAAGTCTGGTAGGGTAGAAACAAAAACAAGAGAGGCAGTTTCCTTTTCGAGATTTGCGGTCACTCAGGCAAGAGGCCGGTCATGGAGAATCGATCGGCCATAGGTTAATATGTAGATGGGCGTATAAAAGTTTGAAGACTCCTTCGATCTCTGTTGCGAGATAGTAGTGAGACGAGAGCGTTGAAGGAAAAAAAAAACTTTAGCACGAACCGCGGTCTGTGCCCTCGCCTAGCCTCTTGACACCCCCAAATACGACAGAGAAGACCCCTCTTCGCTGCGCAACATCATCAGATAGATACGTCTGACCCTCTTCGACCCACGAGCTTCTGCCGAATCGATTGGACATAACTTAAGGTGCAAGCTCCGGTTCTGGTCTACCCAAGGACCGAAATATCGCATCTTTTCGATCCGTGCCTTGTTGACGTGGCGGACACCAGTGGAGAAGAAAGGACGCCTCTGCCCCGATGGGGTATATTGTGGGGCCCCCAACCTCTTGTGCCTGTCCTGACCATTCATGATCAAGAGATTGCGGCGGTTGCTTTGCCGAAAATAGCAGGCCTAAGGTTCGTCGTCGTCATCGCGTCTAGGAGCTCGATGCGACACAGAAGAAAAAAAAGGTAAAATACAAATACAAATACAGAGCTATGCATGCGTCATTCCCTCGGGGACCAGTCGCGTAGGACAGTCCCGCTTGTATCGCCGCTCTCCTTGACGACACCACTTATCAAAAGAAGGGCACGGGATGGTCAAAGCACCGAGCATCGTCCGCGGCGGCGTTCCTCCTGGTGTTTCGAACCTGGAAAGCGAGAAATGTCGTCCATCCACACCATTCGAGTGTGGTCCAAACGTGAGGGATTACCGCCCGTGATGTTATGTTCGACCGCGGGAGGGGGGGGGCGCCGCATTCGCCGGGACACTCGCACCCGACGCGTGCCCTTGTGCTGGACTGACCTGGGCCATTCGAGAACGTGGCTTTGATGCAGGGAGAACACCGATCTCAGGGAACGGAGACGGGTCTCCTGCGACTGGCGTGTACCGTTTAAACTGCACCCCGGCTTCCCGTCGCTCCTTGCGCGGGCTCCCCGCTGTCAGGCACAGAATTCCTTTTTGGTGATGGATTTAAATCCGGCTACAGTAGTAGGTCGGGCGAAACCTAAAGGCGAGCTTCCGCGTGCGTGTCTCTTTCGACAAGTGCACGTTCCGTTCAGTCACTGCCGTTGTCCCCCAAACCTCTGGTTCGGAACAAACCTATACCTACTCGACGTTGCGGTGCCGCTCGTGTAACCGATCTGTCTGATTCAGATAAGGAGAGGGCTCATAATTCAAAATTGGAGACACATCTCGTCTCATCGAAAGCGGATCCGAGTGCGATCTTAGTATGACGCTACGTGGCCCAAGGAATACAACAATGGTCTTTTTTTCACCAGTAGGAAAATGTACATAGTGATGGCAGTGGAATGACTAGCCTGATGTCGCACTTTCAGGCTTTCCACCGTGGCCAAGAATAGCGCCGAGACCAAAATTGTTTAGTAGCCTCTGAGGAGCCAATCCGCCGTCGTTCTTCTATCTGCGCTATCCCTTTCACTTTCAAGACTTAGCGCATGATGGTTCTCGCGGCGGTCTTTGGCAATCCATTGCCCTCCAATAAGGTAAAGGCTGAGTGCGACAAGCCTCCAAGCCACTGGCACATGTCTAGTCCTCTGACTGCCTGTTAACGGCCGCGCAACCACCCAAGTACTTTTGCGGGCAGACTTGTTCCCATCCGACTCGATGCATCTGATGGATTCGTCTGATCAAGTCAGCTGAGACCAACATCAGTTGTTTGCGCTCGGACGGCAAGAGTCGGGCGGGGAAGAGATTTGTGACATTTATTTGAATCCGGCATCAAACGACGTGTGTGGCGCGAGGCGAACTAATATCCGCTGTATTGAACTGTACATGTGTTATGGTCATTTGTCCAGATAATGACGGATCATCACTATATCCCGGTCTTGTGAACAATCTCGCCCTTGTGAAGCTCGGTCGCGTTCCCCTCCATGGACGTATGGCGTTAGCTATTGCCAAATTCAGGGCCCACCACCTATCGTTGTCGGATCACCACTCTCCCGCCTGGACTGTATCATACATCCGATCTACGCAAGCCGCAGCGTGTGCGCGCCCGCGACAGCATTGTGTAGCCTAGATTGTACGGAATCGTCCCTTTCCTTACCCACGCTTGACCCGCAACGTCGTGTATCCACCGCACCGGCATGACGCGCCACGGGAGCCCCATTTAGCTTTGTGATCCCGAGTGCTCTCGCTCATTGGTGGAATGACCGAACTTGCCCGAGCGAGCAGATAGCGTACAAGTCCATCAAATCGGAATCGTCGATGTTATCGGGTTCCATGAATCTGAGGAACCACGGGGGTATTTTGTCCGGAACGGGTCTTTCTCTGGGACATCACTCAGCCCGTGGTCGAGACTACCAGTGAGCCAAGATCCTTACATTGCACTGCAATGCCCCTAGAACATCAATATATGCCGCTCCTGGACATCGCACTGGCGTCGGTATCCCTGCCTCTTTGTCTGCCGGACAAAGAGGTGGGTGTACCAACACAGCTGAGTCTGTGAGACGACATCACTGTTGGGGATACTGTAGCTCTTGCTGTAGCGTCCACGCTCTGACTTGATATGCCCGATTTGGACTCGTCGGGCCGAGATACCCGCCGAACCAAGCCACCCACTGGCACGTCGACTGCGACTTGGGGACCAAAGGATGGTGATTCAGTCGTCGTGGATTGTGCTCTATCTGTCTCTTCTTCATCTTGTCGGTATTTATCTCTTCACTCGCGGTTTCTTACTTAGCAGGTTGTCCCTCTCTACTGTCTCCGAATGCTCGTCTACCTCTACCTCGCTGCCTTGCACCCTCCCTCCGACCCACACACGCGCCGTTCTCCTCGTCATCGACTCTCTTCGCTTCGACTTTCTCTCGCCTCATCCACCCGAACCCCATTCCCCCTACCACCACAATGTCTTGAACCTTCCGCGAGATCTAACGGCTAAGCATCCACGCAACTCATTTCTGTTCAACGCCTATGCAGATCCACCAACAGCAACACTGCAACGTATCAAGGGCCTCGTCACCGGCTCTCTCCCAACGTTCGTGGATATTGGCCACAATTTTGGTGGCGCCTCCATCGCGGAGGACTCAATCATTCAGCAGCTACAACGGGCTAACAAAACGGTATGTCCTTAGCGCTCGCACCGTAGGACTCTCATCGAACTTTTTGTGTAGATAGCGTTCATGGGAGATGACACCTGGCTCTCCGTCTTTCCGACCTCTTTCCACCCGGAAATGACCCATGACTTTGATTCCTTCAACGTCGAGGATTTGCACACAGTCGACAACGGCGTCATCGCCAACCTCTTCCCTCTTCTCACCAACTCCTCGAAGTGGGATTTCCTTGTCGGCCATTTCCTCGGCGTCGACCATGTTGGGCACCGCGTCGGTCCTGACCACCCCACGATGCTCGCGAAACAGAAGCAGATGAACGACGTCCTTCAAAACGTCGTCGACGCCCTTGATAAGGACACCCTCCTTATCGTCCTTGGTGACCATGGAATGGACCACAAGGGTGACCACGGCGGCGACGGTGATCTCGAAGTCTCCGCTGGCCTCTGGATCTATTCCAAGGGTCCCGCTCTATCCTCCAAAAGCCCACCGACATCGCATCTCCCACACAAAACATTCCCCGGCGAGCCTGCTTCGCATCGTTCGGTGCAGCAGATTGACCTCGTGCCGACCCTTTCACTCCTTCTTGGCTTGCCCATCCCATTCAACAACCTAGGAACCGTCATCCCCGAATTGTTCTGGCGAGATCGCTCAGGCAGCGATTATACCAAGGCGCTTGATATCAACGCGCGTCAGGTGCGCGCGTACCTAGACGCGTATCGGAACAGCGCTTCTGGCGGCGAGCTCGACGGCGTGTGGGACGCGCTCGGGGCTTCTTGGACCCGTTTCGATGCCAGCAAGCCAAGAGACAAGTCGGAAGCAGCGGTGCAGTTTACGCGGTTGGCACTCGAGACCTGCCGTTCGCTCTGGGCGCAATTCAATCCGGCCCTGATGGTAGGAGGGCTGGGCGTGATCGCGCTGAGCCTTGTGGTCGGCTGGGGTGTTTACGAACGCAGCCGCTCTCTGGGCGAATGGGACAACTCTGTGTCACCTCTTGGACGCGTGACATTGATGTCTACGGGTGTGGGCGCAGCGCTCGGAGCGGCTGCACATGTTCCATTGCGCAGCCTCCAATCGTTTTACGGCGTCTCTTTATTCCAGCTCATCCTCTTTGGCGCGTCCGTAACGTCCGGCGTGTGGGTTCTCTTCTCGGCCCCGCCCAGGCTTCGCGTCTCCTGGTCTGCGCCCGTCCTCCTGCTCCACTCCCTTGCATTCTTCTCAAACTCATACACCTTCTGGGAGGACCGCGCCGTTCCGTTCCTCTTGCCCTTCACGCTCGTCCCGCCGCTCCTCTCCGCGCTCTCCGCGCCCACTGCGCGTCTTCGCTCCCGCATCCTCGCCTTCTCGACGCTCTTCGCGGTCTGTGTCAGGCTCATGGCTGCCAGCACCGTCTGCCGCGAGGAGCAGCACCCCTGGTGCAGCGTCACATTCTTCTCCGGCGCCGGCGCCGCTGAGCCTCCCCTCCTCGCCCGCGTGCTCCTCTTCCCCGCAGCCGCGCTCGTCCCCTACGCCATCCGGCGCGTGCTCGCCACCTCCAAGTCCGACAACGGCATCGCCGTCCTCCTCCCATACGTCGTACCCCCAGCGCTCATCGCGGGCTCCACATACTGGTTCCTCGAGTGGCTCGACGCCTCTGGCGACTACCCGGACCTCCGCGGCGCGCGCACGGCCCTCGCGTGGACCAGCGTCGTCGCCACACTCGGCGGCACCGCGCTCTGGACGCTCCTCCCCGTTACCCTTCACATCTCGTCCGAGCGTGCCCCTGGCGCGCAACACAAGACGGAGGTCCGCGTCCTCGGCTTCGCAAACGCGTTCGGCGCGCCCTTCGCCGTGTTCTGGGCCCTCGCCCTCGCACCCGTATGGCTCGCCGCGCAGCCCACTGCACAGATTACCCTCGCCCTTGCGACCACCGCGCTCTTTGCGCTCCTCGAACTCGTCGATGCCACCCGCGACGCACGCGCCATCCACGCGAGCTTCGCCGCCGACCCTGCCGGCGCGCTCGCGCGACTCCAACAGCAGCAGCAGGGCCAGGGCCAGGGTGGCGGCGGGTCCCCCGCGCCGCCGGTAGCTCCTGTGTCGTTCGACGAGATCGCGCCACTCGCGCTGCTGGCACAGCTCGCGTTCTTCGCGAGTGGGCACCAGGCGACGCTCGCGAGCGTGCAGTGGAAGAGCGCGTTCGTTCTCACGTCCACCGTATCGTACCCACTCTCCCCGCTCCTCGTCATCCTCAACACCTTCGGCCCCACCGCACTCCTCGCGCTCGCCGCGCCCCTCCTCGGCATCTGGAACGTCGCACCCCTCACCTCCGCCCCCGCCGCGCCCGACGCCGGCGAGCCTCAGGGGCAGGTCGTGATGACCAGCCAGGCGCGGCTCGCAGTGCTCGCGGCGTTACGCGCAGCGCTTGGCACCTCGCTGTACTTTGGCGCGCTGCTGCTCGGGAGCGCGCTGAGCGCCGCGTGGCTGCGCCGGCACCTGATGGTGTGGAAGGTGTTCGCGCCGCGGTACATGCTCGGCGCGGTGCTGCTGCTGCTCGTGGACGTCGCGGTGCTGTGTGGGCTCTGGATCGGCGTTGCGCGCGTCGTCAGTCGCGTCTCGCGCACGTTCGCGCTTCCTGACCCGAGCCCGAGCCCGAGCACAAGTTCTGTTCGAGAGCAGCGGGAAACGTAGGACTTCGCTCTGTCGTTCGTGTTGTTGATGCGACGAAAAAATGCATCTGTTCCCCATCTCGACGAGTGGCTGCTTGTGGTTTCTGGGTGACTGTGTTCCTTGTATATAAAATTGCTGTAGTATTACAGTTATTGCCTCGAGGTGTTGTGGTTTGCCAGACCTGAGGCCGTGCTGTTGCTTTGCCCCCATTCACTTGGCCCGGGTCCCGCATTGATTGGGTGGGAGGCTTTCCCTATCTGGAAGTGGACTCTGGGAAGCCTGTGAATTCTGAATCATGGCCGTGAGATGAGACTCTACTACAGTACGGTACGGTACAGTATCTGTTCCTCCCAGCCTGGACAACACCCTTGACAGCCGTGGGAGCATTTGGAATGCCACAGCGTTGGGTTGGGCGGTGTCATGCGGACAGCGCGCGGTTACCTACTAGACGCTCAAAACACACACTCACTCTAACCCTCATCAATCTAACCCCCAAAACACTCTTCTTTCCAGTATGGCCGCTGCACAAGATGTGGGACACGCGCAAATGTTCTTGAATTCGTGCGTTAATGACCGTTTACCTGTGAGTTTCTTGGTAGTGACCCACTACCTGGGCCAGCCCGGGTCCCTCAGCATCGCAAAACTCAGGAAGTGGGTGCGTCGATCCCTTCTTTTTGTGTAGCGATGGTTAAGAACCGTCCTTGGACAGCGCTCGAATCGCCGAATCGCAGGGGAGCCTATCCCAGCTACGTGTTGAAGTGACCGGTATGTACTTAAGTCTTAACTCGTCGATGCCTTGATAACTGTTCATTCTCTTTGTTAGTCCTCCGATCGAACAATGTTCCACGTATCAAAAAACAGTTTGGCCTGAAGAGGCGGTTCTTTGTCGCTGTAACCAATCATGCGACAACGAAGGAGACGGAAAGCGTCCAGATTGATGGACAGACGGTGCATTGGAACCAGAAGCTTGGCGCCTTGTAGGACGTTCCTTTTTCAATCTTATTTCGGCTAAAAGTTCGGTTCAGTTCTACACAACGGTCTTCACATCTTATATTGTGTCTTTATGAGAAACGGTACTTACACCCTAATGTCGTTATCGGAACGCAAGAAATACCGATACCTGTCGAATCCCAAAGTGGTTCGTATCTTATTAGAAAACCCGCTCATTCGACTAGCTGAACATCTCGGGGGTAGACGTCCCGTTTGTTCTTAGTAATGGCGATGAGGAAGCTGGAAAGTCGACGCAGCCGGTCACGCTCTACTTAACGATCACTGTGTCACCGAGCGTGGCCTCTCCAATCTTTCCCAACAACCCCTCCGAAATACCGACTAAAGGAGACGACTCCCCCGCTGAAGAATCTACTAAGCCCTCTATCGTCCCGGACTTTGGGGGACCCATTCAGTCCACCGCCCCAGAACCTCTTTTATCCTCGCAGGATCCCCTTCCCGTAGAGACTCCTATTCCGGATGGCCAGGCAGAGATGTCGCCTACTGAGAAAGCTCTGATTGCTGTCCGTCGCGCCGATGAAGCTAAGAAGCCAATTGACCGAAAGAATACATGGAAGGGGGCTGTTAGTCGAATCAAGTGGGTGATGGACACTGTAAGCCCAATTGCGGAGGTGCGCGCAATATCCATTTTGCCTCTCCTCTACTGAGCCGACTTTCGCTCTCAGCTCCACCCGTTTGCAAAGATGGCATATGACCTGGTTTCAGCCATCCCCGAGGTGCATCTGTTTGCGTTATTGTCGGAAGGGAAACACTAATGTTATGTTCATCCGGGTGCTAGACACTCCTAGAACAGTATGAACGCGACGAAAACGTCCTAACCTTGCTTGGAGCTATGCACGACGCGTTTGATTTCGCGCACCACGAAGACACTTTGAAATCCATCAAGCCCAACTCCAAGCAGGCTGAAATCCTTACTACGATGCTGCGGGATGTCTGTAGTTGCAGTGACTTTATCCAATCGTATGCAAAGGACTCACTATTCTGTATGCTGTCTTCATCTTTTCTACTGGCCGGTGTAAACGTGTGGTTTTTAGGGAAGCGGACATTGAAGCATATGGGCGGAGGAGTTGCCAAAGATATCGAGGACTTGTCCGCTGCCCTTGTCGAACATCGAAGGGCTTTCCTAGACCAGGCAATCATCACCACAGAGATAACTGCGTTCCAAATTCTGGATGGCGTGGGAATACTTTCAGCCAAGGTGGACGGGATATCTACTCAGCTTAAGTGGGTGTCAAGCCAAGTCTCAGATGTCGGTACGTAGCCATGATGACTTGTGGATTTGTGAGGTAATCGATCTGATAATCATCGTAGAACTAGATGCAGAAATCAGAGAAATCCCACATGGGAAAGGCCCGCGCTTCACACCTGAGAAAGGCTGTCTTCCGGGAACGCGCATGGCGTCCTTGGACTTCATTGTTAATTGGGTGCACAACCCCGACTCCGAGCGTACTCTCGTTCTTTTCGGGCAGGCAGGCACGGGGAAGTCATCCATTGCGCATGAGATCGCATGTCGCTTCGATAAAATGCACCGTCTTACGTCATCCTTTATCTTTTTGCGGAAGGAGCAATCCGGAGGCGAGGCTTACCACCTCTTTACAACTCTTGCTCGCGATCTCTCCGACCGTTATCCATCATTCAAAGCCGCACTTGGAAGGGTCATCAAGGACAACTCTTCCCTTCGACTCCGTACTCGTGACTATCCCACGCTTTTTCAATCCCTCATCCTGGAACCGCTTAAGGATCTGCACATCGTCGGTCCTATTCTCGTTGTAATCGATGCCTTAGACGAGAGCGGGGAT
>Ga0137385_10001071_pt1 | contig 22711 bp, 19 predicted proteins | sample SagtaG_FD_104921 | JGI IMG/M metagenome (GOLD analysis project Ga0137385, IMG submission 104921) | Vadose zone soil microbial communities from Sagehorn Ranch, Mendocino, California, USA - Sage2_R_80_16 metaG | ecosystem: Environmental > Terrestrial > Soil > Vadose zone | place: USA: California... | reverse complement strand
GCCCGGCCGTCGGGAGCCCGGCCGTCGGGAGCCCGGCCGTCGGGAGCCCGGCCGTCAGCGGCAGGGGGGCCGCCCGCGGGGCTGGGGGTCGGCGGCGCCGCCGGTTCCGCGCTGGCCAGCCAGTACCGCTCGCCGTCGAGGGGTACCGGAGGCAGCGGCAGGTATCGGCGCGGCCCGCCGGACACCGCCGACCAGTCGAGCGGCACTCCCGCCACGTGCAGCCGGGCGACGGCGTCGGCCAGCGTCTCCGGTGCAGCCTTTCCCCGTGCCAGCGATCCGACCGCGACACCTCGGCGGTCCCGGTGGGCGAGCGCCGCACGCAGTGCCCGGACCAGGCCGGGATGCGGACCGAGCTCCACGAACGCGGCATCCTGGCGGGCCAGAAACCGGTCGACGGCCGGCCAGAAGCGCACCGTCTCGCGCACGTTACGACCCCAGTACCGGGCGTCCAGCCGCGGCGAGTCCATCTCGGGTTCCACCGTGGACAGGAGCGGGATGTGGGGCGTTCGCGTGGGCAGGTCCGCGAGTACCTGCGTCAGCTCGTCGCCGTGGCGGTGCACCGCCGGACTGTGGAACGCGTAGTCCACGCCGAGCGGCACGCATGTCGCGCCGCTCGCGCGCAACCGAGCCACGACCTCGTCCAGGGGTGTGGCCGGCCCGGCGACGACAACCGACCGGGGCCCGTTGACGGTGGCGATGCAGATCTCTCCGTCGTACCGGGACAGCACCACGGACACCTCGTCCGCCCCCAGCTCCACCGCGACCATCCGCCCCGATCCGGTCGCCGCCTGCATCAGCCGGGCGCGGTGCACGATCAGTCGTACGGCGTCCGCGAGGTCGAGTGTCCCGGCCACACAGGCCGCCGCGACCTCTCCCATGCTGTGCCCGACCACCGCGTCCGGCGCCGCCCCCCAGGAGGTCCACAGGCGCGACAGGCCGAGTTGCACCGCGAAGACGGCGGGCTGCGCGAACTCGGTCGAGGACAGCCGTGAGTCCTGCGTGCGGGCCAGTTCCGCGCGCAGCGACCAGCCGGCGATGCGCCGCAGCAGGGCATCGCACTCGTCGAGCGTGTCGCGCACGACCGGCGAACGGCGGTCGAGGTCCAGCCCCATGCCCGGCCACTGCGCCCCCTGACCGGAGAAGACGTGGACGACGGCGAGCCGACCGGCGTCGAGCAGGTCCCCGACCGCGCCGGGCACCCTCTTGCCGGCCAGGTGGTCGTCCAGCGCGGCCACCAGACCGGACCGCGTGCGCGCGGTGACGGCGAGGCGGAACGGGTGGTGCGTGCGGCGGGCGGCGGCGCTGTAGATCAGGTCGGCCAGTGGCGGACCGGGCTCAGCGCGCAGCAGCTGCCGGTATGCGTCCGCCTGTGCGCGCAGGCCGTCCGGTTTCGGCGCGGACAGGGTCAGCACCGGCTGTATCACCGCACCGCCGGCGGTGTCGTCGGTGGTGTCATCGGCGGCCGCGGCCGGGTGCGGCGGACTGGCCAACAGGATGTGGGCGTTGGTGCCGGACAGACCGAACGCGCTGACCCCCGACACATATCCGCCCGGGCGCTCGCCGATGGGTGTGGCCGCGGTCGCCACTTGCAGCCCGGAGCGCGTCCAGTCGATCTGGGTGGTCGGCCGCTCCAGCTTGATCTGGGGTGGTACCAGCCCGTGGTTGATGACGAGGAGGGCCTTCAGCAGCCCGAGAATGCCGGCGGCCGAATCCAGGTGGCCGAAGTTCGCCTTGTGGGAACCGATCAGCAGCGGGCGGCCCGGCGGCCGGGCCACGCCGTAGACCGCGGCGAGCGCGCTGAGCTCGATCGGATCGCCCAAGGGGGTGCCGGTGCTGTGCGACTCCACGTAGTCCACGTCGGCCGGGTCCGTGCCGGCGGCGCGGAGCGCGTCACGCAGCAGCGCCGTCTGCGCGGTCGGGTTGGGCGCCGTCAGGCCGGCGCTGCGGCCGTCGTGGTTGACCGCACCGCCGCGGATCACCGCCCAGATCCGGTCCCCGTCGGCCACCGCGTCGGCGTACCGCTTGAGCACCACGAGGCCGCAACCCTCACCTCGTACGACGCCGTCGGCGGCGGCGTCGAACGGCCGGCACTGCGACGTGCGGGAGAGTGCCTGGATCTCCCGCATGAACCGGCTCAGCTCGGGCCCGACCAGCAGGTTGACGCCTCCGGCCAGCGCCGCGTCGCACTCCCCGGAGCGCAGCGCGGCAGCGGCGAGGTGCACCGCGATCAGCGACGAGGAGCAGGCCGTGTTCAGCGCCATCACCGGTCCGTGCAGGCCGAAGGTGTAGGCGATCCGGCCGGCCGCGAAGCTGAACTCCTTGCCACCGGCGTAGTACTTGTCGATCCGCTCCGGGCCCAGCGTCCGGGCGTGCAGCAGCGCGTAATCCATGGCGAGGATGCCCACATACACCCCGGTCCGGCTGGCCTCCCACCGCTCCCGCGGTGTGCCGGAGTGCTCCAGCGCAGACCAGGCGACCTCGAGGAGGAGTCGCTGCTGCGGGTCGATCTCCCGGGCCTCCCGGGGGGACACGCCGAAGAACGCGGCGTCGAACCGGTCGATCTCGTCGAGGAACCCACCGACGTGACCCGGCGGGAACTGCTCCACGCCCACGCGATCGGGCGTTACCGGTCGGGTCACGTCCGCGCCGTCGAGCAGGAGACGCCACAGGCCGTCGAGGTCCCCGATGCCACCGGGCAGGCGGCAACCGATGCCGACGATGGCGATGTCCGGCTGGCACGGCGCGCGATCCGAGTGCCTAGGGATGACCACTCGCCCCCATGCCTCCCCCATCACGGGCGAATCAACCGATTCTCCGTCTGATGATTTCCTCGTTTGATGAAGTCTACGTATGCTGGAGCCGATGTCAACGCTGCTGCCGGGTGGCCGATAATGGGTGGGTCCATGGGTGCGTGGGATGCGACCGCGCCGAGCACACGCCGACTTCACCTTGTCTGTGTGCCGCATGCCGGGGGCACTGCCACGCACTACGCCGGTTGGTCGCGCTGGCTGCCCGCCGACGTCCGGCCCGTACCGGTCGACCTGCCGGGCTCGGGCACTCGCCGGCGGGAACAGCCGATCGCGAGGTGGAGCGATCTCGTCGCCGACCTGGTGGACCGGATCGCCGACGCGGTGGCCGGACCGTACGTGCTCTTCGGGCACAGCCTGGGTGCCCTGGTGGCCTACGAGCTCGCCCGGTGCCTGCATGCTCGGGGAAACCCCCCGGTACTGCTGCTCGTAGCGGCCTGGAACGGTCCGGCCGCCGCACCGTCCCACCGCCCGCTCCACGCGCTTCCCGACCCGCAGCTCATGCGGGCGCTGGACCGGCTCGGCGGCACCCCCACCGCGGTGCTGCGGGAGCCGGGCCTGATGCGGGCGTACCTGCCGCGGCTACGGACGGAACTGCGCCTGGCGGAGACCCACGTCCGGTCCCCAGGGCCGCCACTCGGCTGCCCGATCGCGGCGTTCGTCGGGCGCCGCGACCGGATCACCGACGTGACCGGGGCGGTGGCCTGGCATCAGGAGACCACCGGCCTGTTCGACCTGACCGTCGTCGACGGTCAACACTTCTTCCTCGATCGTCCCGAGTTCGCCTCCGCAGTCGTCGCCCGGCTGCGTCGGCTCCTGGACGGACTCCCGGCTCAGCTACCGGGCGAGCGCCACAGCACCGGGCAGAAGTCCGGGTCGGCGTAGTCCGGCAGCCCGGCGGCGTCGCGGCGGACCACCTCGTCATGGTTGTAGACCACGAGGCTGCCGTCCTTGCGGAAGAAGCGTCGGTACCGGTTCCCGCCGTCCTGCAGGTGGAAGGAGATGGCCCGGCGGGGCCGGTCGCTGCGGTTGGCGCCACTGCCGTGGTAGGTCTTGCAGTGGTGGAAGCTGACGTGACCCTTGGGAATCACCATCGGGATCTTGCGCACCTCGGCGTTGTTGAAACGCGCGTTCTCCACCAGCGAGTCCTCGAGCTCACTGCGGTCGCGCTCGGCGAAGTGCCGGGTGGTGCTGTCGTCGCTGCCGGTTTCCTTCCACAGGTGACTACCGTCGATCATCGTGATCGTGCCCATCTCCTCGTCGCAGGCGTGCAACGGGATGAAGGCCGTGAGCATCTGCTCCGACTCGCAGCTCTGCCAGTAGTGCTTGTCGAAGTGCCACGGCACGATGTTGGACGGCTCGTCGGCCACCGGCGGCTTGAGGATGAGTGTGCTCTGGAAGGCGCGGATCACGCTGGTCTCGACCAGCCGGGCGGCAACCGCTCCGATGACGGGCTTACGCAGGATCCGCGCGATCTCTTCGCTCTCGTAGTGGATGTAGTCGTTGTGCCGCTGCACGGGTCCGTCCGACGGCTGCCAGTACGCGAGCTTCGCCGGTCGCGCCGGCAGGACGCGGTCGCGGTGGCCGGCGTAGAACCGTTCGCTGGCCGCCACCAGCGTGTCGACCTCGTCATCGGTCAGCAGTTTTTTCGACAGGTACCAGCCGTGCTCGGCGTACCACTGGACATCGGCAGCGGACGGGAGCAGGTCGGACTCCTCCGCGGTCAACGTGAAGTTCATCGTCGGGTCACGTTCCCTTCGGTCTGGGTCGGTTGTTCGGGTTGGGCGGGCACGGACGCGTGGCGTACCCGTCCGGTGGTCGGCGGCCCGAAGACGAGGCTCACGTTGTGGCCGCCGAAGGCCAGCGAGTTGGACAGCGCGGCGGTGATCCCCATCGGCCGCGGCGCCTTGCGGATGAGATCGACATCGCACGCCGGATCAGGGTCGTGCAGATTGTTGGTCGGCGGCGCGACCCCGCGACCGATCGCGAGGATGGACGCCGCGGCCTCCACCACGCCAGCGGCGCCGAGGAGATGGCCGGTGCAGCCCTTGGTCGAGCTCACGGCGGGTCCGGCCGCACCGAACACGGTCCGGATGGCGCGCGCTTCGGCGAGGTCGCCCCGTTGGGTGCTGGTGCCGTGTGCGTTGACGTAGTCGATGTCCGCGGGTGACAGTCCGGCGTCGGCGATCGCCCGGCGCATGCTCTGCACGGCACCGGTACCGTCCGGGTGCGGCGCCGTGGTGTGGTACGCGTCCGTGGTCGCGCCCCACCCGAGCAGATCCGCATAACCGGCGACGCCGCGCCCGTCGGCGTGGTCGGCGCGCTCGACCACCAGGATCCCCGCGCCCTCGCCCAGGACGAAGCCGTTGCGTTGCAGGTCGAACGGGCGACTCGCCTCCCGGGGGTCCGGCCAGCCCTCGGCCAGTGCCCGGGCGTTGGCGAAGCCGGCCACCCCGGTGGGGCCGAGCGGCGACTCGGATCCGCCGCACACCACGACGTCGGCATCGCCGGCACGGATAAGCCGCAGCGCCTCGGCGACCGCGTGGGCACTCGCGGCGCAGGCGGTGGCGATCGTGGAGCTGTAACCCTGGATGCCGTACTCGATGGCGATGCGGGCGGCCGCCATGTTGGGCAGGAAGCGCGGGTACAGGTATGCGCTGACTCGCAGCGGACCCAGCGACTGCCGGACGATGGACTGCTGTTCGAAGGTGAGCAGTCCGCCCGCACCGGTCGACACCACGACCGCGGTCCGTAGCGGGTCCACGTCCCTGCCGACCTCGAGCCGCGCGTCGGCCATCGCGTCCCGGGCGGCGGCCAACGCCAGCACGAGGAACCGGTCGACGAAGCGCGCCTCGTGGCGGACCAGCAGCGTGTACGGGTCGAGCACGGGACCGAGTCCGACCGCTTCGAACAGGCCGGCGGAGGGGTGGTCCTCGGGTGGCCGCACGATCCCGGACCGACATGAGCACAGCGCGTCGAAGAATTCGTCCGGGTCGCAGCCGACGGGGGTCGTCAGGCCGATGCCCGTGACCACCACGCCGGAACCGGGTCGTCTAGCCATGGCGCGGGACCTCCTGTGTTGTGGGCGCGGGGGAGGCCGGGTCGTGCCCGTTGGCCACGGGCGGACCGACGAGGATGGCGAGGGCGTGATCCGCCGCGCCGCCAGGGTGGCCCTGCTCGACCACGAGGACGAGGGCCTCGTCGGCGTCGAGGTCGGCGAACAGCAGCGCGGCCGCGGCGAGGCCGTCCTCGACGGGTGCGCCGACCGGGCTGATGCAGCTGATCGGGCCGGTCAGCCGCGACCGGGCCGCGATATGTCCGGCTATCGAGTTGGGTACCGACTGGAAGAACAGCATCGGCTGGACCCGGCTGCCGGCGTCCACCGCCGCGGCGACCGCCTCCGACGTGGCCAGATCCCCGTGCACGCTCACCACCACGATCGCGGTCCGCGCCGGTGTGCCGTCCGGATCCCGGTGCCGGCGCAGGCAGCGCTCGGCCGCCGCCGCCGCCAGCGGGCCGAAGGGCGACGGCACGAACCCGGGGATGCCGGGCGGTCGGCCGTCCCCCTCCGATTCGGGCCAGCGGGCGACCGCGCGCACGGACACGCCGGCGCGGCCCGGGACGGTCGGGTCGGCGAGCGGCGGACCTCCGGTGACTGCCGCCGTCATGGCGCCCCGATCACCAGCGCCGTGTTGGCGCCACCGAAGGCGGCGTTGACGCTCAGCATGTACGGGGAGGCTGCCGGCCGGGGAGCGTCGAGGACCAGATCGAGCCGGCATTCGTCATCCGGGCCGAGGAAGCCGGCGTTCACCGGGAGCCTGGCGCAGCCGAGGGCAAGCACGGTGACGACGAGCTCCAGCAGTCCGGAGGCCTCCAGCGCGTGCCCGTGCACGGACTTGGTCGAGCTGACCGGGATGCGCGCGGAGCAGGCTCCGAGCGCCCTGGACAACCCGTTGCTCTCCGCGGCGTCGGCGTGTGCCGTGCCCGTACCGTTGGCGTTGACGTACCCGAGCTCGTCGGGACCGATGCCGGCCCGGCGCAGCGCCGATCCGATGGCCCGGGCGATCCCGTCACCGGTGGGGTCCGGCCGGCAGACGTGATATGCGTCGCCGGCCCGCCCCCAACCCGCCAGTCGGGCGGCGGCCGGGACGCCCCGCCGACGGGCCGCCGTGCCGGACTCGAGCACCACCGCCACGATCGCATCGCCGAAGAGGATCCCCCGGCGACCGGCGCTGAACGGTCGCAGCGCCCCGTCGTCCGACAGCGCCCGACCGGCGTCGAAGAGGGCGAAATGGTCCGGATCGACGAGGTATCCGGCTGCGACGACCACCCGGGGCAGCCGCCCCGCGGCCACCATGCACGCGGCGTCCGCGACGGCGGTGCTACCGGCCACGCAGGCACCGGTGTACGTGCGCAGTGCCCCGGACAGGCCGCACCGCTGGGCCAGCGCGCGGGCCAGGCCGGCCCCGCTCCAGTCGGCCCGCTCGGCGGCCGACATGCGGGCCAGCTGGTAGTCGACCCGCACGGCGAGCATGAGCGGACAATCCGCCCGTTGCGGGCCGGTCAGCTGTGCATCGGCACAGGCGGCCTCGATGACGTCCGCGATCTCGGTGAACAGCACCGGTGAGCCGGGCAGCGTCGCCGCGGCCCGGGCCCGGCGGCCACTCACGTCGAACCGGGTGACCGGGGTGAACGCCGGCCGCCCGGCGAGCACCGCTTCGAGCAGCGCCTGCGGATCGCGGCCGGCGCCGCAGGTGACGTCGAACCCGCTGATCACCACCTGGTCGGCTGACGCGATCCCGGGCGCCTGGTTCATGAGGTCTTGGCGGGGTTCATGAGGTCTTGGCCATGGCCCGGCCGAGGACCGCGACCGCACCGGACAACGTCGACATCCGCGCGATCTCGTCATCGCTCAGGTCCAGCGTGACGCCCCAGCCCTGCTCGACCTCGTAGATGAGGCGGACGAGTTCCATCGAGTCGATGGACTCGTCGACCTCGTCGGACCGGTGGTCGGCGAACCGCGCGAGAATCGCGACGATCTCCCGGCGACCCGGCACGGGCTGACTGTTCACTCCGGCTGGTCCCCGGCCATCGCCGGCTGGGCCCGCGTGGAGACCTCGGTGGCGAACTGGTCCAGCGTCATGTTCGCGAACGCCTCCATGTCCGCGTCGGTGAACTTGAACCCGTACGTGTCCTCCATCAACGCGGCCAGTTCCGCCACCGCCAGCGACTCGAGGTCCAGACCGGCCGGTCCGAGGATCGTGTCTCCGGTAACATCGCTGACGTCGTAGTCCATCCGACCCAGCGCCTCGACGATCGCCTCACGGATTGTCTCGCTCATCTAGCCCGCTCCTCCTCCTGCAGCCGGCGGCCAGGTACGGAACAACAACCATCCACTCCGGACACTCCGGCTTTGGCGCCGTCCGGCACAGCCGGCAGCGAACCCACCGCATTCAAGCCACCGCAAGGGATCCGGCCCACATCGAGCCGATATCAGTGCTGTTCCCCGCCTGATGACATCCTTGTCCGGTGAATTATATCCTCGGCCAAGTCAGCGTCAAGGACCGGTGACCGACACCCGGCCCGGCCGGTACGCGAGGATCAGGACCGCGATGCCGATCAGCACGACCGCCAGGAGCAGCGCGATCTCGGCGACCGCGTCACCGGCCGGGAGGTCACCCGTGTGCCGGACGTGGAACACCAGATGCAACAGGTTGGCCAGCACCGACCCGGTCGCCGCCGCCCGGACGAGCTGCGCGGTGGGCACGACGGCGGCCCAGACCAGCACGGTACCCAGTCCGAGGTACAGGAAGCCCAGGTCGGCGACCATGTGCGGGCTGTACGCCCCACCGGCGGCCACCCAGCCGCGGCCGAACGGGAACCAGGTGAAGAACCAGTGCGGAGTCACCGCGGCCGGCACACCCAGCACTGCTGCCTGCAGGGCAAGCGCCGAAAGCCCGAGCGGCGGCAAGGTCGAATGGGACCGACCCGCTCCGGTCGCCCGACCCGCAGTTCCCATGTCCGCCCTCCCGGCAGGTCACGAAGCAGACCGTCTATTGTGGACGGTAGCAGATGCTCCGGGGCGTCAGGCCTGAACTCTATCGCGCGACCGCGACCCGGCACGGTCCCCCGGTGTCGGGATGGCGTCTGCGGTGGAGCGTTGACGTCCTGCTCGCGACCGGTCTATGGTTCGACCGTTCCTCACTAGCTGAATTGTTCCACGCCGGCCGGGAAGGGCCGCGCGGCAAGGCCGGACGGCCGTCACCGAGGTGGCGACGGACGCCCGGGGGCGGCCCGATCGCCATCGCCCAGGATGCGAGCCGCACTCACGAAGGACTGAATCATGCGTTCGTACGGTTCCTACATATCCGGAGCGGATGTCCCGTCCGAGAAGTGGACCTACTGCCTTCGGGCCTCGTCGCTGCTGGACGACGTGGTGACGCAGTTGTCCCTGAAGCGGGACCTCGAACGGGGCCGGCGCGACGACGGCGACGCACACCCCAGCGTGGTGGCCCGCTGCGCACTCGCCGACGAGGAAACGTCCGCACGCGCGCTGGCCGCGGCGGCCGAGGCCGCGCCGGTGTGGGGCGCCTTCCCGCTCGACGTCCGGGTGCAGGTCATGCACCGGCTGCACGACGAACTCCTGCGCCGGCACGACGAGATCGTCGCGGTCCTGGTGGACGAGGGACACCCGCGCAGGCTGGCCGAGTGGGAGCTGGCCGGATGCCTGCAGGGCACCAGCCCGGAGACCGTCGGGCACTGCCTGGAGCAGATGCATCGCGAGTACCGGGACCAGTCCCGCCGGCTGTTCGTGGTACGCAAGCCGGACGGTGTGGTGGCGCTGAGCCCGCCGCAGAACGCGGCGGCGGTCAACTCGCTCCTCGGCACGGCCGCACTGGCCGCCGGGAACGCGCTGGTGGTCAAGGCCCCGCGCAGCAGCCCCTACGGGGTGATGTTCGTGCTTCGGGAGATCGTGGCGCCGATCCTCGACGAGCTCGGCGCCCCGCCTGGCACCCTCAACATCGTCTCCGGCAACTGGAACACGATTCTGCGGCAGTGGCTGGACAGCCCGCAGGTCAACGACATCTTCTACTTCGGCAGCAGCGAGGTCGGGATCCCGATCGGCGAGGAGGCGATCCGCCACGGCAAGAAACCGATCCTCGAACTGGCCGGCAACGACGGCTGCGTCGTGTGGCACGACGCGGACCTGGACGCCGCCGCGGAGGCGTTGACGGAGAGCTTCTTCGGCTCGGGTCAGATCTGCATGGTACCGAACTACGTGGTGGCGCACCCCGCGGTCGCCGACGGGTTGCTGGACCGGCTGGTCAGTCTCGTCGACAAGATCCGCCCCGGCTATCCGGAGGACCCCGAGGTTCTGCTGTCCCCGGTGCTGAAGAGCGACCAGTACTTCCGCTTCCTGCACCAGGCCACCGACGCGGGTGCGCACCTGCTCACCGGCGGGCACCGCATGGACATCACCGGCGCCCCGTCCCCGACCGGACTGTTCATCGAGCCGACGGTGCTGCGGGTGGACGGACTGGCCCGAGCCCGCGACGTCTGGGCGGTGGCCCAGGAGACCTTCTTCCCGCTGCTGCCCGTCGTGGTGGCCGAGCCGAGCCGCGGCGACGCCATGCTCGACGACGTGATCGCGTTCCTCAACGCCAACCGGTACAGCCTGCGCAACTCCGTGTGGTCCGCGGACGAGGGCACGATCGCCGCGTTCGCCACCAGGGTGACCAACGGCGGCGTCCTGAAGATCAATGATTCGCACATCGGCTTCGTGCCCTACCTGTCCACCCACGGCGGTGACGGGCTGACCGGCGGCCCTCTCGGCGAGGGCAACTACCCGATGCTGCGCACCTCGCGCCTGCAGGGCATCAGCATCGGCCGAAACATCCGACCCCGGCGGGCGGCGTTCGCATCCGCCCTCCGGCGCCAGCATGGGAGCCGGACGCATGTCCCTTCTTGACCGCGAGCGCCGCACCTGCGAAGCCTTCCTGCCTGGGCTGCTCGCACGGCTGGGCGAGATCCCGCTGAGCGACCTCGAGAAGCCCGCCGGGCCCGGCATCGACCTGTTCCGGGCGGCGGGCGGGGCCGGGCTGGTGGTGCCCAAGACACACCACGGGCTGGGTGCCACCGCGCTGGAGGCCGCCCGGGTCACCCGCGCCATCGCGGCCTGCGCGCCGTCGCTCGCGGTCGCCACCACCATGCACCAGTTCTCGGTGGCGAGTCTCGTCGCGTTGGCGGACTCCAGCAAGGGCTTCGAGTGGATGCTGCTGGAGGCCGTCGCCGTGGACCGGCGCCTGGTCGCATCCGGCTTCGCCGAGGGCAACCCGCGCCGCGGCATCCTCTCCCCCACCATGACCGCCCGGCGCGACGGGGACAACTGGCGGCTGTCCGGAGCGAAGCGGCCCTGCAGCCTGTCCCGGTCCATGGACCTGATCACGGCGAGCGTGGCGGTACCGGCGGACGACGGCGGTACCCGGCTGGGCGTCGCGCTCATCCCCGCCGCCTCGCCCGGAATCCGGGTCGAGCCGTTCTGGCGGTCGTGGGTCCTGGCCGGCGCCGAATCCGACGCGGTGCTCCTGGAGGACGTCGAGGTACACCCCGACCTCATCATCTACCCGGAGATCGGGCTCGACGGGCGGCTCGACGACCTGCAGACCGTCGGCTTCGTCTGGTTCGAGCTGCTGGTCACTGCCTGCTATCTCGGCATGGCGGCGGCCCTGGTGGAACGGGCGCTGGCCGCCGGCCGTGCACCGGCCAGCGACCGGGCCGCGATGGCCACCGCGATCGAGGCCGCCACGCTCATGCTCGACGGCATCGCCCGCTGCGTCGACGACGGCGACGGCGACAACGACACGCTGGCCAGGACGCTCGTCGTCCGGTTCGCCGCGGCCGACGCGATCGCCACGTCCGTACGCACGGCCGTCGAACTCCTCGGCGGCATGGCGTTCATCACCTCGCCGGACGTCGCCTACCTCGCCGCGGCCTCGTCCGCGATCGCCTTCCACCCACCGTCCCGGGCGAGCATCGCCGAGAACCTCGTCGACTGGTTCGCCGGCAAGCCGCTCATCCTGAGCTGAGACGAGGAGTGCCGCCCGTGACCACCGTGCACGACGCCACGGCCGCCGGCCCGGCGCGGACCGATGAGATCCGCCGGGCCTACCGCCGCCACGTGTCCCGGGGGCGGGCCAAGCTGGCCGACCTGTTCGGTGGTCACGTCGAGGTGGGCTCGACGGGTGCCTGGGTGTACACGTCGGACGGAAGGCGCTTCCTCAACGCGGGTGGGTACGGCGTCTTCCTCCACGGTGCCCGGCATCCGGCGATCGTCGACGCCGTGGTCAACCAGGTACGGACCCATCCGATCGCCACCAGGCTCCTCATGGAGCCCGAGATCGCCCGCGCCGCCGCCGCGCTGGCGCAGGTCACGCCCGCCGGACTCGACATGGTGCATTTCTGCGGCTCAGGCGCGGAAGCCGCCGAGGCCGCGATCAAGATGGCCCGTACCCACGGCAGGACCCGGCTGATCGCCACCGTCGACGGGTACCACGGCAAGACCATGGGCGCGCTGTCCCTCACCGGACGCGACCTGTACCAGGCACCGTTCCGCCCGCTGCTGCCCGACGTCACCCACGTGCCGTTCGGCGACCTGCCGGCACTCGCGGCCGCGCTGGCCGGTGGCCCACCCGCGTGCGTCGTCGTGGAACCGGTGCAGGGCGAGGCCGGTGTGGTGGTTCCGCCATCGGGCTATCTGACGCAGGTGGCCCGGCTGTGCCGCGAGCACGGCGCCTTCCTCGTCCTGGACGAGGTGCTCACCGGGCTGGGCCGGCTCGGTCACTGGTGGGGCGCCGACCGGGAAGGCGTGACTCCCGACGTCATGCTCGTCGGCAAGGCCCTGTCCGGTGGGGTCGTACCGGTGGCGGCCGCCGTGGCTACGGCCGATGCGTTCCGCGCCTTCGACCGGGATCCCTTCCTGCACACGTCCACCTTCTCCGGCGCGCCGATCGCGATGGCTGCCGCCAGGGCGGCGATCGTCGCGATCAGCGACGAGAATCTGGTCGACCGCGCCCGCGACCTCGGCGCCACGATCCTGACCCGGCTGCGGGCCGCGGCGGCCCCCTACCCGGATCTGATCCGTGAGGTCCGCGGGGTCGGACTGTTGATCGGCGTGGAGTTCGCCGGTCCCGGACTCGCCGGCGAGACCCTCACCGAACTGATCAATGAAGGGGTCATCGTCAACCACTCGCTCAACGCGCACACCGTGCTGCGGCTCACCCCGCCGGCCGTCCTCACCGCGGACCAGGTGGACCTCCTGGTCGGCGCGTTCGAGGCGGCCTGGCGGTCGGTGCGCCGCAGGTATCCCAACCCATGCCACCCGGGGGTCAGCGGACATGCGTGATGTGGAGGTCACCGGCTTCCTACCGGCGGGCAACGCCCGGCAGGTGTTCGACACGCTGGTGGAGTTCGAGCGGTATCCCGATCTCGTCGAGGTCGTCAAGTCGGTGGAGATCCTCTCCCCGCCGGGAGCCGTGCCGATGGTCAGCCGGTGGGTGGTGTATTTCCGCAACGGCACGCTCAGTTGGACCGAGGCGGACCGGCTGGACCGGGACGCCGGCACCATCGACTTCGTGCAGACCGACGGTGACTTCGACGAGTTCTCCGGACGGTGGGCCCTGACCCACCGCCCGGACGGCGTGGCGCTGCTGTTCTCCGCCGCGTTCGACTTCGGGGTACCCACCCTAGCCGCCATCATCGACCCGGTTGCGGAGCGGGTGCTCGTCGAGACGATCCAACTGATCCTGCGGGCCCTGCTCCCCGCCGTGGAGTTCACGCCCTGACCGCCAGCCGCGGTTGCGGCGCGATTTGTTCAAGGAGCCGGAGATGGACCAGAAGAACACGTTCGACACGCCGGTCACCGCGGCCCTGCATCGCGCCGAGTACGGCGCCGGACTGGCCCTCGCCAGCGGCCTGTTCATCGCGCACTGGCACCAGATCCGGTGGTTACCGGCGATCGCCTTGTTCGTCGGCATCGACCTCGTCGGTTACATTCCCGGCGCGATAGCCTTCCACCGCAGCGGCGACGGCCGCATCCACAAGGGCTTCTACGTGCTGTACAACACGGCGCACAGCCTGCTGACCGCGGGCCTGGTGGTGGCGCTGTGGGCCTGGCTGGTACGCCCGGAATGGGCGCTGCTGGCGGTCCCGATCCACCTGTTCGGCGACCGCGCGCTGTTCGGCAACCAGCTCAAGCCGTTCGGGGTTCCGTTCGAGCCCAAGCGGCTGCCAGCGTTCGACGCGTTGCTGCGCGAGGTCCGCGCCGCCGGACCGGCCGCGATCGTGGAACGGGTCGGCGGGCGACCCGCGCCGGTGGCCACCGACCGGCAGCCACAACCGGTCGACCGGCACGCGGCCCGCGTGCGGTGACCGCTGACCGACCGGCCGCGAGCGGCTGGCAACTCGACACCCCGGCGGCGGAGGTGTGCCCGCCGCTGGCCGGTGACACGCACGCCCGTGTCGCGGTCGTCGGTGGCGGGCTGGCCGGCCTGGCTACCGCGTACCACCTGTCCCGGGTGGTACCGCCGGAGGAGATCCTGCTGTTCGAGGCGGATCACGTCGGTAGCGGGGCGAGCGGGCGCAGCACCGGCATCGTCGGCCCCGGCGTCGGCGGCCCGATCACCACGCTCGTCGCCAGGCACGGGGAGCGGACCGCGCGCCGGATGTTCGAGGCGACGCAGCAGGGCATCACCGCCCTGCGCCGACTGGCCGGTGGGCTGCCCGAGGGGTGCGAGCTGACCGACGGGTACCAGATCGTCGGCGCCGCCTCGCCCGCCCATGCCCGCCGGCTACGCCGCCAGGCCGAGACGTTGTGCGCCATGCGCTTCGACGTCCGGTACCTCGACCGGGACCGCACCGCCGAGCGGCTGGGCACCACCCGCTACCACGGCGCGCTCTGCTATCCCGACGTCGCGCTGATCAATCCCTGGCTGCTCTGCCGGGCACTGCGCACGGCGCTGCTCGCGGCCGGTGTGCGCGTCGCGGAGCGGACCCCGGTCACCGCGGTGCACGGCGGCGACCCGGTGCTGCTGACCGCCGGTGGGCACCAGGTGCGCGCCAGCCGCGTGGTGCTCGCCACCGACGGCTACACGCCGGCCCTGCGGCTGTTCACCCGCACCATGGCCACGGTCCGCACGCACGTCGTCCGCACCGCGCCGGTACCTGCGCAGCTGCTCGCCCGGACCGGCTGGGACGGGCGGGGCGCGACGATCGACAGCCGTTCGTTCTTCCACTACTTCCGGCTGACCGCCCAGGGTCATCTGCTGTTCGGCGGCGGACCCGCGATGCTCGACGAACGGGTGCGCAGGCGCGGCAGTGCCGCCGTTCGGGCCCGGCTGGGGCGGGAGCTGGCCGAGGTGTTCCCCGCGCTCGCCGCCGTCGCGGTCACCGACTTCTGGTCCGGCGTCACCGCGTCGACCTTCGACCGGCTGCCGATCGTCGGTCCGGTACCCGGCCAGCGCGGGGTCTGGTTCGCCGGTGCCTGGTCCGGGCACGGCCTCGCGCTGTCCGCGCTCACCGCCCAGATGCTGGTGCCGTGGCTGGTGGGCAGCCACGACCTGACCGAACCGGACGGCGGCGCGGGCTGGCTGCCGGACCTCCCGTGGTGGCGCGACCGGGCCGGCCGGATGCCGTCGGGCCGGACCGGCCGGTTCCTGCTCGCAGGGTACCTGCGCGGCCTGGACGCCGCGGACCGGCTGGCCGCCCGCCGGCCGGCCGCTGCCGCACCCCGAGCCGCCATGCCCGAGACCGCCGCACCCGAAGGCCGGCCGGCCGGGCCCCGGCCGGCCGGCGCGGCACCGTCCCGGCGCGCCAGCCACCGGCCGGCCGCACCGCTCACCGACGCGGACCAGCGGGTGGACGTCGCTGTCGTGGGTGCCCGGGTGGCCGGCGCGGCACTGGCCGCCCGGCTGGCCGCGGCCGGGTTGTCCGTCGCGCTGTTCGACCGGGACGCGCTGCCCAATCCGACGCTGTCCACGCACATCCTGCACGACACCGAGGATCTCCGCGCCGAGGGCGTCTACGACGACCTGGCGGCGCTCGGGATCCCGCCGCTGCCCGACGTCGAGGTCCGGCTCGACGACACCTACCTGCGCTTCCACCACCCCGGCAACCCCGGCATCTGTACCCGTCGGGAGGTGCTCGACCGGGTGCTGCTGGACCGTGCGGTGGCGGCCGGCGCCAAGGCGTTCACCGGTACCGCCGGGGTGGCGGTGCACCAGAGCCCCGATGGTTCGGTGTGCGGCCTGCGGATCCGCCACCCGGACGGGTCGTACGGGGAGGTGGCCGCCCGGTTCGTGGTCGGTGCCGACGGCCGCAACTCGTCCGTGGCCCGCTGGACCGGCGCCGGGCAGTACCTCACCACACGTAGCGAACGCGCCCTGCTCTGGCGGTACTTCCGGGGCCGCGGTCTGCCGCCGGCGTTGCACTGGCACCGCGTCGGCGAGCACATCGTCTCCGCGCTGCCGACCGGGCCGGACGAGTTCGTGCTCATCACGCAGCCACCCGTACGGCTGCACCGGGAGATTCCCGTCGACGACGCGGACGGGTTCCTCCGGCACGTCGAGTCGGTCAGCCCGGCAGTGGCCGACCTGGCCCGCGGTGCCGTTCCGGACGGGCCGATGCGCCGGATGGTCCGGTACCCCTGCTTCTTCCGGCAGCCGTTCGGGCCCGGCTGGCTCCTGGTCGGCGATGCCGGCCACAGCAAGGACGCCACGCTCGGCCATGGCATCAACGACGCCCTGCGCAACGTCCGGGCGCTGGCCGCGGTCCTCACCGCGCACTGGGACGACCCGGCCAGCCTGCAGCGAGGGCTGCGCCGATGGGCTCGCCAGCGCGATCGCCAGGAACTGGCCAACTACTGGTACGGGCAGGACATCGGCCGGGGGGCACCGCTGACCGCGATGGAGCGGGCCATCGTGGCCGGCATCGCGGGCAGCCCACGGGCCGTGCAGCGGCTCGACGATGTGATGGGCGACCGATTGCCGGCCACCCGCCTGCTGACCCCGGGCCGGCTGGTCCAGGCGTCCGCGCGCCGCATCCGCGCCGACGAGCCGGCCCGGACCGTTGCCGGGGAGGCCGTCGACCTGGTCCGGCTGGCCTGGCAGCGGCAGCGCGCCGCCGCCCGCCGGGACGCCTCGGCCCCGCTACCGCCGCTCTGAGGAGGAGACGCCGTGGAACGCCCAGCCCTGGACATCCTTCGTGAGCATGCGCAGCACAGCAGTGTCGCGCTGGCCCTCAACCGCGACACCGAGCACTTCCGGACACCCGGCGTCGACGGGATCATCGCCTTCCGCCGGGCTGGGCGCCGGCATGCGGTACAGATCGGCAGCGTGTACGCCGCCGCGGAGGACCGCAAGCACCTGCTGTACGCGTTTCACGAGTGGGCCGGCCGGGAGCGGCGGAAGCTGTGTGCCGTCCAGCTCACCGCCAACGACCTGGAGCTGTACGGCAGCTTCGGGTACCGGCTCAGCCAGCTGGGTACCGCGTTCTCCATTCGGCTGGACACGTTCACGCTGGCCGGCCGCAGGTTCGAGAAGGTCCGCAACAAGCTGGCCCGGTCCCGGCGGGCTGGACTGTCCACTGTGGAGGCCGGCCGGGACGTCCCGTACGACGACCGGCTCGCCGCCGCCCTGGACGGCATCGACAGACGCTGGCTGGCCGCCAAGGGCAAGCATGTGAAGAAGCTCGAGTTCATGGTCGGCGAACGGGACGCCCCCGGCGCGGGGGTCCGCCGTCTGTTCCTCGCCATGTCCGGCGACGAGCCGATCGCCTACGTGTCGTACTCGCCCGTCTTCGGCGACCGGGCGGGCTGGCTGTACGACATCACCCGACGCCTTCCCGAGGCTCCGCCCGGAGCGGTCGACCTGATCCTCGTGGAGGCGGCCCGGCGCTTCCAACGCGAGGGCGTGGGCTGGCTGCACCTGGGGCTCACCCCGTTCTGCGGGTTGTCCCCGGGCTGGCGGCCGGAGGTGGGCGAACACCGCAGGGTCGGCCGGCTCGTCCGGCTCATCGCGGAGCACGGTGACTGGATCTATCCGGCCCGCAGCCAGGCCGAATACAAGGAGAAGTGGCAGCCGACCGACCGGCATCCCGAGTACGTCGGGTTCTATCCGTCGGTCTCACTGGGCACGGTCTGGCGGCTGCTGCGGCTCACCCGGGCAATCTGACCCGGCCTGACGACAGGACAACCAGCATGACGTCGAGCCTCGACATCGGATTCGCCCGGTTGGATGTGGACCGGGCGGCACGGACGGGCGACCCCGAGGTGGTCTTCGGCTCCGGGAAGACGCCGGAGCAGGTGGTACGGGCACTGCGCGGCCTGCACGAGGCCCATCCGGAGCGGGCGGTCCTGGCCACCCGACTGCCTCCGGAGGCCATCGAGGCTTGTCGCGCGTACCTGCCCGCCGCCGACCTGGACGAGCTGAGCCGCACCGCGATCCTCGGCCCGGCGCCGCCGCCGCGTGGGCTGGTCGCCGTCGTCGGCGCGGGCACCTCCGACCTTCCGGTCCTCCAGGAGTGTGCCCGCACCGTCCAGGTGTTCGGCGCAGGCACGGACGTCATCGTGGACGTCGGGGTGGCCGGACTGCACCGCCTGCTGGCCGTACGCGAGCGGATCGCCCGGGCGGACGCGGTAGTGGCGGTGGCCGGCATGGAGGCGGCGCTCGCCACGGCGATCGGCGGCCTGGTCGGCGTGCCCCTGATCGCCGTACCCACCAGCATCGGCTACGGCTGGCACCTGGACGGCCTGGCCGCGCTGCTGTCGGTACTCAACAGCTGTGCACCCGGGGTGCTGACCGTCAACGTCGACAACGGCTTCGGCGCCGGCGTGGCGGCGGCGCGAATCGCGCGGCGGGCCTGCCAAGGACATGCTGACGACAGGAGCTGACCATGCGACTGCTGTGGATCGACGCCGGCCAGGGTGCGGCCGGCGACATGCTGTTGGCCGCGTTGCTCGACGCCGGGGCGGACGCGGCCGTGGTCGGTTCGGGGCTGCGCAGCCTGGCGGTCGAGCCGATCAGCCTGCACGTCGAGGAGGTGCGCCGGCACGGTCAGCGGGCGCGCAGCGTACGGGTGGCGGCGCCGGACAGTCCGCACCACCGGCGGCTGCCGGACATCCTCGAACTGACCGCCGGGGCCGCGCTGCCGCCACCGGTCGTCCGATTCGCCGGTGCCGTCTTCCACCGGCTGGCTCGGGCCGAAGCGACGGTGCACGGCATCGGTGTCAACGACGTGCACTTCCACGAGGTGGGCGCGCTCGACTCGATCGCCGACATCGTCGGCGGCGCGCTGGCGCTGTGGTCCCTGGACCTGCTGCCTGCCGAGGCGGACGCCGGCGCGGACGGCGGCACCCGGGTCGTCTCCCCGGTGGCGGTCGGGTCCGGCTCGATCAGCACCGCGCACGGGATCCTGTCGGTCCCGGCACCAGCCGTCCTGGAACTGCTGGTCGGCGCTCCGCTCGCGGCGCACCACGCCGCCGGCGAGCTCTGTACGCCGACCGGCGCCGCACTGCTGACCACACTGGCCGACCACTGGGGTCCGTTGCCCGCGTGCGTCCCCGGGCGCGTGGGGGTGGGCGCGGGCCAACGCGATCCGGCCAGCCACCCGAACATCCTCCGGGTGGTCCTTGGCCAGGCAGCGCCCGCGACGACCGAGCCGTACCAGCAGCGCATGACGATGATCGAGGCGACCGTCGACGACCTCGATCCCCGGCTGTGGCCGGACATTCTCGAAACCCTGCGCGAAATCGGCGCCGCCGATGCCTGGTGCGGTGCGGTGCTGACCCGCAAAGGGCGGCCGGGCCAGGTGCTGAGCGTGTTGAGCCCACCCGACCGGGTCGAGGCGGTGTGCCAGGCGGTGTTCGCCCACACGTCCACACTCGGGCTGCGCCGGTACCCGGTGGACCGGCAGGCCCTGGCGCGCCGGCAGATCGTGGTGGCCTACCAGGGTCAGCCGGTGTCGGTGAAGCTCGGCCTGCTCGACGGTGCCGTGGTCACCGCGCAGCCCGAGTACGAGGACGTCCGGCGGGCCGCGGCGGTCCTCGGCGTGCCGGCCCGGCGGGTGCTCGACGAGGTCGCCCGCAGCGCGTCACCCGACCCGGAGGGAACCCCGGCATGACCCGTTTCCCGCACCCGCCGGCCCGGCCGGTGCCGTCCGGGAGGTGGCTGGCCGGGCTACGCCGCCCGGCGCGACCACGGCGTGCTGGGGCGCGGCCGCAGTTGCCCGTCCAAGAAGACATCCACCCGCTCGTCGAAGAATGCGATCATTCCGGCGATCCCGGCGGCCTCCGGCAACGGCTGCCGGTAGGACCAGGCCAGGTCCTCGACCACCCGGTCCGCCAGGCGCACCGAGCAGTACTCCGCGTGGCCCTTGTAGGCGCACGTGGTGCGCCTCGCGCTGGCTTCCAGCAGGCGGTGGTCGACGTCCGCGGCCGGCAGGTAGAACCGCAGCGGAAGGTGGGTCTCGAACAGCAGTCTCGCCTGCCGGCTCTCGGCCAGCAGGCGGCCCTCCAGCTCGATCCGCACGTGCCGGGCGCTGCGCCGCACGTCGACGCGGTGGAATGGATCGCGGGGATGCGCCAGGATCCGGTCCTCCTCCTCGAACCAGGCGTCGAACGCGCTGAAGTCCAGCCCCAGGTACCCGGCCAGCACCGGCTCCATGAAGCGGAACGCGGCCCGATCGCGCGTCCACCCTGGCTCACCGGCCGAGGAACGGATGGACAACTCCTCGCCGGCACAGCTGTGTGTCCGGAAGGATCCGGGCGGGACGATCGACACACCACCCGCGGCGGCTCCCTCCGGAGCGAGTGTCACCACGGCAGAGTCGCCGGTTGCGGGTGTCGACGCCGGCACCACCGTGGCGTGGACGTCCTCGGCCGGCACGGCGAAATAGGGCACCACATGCCGCGGCTCCCAGACCAGCATGGCCCGGTCGGAATCCACCACGGTCATCCCGTCGAGCGTCGCCCGCACGCGCCGCTGGGCCGGTTCGTAGCGCAGCTCGGCGAAGCTCTTCACCAACACGTCGCGCAACCGCACAGTCATCACCGGACTATTTCAGGCACCCGCGGGCGCGTCAACCGGGCTGCCGAACCACGACCGCAGCTGCTGCGCAGCCTGCGCCAGCGCCGCCTTTCCGGCATCGAGCGTTCCCGACATGGCGAAGAATCCGTGCACCATGCCCGGATAGCGGGTCAGCCGGACCGGTACGCCGGCGTCGGCCAGCCGCGCGGCGTACTGTTCGCCCTCGTCCCGCAGCGGGTCGTACTCCGCCGTGATGACAAGTGCCGGCGGCAGCCCGCTCAGCTGCGGCACGCGCAACGGCGAGGCGAGCGCGTGCTCCGCATCCTGCGCCGTCCGCAGGTAATGGCGCCGGTACCAGGCGACCGAGTGCCGGTTGAACAGCGACGGGTCGGTGTTCTCCCGCAGCGACGGGGTGTCGGCGAGCTGATCGGTGTTCGGATACACCAGCAGCTGACCGGCGATCTCCGGCCCTGCCTGGTCGCGGGCGAGCAAGGTCACGGCCGCCGCCAGGTTGCCACCCGCGCTGTCACCACCGACCGCCAGCCGGGAGGGGTCGGCGTCGAGTCCGGCGGCGGCCGGACCGGCGATCCACCGAACGGTTGCGTAGCAGTCCTCGACCGCCGCCGGGAACGGGTGCTCCGGAGCCAGCCGGTATCCGACACACACCACGAGACATTCAGCCGCGTTGGCGAGACTGCGACAGATGCCGTCGGCGGTGTCGATGCTGCCGAGGGTCCAACCACCGCCGAAGAAGTAGGCGAGCACCGGAAGCCGTCGGCCGAGGACCGGGCGGTAGATGCGCACCGGCAGTTCGGTGGCCGGACCGGGCAGTGTCGTCTCGGTGACTTCGGCGACCGGCTCGGGATCGCCACCCGCCCCGCGGATCGCCTCGAGATCGGCCACCCGGGCCTGCTCGACGGACAGGGTGTACAGCGGCGAGGTATTCGCCCGGATCCGGTTGTCGCGCATGGCTTGCACTTGCGGGTCGAGCGGCATCGCGTCCTCCTCGTATCGGCGCTTCAACACTCTATCGGTCCCGGCGTACCCCGCCGGGACGGCGAACCCCGGGGAATCACGGCCGGGATGCCACGTATCGCGGAATCCGTAACGTTCGACCAGTCACCATCCACCTGCGGCCGGAGTGTCCCCGGCCGCGCAACCGCGGGGAGTACGGGAGTGGAGCTCGCGCGCGACGCATTGCACGTATCGGTCTCGGACCCGGTCGCCAGGTCGATGAATTTCCTCAACGAGATCGCGGGCCGCTTCCCGCAGGCGATATCGCTGGCGGCCGGCCGGCCGTACGACGGCTTCCACGGTCCCGCCGACATCGCGCGTTACGTCGACATCTACCTGGCCCACCTGGCCGACCAAGGCGTGACCGGAACAGCCGCGACCCGACTGCTGATGCAGTACGGGCGCACCAACGGGCAGCTGGGTGAGCTGATCAGCCGGCTCCTGGCGGTCGACGAGGGCATCGAGGTGGCGCCCGAGGCGATCGCGGTGACCGCCGGTTGCCAGGAAGCCATGGTGATCGTCCTGCGCGGCCTGTGCGCCGACCCGCTCGACGTCGTGCTCGCCGCGGAACCCTGCTACGTGGGACTCACCGGAGCCGCGCGCCTGCTCGGGATCGAGGTGGTGCCGGTACCGGAAGGCCCCGATGGACTGGCACCCGAGGCGGTCGCGCGGGTGGCCCGGGCGGTGCGGGCCGAGGGTCGCCGGCCACGGGCGTTGTATGTGGTACCGAACTTCTCGAACCCTTCCGGGATCTCGCTGAGTCCGGACGCGCGCCTGCGGCTGGTCGAGGTCGCCGCCGAGGCCGACCTGCTG
>Ga0137385_10001065_pt1 | contig 22817 bp, 23 predicted proteins | sample SagtaG_FD_104921 | JGI IMG/M metagenome (GOLD analysis project Ga0137385, IMG submission 104921) | Vadose zone soil microbial communities from Sagehorn Ranch, Mendocino, California, USA - Sage2_R_80_16 metaG | ecosystem: Environmental > Terrestrial > Soil > Vadose zone | place: USA: California... | reverse complement strand
CTTTTCGCAACAATTGATGACCTTGAGTGGCAATTTACTCAGCTGAGCATGAAAGGTATGTTGCGAAGCGCCCCTGACGACCAAATTCTCATTCGGCGTCCCAGGCATGTCACATGTCAGGGAGGCACGAATGCTCTGCCGAAAAACGGTAGATTTGTTCACACTCTTGTCGCACACTCAAGAGACAGGCACACGCCGGATGGGCATGACCCAAGAACTATTGGCCCTGGTCACGGGACTCGCCCACTATCTTAAGATCCTCATCCGCATTGCGCTCACGGGCGCACTCAAGCTAGAACGCGAGCATGGTGTGCGCGAAGCAATGCAGTCCTTCCTCGACAAACTCCACTTGCTCGCCGTTCAAGGCGGTAATCCTTCTGCGCGCCGGATGATGAAAGGTGCCAAAGGCGAGGTCTTTCCTTCCCAGCGTTCCGGTTCAGGCAATGCAGGCACCCATGGGGTGACGTATGGCTTCCGTAGCCTCGCCCCAGAAAATGCTGGGGAATCCCCATTCCTTGGCGCTCCACGCGACCCTGCGCTGAGTGGCGTGCCAGTTGTGAATCCCCCCAGTGACCTGTGTGTCAAGTGCAGCCTCACCGTCGAGGAGGACTGTGTGCGCCTCGGCACGTACCAACGCTGGCATTCGCACTGTGTGCAGTGCAGTATGTGCGGGAAAGTTGCAGCACCACCAGCGCCTGCGACTGCGGACGACAAAGCCAAGGAGAAAGAGAAGGAAAAAGCTGAGGATGGAGGGGCCACCCCAAGGATCACGACCGCACGCAGGCCTCCAGCTAACGTGGACCTCTTCGCTTACCAACTGGACAGCGTGGTCGATACGCAGTCTTTCGGTGCTGTGCCAACCACCATCTATTGTACAGACCATGCGCGTCAGGGCTGTCGTGGGGGTTTCCAGGCTGTGTCGCGCCTCGAGCAATATGCGTTTTTGTTGAACGTAGCCCTGAGGAGGCTGTATCTACTCCTCAAGAAGCGCAAAGTTATTCCACTCACACCTAGTATGTGCTTTTTTCTCTCCGTCACAACGTGCGATACTCACCTCCCCTATTCCACACCCGCAGCAACGGCCGCGTCTCCCGGCGAGGCCGAGCATGATCCGTACCGTAATTCTCAAGACATAATGCGGATGAAGAGCGTTCATCTTGACAGGAAGCTTTCCGCAACGGCTCATGTACCCAAACGCTCCACCATCGTCGAGAGCCCCAGCGGCAAGGTTGCACATCCGAGCGACGTGTTTACGTCATCAGGACAGGGCAACGGGCGCACGCAGTCACACTCGCAGTCACAGCAGACCGATTCAACCCTCGCTGCTCAAGGGCAGCGTCCTACTAATCAGCAGAGCGTTCCGGGCGCTGGCGCTGGCGCAAGCTCTGTACGCACGCAGAGGCCTACTCAAGCACCGGGCCAACAGCAGCAGTCGCCACAACCACAGCAACAAGCACCACAAATCCGCCCTCCCCGCCCTCCCCTAAACCCTACCGCCCTGGCTCCGGATTCCCGACCCGACTACTTGCGCAAAAATACAGATGTCAAGATTGTCGATGAGCCTACGCCATCTTCACCTTCTAGTGCTGTACCGTCAGACGGTGGTCCGTTCGGCAATGTACCGCCACCTGGACCGCTCGAGGGGATCACACTCGCTGACATTCCGCAACTTGCTGAGGCTGCGCAAGCAATGGAGCAACGCCGCTCGCTACCGCGCCAGAGCTTGGTGCCTTACATCGCAGAGCTGACCCCACCTGAACTCGCGATCGTGCGACATGCCGCTGTAGTGGTATTGTACCGCTCGCCATTGCGTGATCAAGTGGATTTGGACGAAATTTTGGAGATGGTTGAGGTGAAGAAGCAGGGATTCTGGGGAAAACTGTTCAAAGGAAATGATAAGAAGAACATCAAAAAGAAAGGTACGTTGTTGCATCGTTAGGTTTTTCTCCTATCGGGATTCGGGCTGATGATGAACTGTGGCCAAAGGCCTCTTTGGGGTGCCATTGGAACTGCTTGTCGAACGTGAAGGTGCCGACTCATTACATGGCGCGTCGAGAGCCACTCTTAGAGTGCCAAGCTTTATTGACGATGTGATCTCGGCAATGCGACAGATGGGTGGGTGCCTCACACTGCTTGTTTATACTCACCCGCCGTGCTTATGTGCACGGCTTACATTGTAGATATGTCGGTCGAGGGTATCTTCAGGAAGACGGGCAACATTCGGCGGCGGAAGGAGCTCATCGTCGCACTCGACCGCGACTCGTCTTCTGTGGACTGGAGCACGGAGCACCCAGTTCAGATTGCCGCTTTGCTGAAGCAGTTCTTCCGTGACCTTCCTGATCCTCTCTTGACATTCAAGCTACATCGTCTGTTACTTGCGTCAGCTGGTGCGTTCGAAGGGGGCTCACTGTAGATTGCCTATCAGTGACCTTATGTCTGGCTTCAGGTCTGCAAAATGACGAGGACCGCAAGCGGTTACTACATGTGCTGACACTCATATTACCGAAGAGTCACCGAGACACACTGGAAGTCCTTCTCGTCTTCCTCAAATGGGTGGCGTCGTTCGCACACAGCCTCGACGATACTGGCAGCAAGATGGACCTTCCAAATCTCGCGACCGTTATTGGTCCAAGCATTCTCTTCTCGGCTGGGCGGGACCCTGCATTCGAATCGAGCTTTGGCGTTATCCGGGTGGTGACGGAGTTGTTGGAAAACCAGGACGAGTTTTTCACCGTTCCGGAGGATTTTTTGCCGCTTATTCACGATCAAGAATATTTTGCTCATAGCATGGAGCTGCCCGGCAAGGACTTCATGAAGAAGTGCGAGGTGTACATGCGTCAAAGATCTAGTGGCCGCGCCGCGGGATCGTTGATGTCACCCATTTCTGGCTCTTCGCCGTTTAGCTCTAACAATGCCAACCTAGCTCATCTAAACAGATCTGGGGATTTACTGGACTCACGGTGGGTCAGTATTGAAATTTCCGCCACATTACTGACGTCTATCTACGTATGCAGCGCAGGACCGTCATCATCCCGAAATGACAGGCCTGGGAATTTACCTGCCGCCCAGTCCGAGAACCATATCCGAAACGGGTTTCAATCACGGCAACAGTCCCCCCAACCTGGCGTGTCCCCCCACTCCGCCTCTTCGTATCCGCCCCCTGGCGGCTCGGCGTCAACGTCATTTTCCCAGAGCGCCATGATGATCCAGACGCCCCAGCCAAGGACGCCCCTGAACGACCAGCAGCAACAACAGCAGCAGCTGTCCGACGCGGAATGGGCGAACGCACAGCGTCCACCGCACCTCCCGACGTCGCGGCCCAGCTCGGCAACCCTCACGCGGCCCAGTGGGGAAACACCGCCGCCAGCGCCCAACTATTCGCCAAACGTGCATGGACCACCGACACCCGTACAGTTGCGGCAGCGGACGTAGTTGGTTCGTCTTTTTACTCGGGCCGAGCTATCTCAACGCGTGCGCGCGTAGAGGGAAAGGCTTATCTCTAGAGTCGTCATCGTTGCCACATTGCGTCTATCTTTTTTTCTTTCTGTTTTTACCTGAGCTCCTACGTCACTATATCTGTAACCCCACGTCCTTTTTCTTTTTTTTTTTGTCTTAACACCTGGCCTCGCCTCCCGCCACTCTTTGTTTATACACTTACGAAGATGGACAAAGAACTTTTTCCCCACCCTTCCCCGCTCGCTCTTTTTTTCCCTTCCTATCTTTTCTCTCTTCTCGGCAATTATTCATGATACCCTCGCCATACCCCGATTGTATCCCCCTGCACCCTCTCCGGCTGCCGTGTAGCCGCATGAAATAACAAAGTGATCACCCTGGCGCATGCCGAACGGCTACCGCGATGATATGCGTCAGGAGTTAGTATAGCAACAGCAATCGCGGCAGGAACATCCATTTCCGTACAACCCCAGCGTGTGAGACGAAGTACACAACACGATGGCGTCTATTTCATGTTTCTGATGCTTTTCCGTGTATTGATCTGTTATGAACGTTCGGCGAGAACTAGTTACTGTAGTCAACCTGAGGTTAACGCTACCATACCGCCGTTCTAAGTGCTCGAGAAGTATACACCCTTTATCGAGTGGCGGAAGAGAGACCGACTTCACACCCAACGAAACAGAGCTCAATAAGTACAGTTTGGGCATATTTTTGGTGCAATTTGGGACGTGACAGTAAAAGATCAATACAAATGCATGCAATTACTTGAGAGGAATACTTAAAAAGGAGGACATGTGAGCTCAAACGTTCATATGAATGAGACAAGAGAACGCACAAGCGAGAAGCTATATAAGGCCGGGAGTAAAGAATGGTGAATAGCGCTCATAAGGATGGACGCAATAGGTGACTTACAGTGAGTTGCACCAATCTAGTTTACGAATGTCAGTCGTTGAAAGACGAAGGGCTGAAAAGACGTACACCAGGACGACCGTGCTTAACAGGCTTGTAGGAAACAGAAAATTCTCCAAGGTAGTGGCCGACCATCTCTGGCTTGATTTCGACAGAGTTGAAGACCTGTGAAACCGCAGACACTGAGAATCAAACCCCAATCACTAGACAAAGAGCGAGGACACACCTTTCCGTTGTAGATTCCAACAACAGAACCAATCATCTCAGGAACAATGATCATGTCACGAAGATGGGTCTTCACAACAACAGGCTTCTCGTTCGGTGGCGCCTCCTTTTTCGCCTTACGCAGTTTTTTGATGAGTCCCATGGGGCGGCGTTTCAGGCCACGTTGGAACCGACGGCGTGCGCGAGCGTGGACGATCTAGAGAGAACACCAGGTCATCATCTGCCAGCCGGCCTTTTGCCAGCTATAAGCGTATACCTCAACGAACTATGAAATCAAGGCAATGAGTAGAAGTACGGCCATAAGTGATAGTCGATATACCTCCTCATTGCTGAGATCCAAGAGCTTGTCGAGCTCGATACCGCGGTATGAAAATGTGCGGAAGGTGCGCTTCTTTTTGAGATCGGCAGCGACTTGAGGGTCGGTGACGTTTGAATCTGCCTGTATTTACAGGTTTGTCGGGCGCATCGCGCTACGGTAATGATACGCACCATGGTGATTGCTGAATAGTCTGATCTCGCGTCGTATTGAGTGGTGAGTCGAGTTGAGTTCAGTCGGAGTCTCAATCACGATTCGGTGGCGTAAACTCTAAACCGGTACTGTACAGTAAACAAGACTAGGAAGTCCCAGAAAAGTGTAAGTTACCCGCATCATCACACACGACGGATAGAATCCACAGGTCCTCCCATTGCGGATTAAACGTGACGATTCACGCTTGAGCTTTTGAGCATTCATTCCTTCTGACTCTAGACATGATCTACCAGTGATTTGTGGCTACCCACCTCTCCACCTCTGACAAAACTAAAACCGCCCAAAAGTCTATACTTTATTCTCATGGGTCATCCAGCACGCGCTGATGTAGCATTGACAGATGCGCTACATCGCTGCGTACCTCCTCTTGAAAATTGCCGGAAACGAGTCACCAACAGCCGATGACATTACGAAGGTCATCACATCTGTCGGTATTGAAGTTGAAGAAGACCGTGTCAATTCACTACTTTCCGAGCTTGATGGTAAAGACGTCAATGCTGTGCGTTTCCCATCTCCCTCTGTCTCTGTTCCAAGCCAATGTACTTTCCTGTAGCTTATCGCTGAGGGTTCTAGCAAGTTAGCTTCTGTACGTGTTCACCTGTGGCTGTTGGTTCACTTGTGGGCAACCTAATCGATCTTGCTCTCGTACAGGTGCCATCTGGTGGGGCTGTTGCTGCGGCGCCAACCTCTGGCGGCGGGGCTGCTCCCGCTGCCGCGGAGGCCAAAGAGGAAGAGAAGAAGGAAGAGAAGGTCCGCATGCTCATCTCCGCCCATGGTTCTCCAACTGATCCCTTTCTCTCATGCAGGAAGAGTCCGACGAGGATATGGGCTTCGGTTTGTTCGATTAGGTTACGGTTGTACCGATGTAATATCCCCAGTGCCTGCGCCTCGTTTTTCCAATGCACGTTGGTCAGCACTTTGACGAGTTGAAATAACTTTCTGTCGAATTCTTGCTGCGGAATACAAGCGCCGGGTAATGAAAGCCTATTCGGCATTCGGGCCCATCATTCATCGTGTGTACTGTAACTTGGCTCTCGTGCAGGCTTGGCTTTGGCCTTGAAGCTTGAAGCTTGACGCCGTAAGTCAGTGGAACGTCGTGCTCGGGACGGCCGCCGCGAGCTTTTTTTTATTTGGGTATGAACCGTGTTTATCACGTGCCGGTTCGAAGGGTCGCCTCGTGCACATGATGACGTTTGTCCGCAAACCTTACAGACGTTCCTCTTTCTCAATTCGTGCAGGGGCGTAAACAAACCTGTTTAATTATGCTGTCACACGTTGTCAGGCCTCATTCCTTGGGGAGAACGTGGCGCTTATCCTGATTATGTCTCTCTCGTGTCACTAACTACGAGGTCTCTTCGTGTCGCTGGACCCACGTCGGATGGTCGCAGGTTACTGCGCGGTTCGCTCTCTAGTACGTAGTGGATCTGGAAACGTATCATCAAGAAAGCAGTGGGAATTTTGCACAACCAACGATCACAAGCGGTGACTTGTGAACCTGTGAAGACTGAATGATTAAGGGCTGTAAACAATTAATTTAACCAAGGGGGATAAAGGAGAGGGGAACAAAATGTATGGGATCGGCGGTACGTCCCCTCGCAACGTTGCGCCACTGTTGCGACTGGAAGCCGTCAATGGGTGAAATTACGGCGTCGTATTCGTAGAGGGCTAATTACCGCAAGGAAAGGAAAATAACGCCGGTACCGTATCCGGGTACAGGGGGTGTCTGTGTGAGACCATCCTTTGGGGTGGGATGCCCCGTCGCTCTGACAATGAGCAATGCAAGGAAGCGAGAGGTGTTGTTGACAACAAGGGTCAGAGGGCAGACAACTGTGTGTCCAGGCCCAGACCGTGCTACGCCTGCCGTCCGAGGGGCCATTGCGTTGAGGCATTTTCAAGGTTGTCCTCGGTACACCACTGAATACTATCTCCGGACTTGAACAAATAAGGAACGGGGTAAAACGCCGCCGAGTTGAGCCGTACGAGTGTCGCACAGCAAGCGATTGCTGAGATGGTGCATGTCTCGTACTTGAGTTGATCGAAGTGATGGATCCGGTGAGGATCAAGGAAGGCCGTAAAAGACTAGCTGATCATGCACTGCGGTGCAGATTTAACCATCAGCATTGGCCGGCGGCTGATGGCCAGCCGCGGAGGATGTTGTAAGGACCGCCGGTTGTTATCTTGAAGAGGCGCGGAAGGTGTGCGGTATCGGAGTGGTTGGCGATATCGACGGGCCTGACCTCGCGCATGATCGCATGATCACAGACACCCCACGCCCCTTCCGGTTCTCAGGTTCTCTTGCGAGGTGCGAGTGGGGGAGACCGAAGGAGCGGTAGCCGCGGGACTCACATTTGCTTCCGAATTGCGTAAAGCCGGCGGCGAAACGGCGAAACACCCAATTAGGCCATAGTCTGGAGGGAGCTTGGCGGCCACAGCAATTTTTTTTTCCCATCACCTCGGCGAGAGCGGCGGAGGAAGGAGGGAAACCTTGGTCATGGGTTAATTTTTAATTTTTATATTTATTCGAAGATCTAGATCGGGCGAATGTGGTAGTCGATCTATTTACCGGTGCTTTGGTCATGACGTTGACGGACCCGCGCCCGCCTAATTTGCCGCTTAGAACCGCATATAGTCCTGCTCCGTGACGACCAAGTTGTCCGTTCTGCCCTCCCCTTTTACTCTTACGCTCTCCAATGGATCGCTTGCCCCTGGACCGTTTCCCTTCCGATTCCTCGCCCACGTCTCCTTTCTCTTCCTCGACACAATCGACAATGCTTCCTGCTTCTCAGACTTTGTTTAGGACTTCTGATGAACCCGACCCATTCAAAATATCTTTCCTCAAAGGTCCGAAGCGTAAACGCCTGGCAAAGGTCCGTACCTCAGCATACAGTCGGTGCTCTTGTTCGTTGACCGCCTAGCAGGCTTGCGACGCCTGCCACAAAAGTAAACGACGATGTGATGGCACTGGTGAGGTTGCCTTATCGTTTTTCTTGCTTGCTTCTGATTGTGCTTCAAGCGCCTTGTAGCAACTGGTATGTACTTTCACTTTGATGTCCCCTCGAACGTGCTTCCTCTTAACTGACTACACACGCCAGTTACTTTGCCGCCAAGGATTGCACCTACACAGACTCTTCCGGACGACCTGTACCCGCGCCTTTGGCATCAAAAACCGACAAGCCTTCGCGGGCTGGCCCGAGTCAGTCCCGCCGGCGTTCTCAAAAGGACTCTTATTTGGAACCGCCTGTTCCTGTATCCACAAATAACCCATCATCTCCTCACGGACAGCCTTTGACGTCACTCCAAACTCCTTCGGACACCGCTCGTGATGATTACGCTGAGACCTCGAAGCGGCCCCGAGTGGACTCCATATCCTCCTTTCCAACCCCAGAATCTCAGGTACCCGTTCCTCTTGCGCCTCGCTCAAGTATCGCGGCTAGTCGTTTTGAAGTTCCCGTCGTCCGTGAGCTTGTGAACCGTACGTAGTTCATTTCCCCTGGCGTTCTCTGCTAACCTTTCTGGACTTAGTCTTTTTTGCTCACTGTCACCCCCATCGTCTCTTCATCCACCAGCCCACCTTCATGGCCGATGTCAGCCTGGGCCGCATACCTTCCTACCTTCTATATGCATTATGTGCTCTCGCCGCCCCGTTTTCCAGGCACCCTGCTGTGCGGACAGATAACCCCCGTACAAGTGGCCTGGCGTACTGCAAGGCAGCGGAAGAACTGATGTTCGATACGCACGGTCGTCTGAGTGTGGACAGAAACCTCATTACGGCACAGGCACTTTGTCTTCTCGAGTCCCACCAATCTCTCTTATCATGGCCTTGGCCTTCCTCTAGTACACATCACCGTGAGTATCTAGGCAAGTTTGAGATCTCGGCCATCATCACATGACGTCGTCATTTACGTTTATCGTATCGCAGAACTCGCCCTGAGTATCTTGAATGAGGACCTTCGTATTCAGGATGAACACCCCTCTGGTTTGGCTCCAGCTCCCACGACTAGCTTCGTGCTTGATGCGATTGGTCGCGAGTGCTCTCGCCGCGCGTTCTGGTACATCAAATTGATGCATCTGACTGCCTTTGCCTACTATCAAATACCAGCGCCTCCTATTGCGCTGGACTTGAAGAACCTGCGCCTTCCTGTAGACGAAGCGAGCTTTGAGTTTGGCGCGCACAATTCTCAATCAGGTTCGTTGGCCTCGTCCCACTCCAGGTTCACCATACCGAGACCTCTGCCTTGACGCCACCAGAGTACCTACACCTGCCGGCGCCACGTACGCAATATGCTTCCGAATATGGACATCTTCTCCGTATCGCCTCTGTGCACGCTCGTCTCGAAGCGTCGTTGAATACCGCAGATAGTAAACCTATTTTTACTTTCTATGCCCACCTCGAGCTCGTTCTCATACGCCTGTCTTGGTGCATCCACAGTTCGGCCTAGCACCCAAGACGCAGCGAAGGCGGTCGTAGAAGAAACTGAAAAGGAGATTTCGGTGCGCGCCTTCCTTGAAACCTCATGGCGATAAAGTTGATCGCATTTTGCATCGTTATTCTGGTCTCTTTAACTTGTGCCCGTGCCCTGCAACACATGCCACTCCGATAGGCGTGGGAATCCTCACTCGCTGATCATGTCCGCTTTAGCGAGGAAGGTGCAGCGCTTCATCTGGCGATGTTCGAGACAAGCTCGAATGCCGGCGCATGGTGCTACTTCATGATGCACACGGTATATGCGTGGTGTGTCCTCACACTCTCAGAGGTACGTGCTGTTCACACGTGTTTCGCTTATCTCTCGCTGATATAGTCGGCTTTTAAGGCAAAAACATGCGGATTGGGCAACGTGACAAACGGTAGCTTCGATTGGGCTCGTGACCGGCTCGTGCTAATCGGAACAAAGCTCGGGAGCAGAGCAAAGAATAGCGTTTTGCGTATGTTTTTCTTAGCCCTCTGATTAGTGCGCGCGTACCTGACTTGTCTCTGGCTTCTTGCAGTTGTCGCGATTCTTTCAGTAAGTCCGTCCGAGGTCGGCCCCATTTCTTCAACTGACGATCATATTCAAATAGGCACTGAAGAGGTTTGGCACGAGTGACCATCCGCAGGTTGTGGCATGGACGAGAGAGTATACCGAAGCGTGCGGAATGGAACTCCCCACAAAACGCATAACCGAGAGGCCGATGCCGATCGCAGAAGCCTTGGCTTCCACAAAGCACATAATACGACCCACTCATCCGCTGCCTCTTCCCCCATCACTTGTCCCCACGGCAAGTGTGGACCGTCTCGAAGATCGAAGCGACGCATCCAGTGCCGGCTCTTCCGGGACATATTTTAGCTCACTACGCAGTTCGTATGACAAGTTGCGAATCACTAACCCTGAACCAGCCCGCTCTCCTGTCCCGGGGTCGGCGCCATCGCTGCCATCATTAAAATCATGTGGGCTGCTGGAATCGTGGACGCATCACCCTCAAATTCTGTCACAGCAGCTCCCAGATGCCGCTGGTATGTCAGAATCCCCAACTTCACCTCCTCCCCCGTGGATGGTACTGCGAATCGCAACCACCACCCCTAAAGACTCTACCGTAGGCCCATCGGAGACCATTGTCTCACCATCTACATCATCACGTGGCACAAAATCGACGATGCCAGTGGGATTGGACTGGCTTGCGCACGAGCAATAACGTTTTATCATACTTCCCCTTGCTCTCACCGCTATCTCGGTTCAATCCGTTCTGTTCTCTACCAATACCGTCGGCGTGTTATCTTGATTTGCATTTGGTGCCTTTGCGAGCTATTTACGGCTCTTTGCCATTAATGTAGAGCATGGGTTATTGGGTTTCGTCTATCTTGTTTTGTCCAGTCAAGGTTTCGCAGTAGTGCGTACCTGATGTGTACCTTATTAGCTCGCTCTGCAATTCAGCCGGTTTCATCGTGAGTTTCATGGGAAAATAACATAATCGATATCAGGGTAAGCGGTGGAATAAAAGTACAAGGTGATTACTTCTTCAAATTACGATGGAGCTCTGGCTGGACGAGAACGACGCGGTCCAAAAGCTTCCCAAGTACATCGTCTTTATGCGTGTTATATGCGTCCGTGATGGTGCGTAACTTCTCCCCTGTCTCCTTATCGACGATGGATTGTGCATCCTGTGTACTCCCAGCGTGCTAGAATGGGATGTTAATCGACAAGGAGTGGTGTAAGAAATAGACGAAAGGGACTTACAGAACTCTGAAAGGCGGTAAATTCTTGGTCCTTTACTCTACGATACTCCTCGATTTCTTTGGTGGCCTCCGTGCGCGCATCCTTCAGCCGTTGTACTCGATCTGCGGGGGATATCAGACTAAACGAGTGATCATCGCAGCAAGCGACTGACGCACATTGGCGGGCTTGTTGCACCACTTTGGCTGCTTCCTTCTCTGCCTCGAGGAGTGTTTGGATACCTTGTGATTGTTGCGCAGCCTGTAAAACATGTTAGTATACCGAGGGGCCGAGATGAGCATGTACATCACCATAGTCTGAGGCAAAGTGAGATTTAAACTCCGGAGCGCTCATGAGCGTATGACCGCGCAGTGCCGCCAGTGCCGTCCGTCAGAACAGACAAGGGCCGCCGGACGCTGGTCAAGAGCAAGCGCAGCGCACCAAACCTGGGCCTCCCTCGCCGCATTCAACACAAGGTTTCCATTGACCCATTCCTACGAAACTAAACAGAAGCCAGGATCTCACTGCAGACTCGGTTTCCAACATGGCGTCGATGGACCCGCTTCAGGCTCTTACTGCCGCGCTCAGCGTTCCCGCAGACTCGAAGGAGCAGTCCGACTTGCTTGCGGCGCTCCGCGAGACTCTGGAGGCTCAACCTCACCCAATTCCAATTCTCTGCAACACGCTGCTCAAGACCGCAGCTAGCTCAAACGATTCATTGCTCAGACGCTGGGTGCTGGAGCTGTTACATTTTGGTATCGCGCGAGCACCTCTGGCGGTCGATACGCGTACACAACGTGCGTGTCTCTTTTTCTAGTTCCACATAACCCTGTCCTGTCGACACACGACTGACGTATAGGTGGGCCCATACCCCGTCTTTTGTATTGTCCCCTTTAGTTGCATCGCGGTCTCTGGACATACTTGCTGGTCTTCTTAACGACAGCAGCCCTTGGACCGTCAAAATCGCGGTGCAGACACTCGCAGGAGCATACCCGCTCCTCTTTCGTTGGCTGTGCGTTTTAGACTTTTGGTACGCCTCGGAGTCATTGGCGCTAATATTTTCGCATCTCTTGCGCACAGATGCACGAACAGAAACGAGCGATCGCAATGGGACACGCTCTCGCGCGCGAAGAGCCGGATCATCGAGCTCATGTGGGCACCCAATACGCAAACAGGTGTGCAGTTTGCCGCCGTCAAGTTCCTGCAAAAGGTCATCCTGGTACAGTCGCGGGGTATTGCGGACCCAAGGGTGAGTAGTCCTTTTGTTGTTTCACGTACACCCTGGCAGAATGTCTCTTTCGCTGAAGCTACAAAACAAAAACGATCCAAATCTTGCAATCGTCCCGGGAGACCACCCGTTCATTAACGCCTCTGCTCTCGAAACCGAAGGTGTAACTCTTCTGCAACGTCTCATCACCGATCTGTATACAAAACAGTGCGTAGGAACAACGGGTTCAGCACATGGCCGAACTCCTGATTTGTCTCTAGAAACCCAGACCATATTTCCGCCATCCTGAACAGCTGGTCAAACCTTGTCAAGCTGCGGCCAGGCTTCGTTCAGATTGTAGTATCTTCCCTCACATTATGGACGCCCGCCCCGCTGCTGGGCCTGCCCTTCTCCGCCATCAAAAGTGTTGAAAAGTCTGTACGCATTCTTTTGACACACATATCACGGTGCGCGCCTCTGAGAATATTGTTTACTTCAACACTTACTGGAGCAACGACGTCTTTGCACAGCTCACCGTCCGGCACAAACTTTGCACGTGAGATCAACGAAGCTCTCAACAAGCAGACTCAGCGCATGGAACAGGCCGTGGCAGACGAGAGAACACGTAAGGCTATCGCAGCGCAAGCCCAGGCAGACGCTCGCAAGCGTCCGCTGGCCACTGCGACCTCAAGCGAAGAAGAAGCGAAGCGCCAGAGGGTCGAGGCAGATTCGAATGGGGACGCAACGGCGCTGTTGGCAGCGTTTGACTTTACAACGCTCCCCGTTGCACTCATCACGGAGCTCATCGTGGCGAACCTACAGGCATTCTCCGATGAAACTTTTCAGGCGCATGTCAATGCGTACCGCCGTCCCGCACCCGCAAGTATCGCCGCCCCTGCTCCGGTGTCTGCGGCTGCAGCTCCAGTATCTGCTGCTGTTCTTGAAAACTCTGTGACATCGGAAAGTACACCGTCAGCGAGAACGCCACCGACGATGCCAGCGGCGGATAGAGCAAGGGAGCGGGCGTTGGCGCAGGGGTCGTCAGCCCAATTAGACGAACCCAGCTCATCTAGTAGAGTTAAGGAAGAACCCATGGACCCGCTGCAGATGGACATGGACGAAGATATTGAGTACGAGCCAGACAGTCTGAACCTTGAGGTACGCCCTCGTTTGTCTGCGTACCCCCAGCTTGTAACTCATGTTTCCGTTTGTTGCAGCTGGAACCTATGCAGGAAGATGACGATGCGCTCGCTGCGGCTGAGATCGACGCCAAACAACTAATGCCGCTAGACTTCCAAGTTCCATCGCCGATCGTTCTCGGCGAAGCGGAGCGGGCAACGGCTGTCAAATCTGCTGCCACGCGGATATGGCAAAGCTCGGGCGATCTCGCAATCGGACTGCACGATGGCGGGCGGGACCTGTGGATGCTACTCCTTGTGCGAATGATCACGCGTGTCGTCGACCCAGAGGACGGCAAAGGCAAAGGCAGGGCCGAGGGTGAAGGCGAAGGCGAAGGCAACAAGAGCTTGGATGCAGACGTGGAGATGGACGAAGAAACGGTAGAACTGTACGAGCGGCAGGACCGGCTAAGAAAGGTGTTGTGCGACTACATAATGGCCGATTTTTCTGGGCGGTAAATTTCAATTTCACATGTTGTTTTGCTATGGCTAACTGGCACTCAGGATACGACTCGCGACGACTTGGATGAATGAGGAGTGGTACAATGATCAAGTAAGGCTCTTATCGGACAATGACTGGGTAGGGGCTCCCCTTATCTCTCATGGGCCGCATTGACATTGTATCAGCGCCCCAATTACGAGGTCTGGCTAAATCAAATCGTGGCCGAGTACCAGTTACGCCTTGATAGAAAAGATCGGATGTTTGCGCGTTTCCTCCTTGATTTGCCTTCCGTTCCCTCGGACGTGTTCACTCTCCTTCGGGATTTGTGCACTGAACCAGAGAGGTATGCCGCGGTAGTCATTTAACGTTGCCTATCTTCGTCATTGAAACTATTTCAGGATGCAAATCGGGTTTCAAACCTTACGGGATTTCGTTACTCAGCGGCCAACACTCCGCGGGGAAGCAATGAACATCCTTTTGGAGTTGACCACACATCCAGGTGCGGGTATCACTGATCAGCGGCATCGGGAACGCACTGACGACGGCGGCACCCTTTTCTAGAAAAGGTCACGCGTAACGCCGCAATCTTGACTGTGAAGCGTTGTATGGGGGAATTCCAAATGACGGACGGCGTGATACGTGATTTTGCTTTGCAGTTGCTCCGCCGACTTCAAACATCCCGTACGGTCGACAAACCCCCGATAGGAGATGCCGTGGCAACTGCGGGTAATGAAAATATGGAAGACGGGCAACTGCCGCCAGATGATCTGCTGCAAACGCCATATTTGCCAGAGCGCTTGGAGCTCCCTAGCCAGAAGCCCCAAGTGGTGCAGCATGTGGAACTGTTATTTGCACTATCTTCAAAGGTCCCAGAGTTCCTAGACGAGTGCGTCGTTCTGTCCCCCTGTATGTGTTGAGATTCTGACTGTGTGCCGTGCTAGGATCTTCGTAGCGTATGGAGACATGGACACCAGCGTCCAAGAGGCCATCCAGGACCTAATCACCGCCCTCGTACGATCACTCGGGTCTGGGCACGGGAAACTCCTTACTTTAATGCGCACGTTCCCCCCTGGCGCAGAGACGCTGGCGCTCCGCATCCTGAATATCTTCACGGAGCACGGACGGCCAAGTTCACAGCTCGTCGCTCTTGTCAAGGGACTGATCGCTGAGCGTGACCTCGACGCTCGTTTCCTTATCCCGATCATCGCCGAGATGGACAAGCCCGATATCATGAAGCATCTTCCGCGCATCGTTTCGATCCTGAATGGTACGCAGGAAATGAAGGAACTCGTGCGGAGTGTTTTTGGTGCCGTTGTTACGACACCTCCGCAAACGTTCGGAAGTGTGACTAGCAATCTGCCACGTGTACGGCAAAGCGAGCTACTCACACCCGCGGAACTGATGGTGCTGCTCCACGACACGGAAAAGGAGATTGGAATCAAAAGCGCAATCGAAGGTTAGTGTCGGCTTATTCTCGTCCCCGACTCTGTGCTCACCTCACCTGCAGCCATTGGAATCTGCTTCTCGATGACGGACGTCTTCCGCTCTGAGATCCTTGCAGTAGTCATGCAACAGATCCTTGATGAGCCAGTCCTACCAACTTTGTTCATGCGCACAGTGAGTCGCGACTTCCCCAAGTCCCCACGTAGTACCACGCTCACATATACAATCAAGGTGATCCAAGCTGTCAAAACGTACAAGTCGCTGACGGGCTTCGTCTCCACGACGCTACTATCACGGTTGATCACAAAAAAGATATGGACAACCCCCTTGCTCTGGGAGGGTTTCATTCGCTGTGCGCAGATTGTCGCGCCAGCAAGCTTTTTGGTACTGTTGCAGCTCCCGAAAGAGCAATTACGGGAGCTAGTGGCGAAGCAGCCGAGCTTGCGAGGCCCACTACGCGATTTTGTCCAGAAAAAAGGTGGCAATCCTGCACGAGCCGCCGTCTACTTGGAGATCATTGGCGAAGACGAGCCGCAGGGAGGGGGAATAACAACTCCTGAGACACCCCCGCCAATTGTACCATCAACTACTACGGCCGCTACCGCCGAGCCAATGCCTTCGTAACACCACTGTTCAGATGTTGTCTTTGCATAGATGTAGCATGTGTATATTTTTGTTTTCGGTTCAATGAACATTGCTGGATTCCCCTGCGCCAAACCTATGGGTCGATGTCGTCCGTTCAGAGACAGCCTAGTCAGTCTCAGTCGCCTGTGCTGCAGCTGCTCGCTCCTTTGCTTTACAACCTTCATCGGTCGGCCACAGGCAGAGTGCACGATCACGAGTCTATCCATGCCGACCGAACACGCTGACGAGAATGGTGGATATCTGCCCAAAGCCCACGGACCGCCCACATCTCCTCGCTCTTCCGAGGGTTCGCCGTCTTCGCTCATCATGGCACGCGGTAGGTCGAGGGTCAGGAATATCTCTAGTGATGCAGATCCCTTCTCAGAGGAGAACCTACGCAAGCGGTGCGCATCCCGAGAGATATATTCTCCATTTGGTACCTTATCGTTGAAGCACACACTTTTTTTTTTATTGCACTTCAAACACTGGCAGTGGCTACCATAGTCTCAAATCGTTCGACCAGACGTTCCGCCTGGAAAAGCGATGGAAGCTTGTACGCGAAATGGGCTCTGGAGCGTACGGCGTTGTAATGTCAGTGCGCATCCTTTCCACGTTGGCCTCGGCCCTTTTTACAGTAACAACCGACATGCGAGATTGTCAGCTCAGCTGCAGACGAGATCTCGGGAGAGACGGTTGCAATAAAGATGGTCACGCGTGTCTTCGCAAAGACGTCGTTGGCGAAACGTGCACTGCGCGAGCTCACACTTCTTCGGCACTTCAGCAATCACGAAAACATCACCGGGCTTATTGACGTTGATGGCATCACGGAAAGCTTCAATGAAATGTGAGCGTTATAATCTACAAAGCCCGCCACCCGCCTTGAAAATTCTTTTTCTAGGTACCTCTTCATGGAGGTGAGCCGTTGCAGGTACATGTAGCCCAATCACTCTGATTCTGAGCTTCTGGAACAGCCTATGGAAGGTACGGCCCCATGCACCCAGACTTATTCCTACGTTTCGCTCATTCCTGGGCCTTCGTATAGCGGACTTGCACCAGATCATCAAATCAGGGCAGATGTTGACCAACGAGCACGTGCAGTATTTTACGTATCAGATTCTACGAGGTATAAACACCCATCGGGTTGTTCTTTCTTGCGATTTACCCTCTGCTTGTACGCAGGCATGAAGTATGTACACTCCGCCTCTGTGGTACACCGAGACCTCAAACCCGGCAATCTGCTCGTCAACTCAGACTGTGAGCTCAAAATATGCGACTTTGGCTTGAGCCGAGGCTTTGACTCCACTCCTGAGGAGGGCACATCACAGATGACCGAATACGTCGCGACGCGTTGGTATCGTGCGCCCGAGGTCATGCTGGCTCTCAGGTCTTTATTCCTTATTGCTCACTTCTTGATGATATCTTGACATTATCCTTCACAGGCGGTATGGAACAGCAAGTATGTGGCAGTCAGACGACACGTCATCGCATTGAGCCCATCTGTCTACTCTAGTCGACGTCTGGTCAATAGGCTGCATACTTGCGGAACTTCTCCTCGGACGCCCCTTGTTCAAGGGCAAGGAGTGAGCGTAACAACTCCGCAGTACTGCATTTACTCTAATCTAATCTTTTCGCGTTTAGTTATGGTGCGTTTCCGTGCGTGTGATGGAGACCTGTCGCTTACCGTGACCGTCAGTGGACCAGCTGAACAAAATTTTAGAAGTGCTTGGTAAGTTGACTATTGCGAATAAAGCCAGATAGACTCTCAATGGAAATGAACGCAGGTACTCCTAGTAATGATATCCTAAGACGTGTGGCAAGCGAAAGGGTGCGTGCTCGTCCTTGTGGCCCAGACAACTGCTACAAGGGTCGTTATAGGCCCAAGCCTATGTTCGCTCGTTACCTATCCGAAGAAAGGTTTCATTTAAGAAGCTCATCCCACAAGCCGATCCACAAGGTGGCGCTTCCATTTATCTGCTTCAGATTAGAGTAACGACCCACCCCGTGCAGCTCTTGACCTCCTAGAAAAAATGCTCAGCTTCGATCCCACCTCTCGCATCACCGTTACTCAGGCGCTCGTGCATCCTTGGCTCGCAGCCTACCACGACGTGAACGACGAACCCTCCTGTCCCGAGAAGTTTACCCGCTGGCGCGAAATTGAAGAGCTAGAAACTATCGAGCAATTCCGCGCGGCTCTTTGGGCCGAGATGAACGACTTCCGCCGCGAAGTGCGTGCCGTTGGCGCCGAGGCGGATGAACAACCCTCAGCGCTGCCGTCCGAGATGCCGGCACGCAGTCTGAGCACCCCGTCAGAAGCACCTCTGTCCCCGCAAAAAGAAAACTTAAGCCCAGAGGTTGCACGGTCGAGGAGACAATCTACGGGCGGCAGCCCCCTGATGGAGCGTCGAGATAGTATGGACGAACGCGCACGTCCGCGCGCGCGCGACCCTGTTGTTTCATATTCACGCAGGACAAGCGTATACTCGGCACGTGATCGAGATTCTATCATCTTCGGGGAGCCAGATGGCCTCCCAGTCACCATGACGCGTACATCCTCGTTCGCGGGAGAGGATGCGGGGTTACCTCCGACGGGTCCTGGAGTGAACGCTTTCCCATTCCCAAGTAGCGGCGCGCCGGAAGGTTACGTCGTACCCGCACGCCAACGCACTGCCAGCATGGGTGGGCCAGGCGTCGTCGGTTCTCGGTTACTACGCACATTGTCTACGGTGTCGATACACGAAACGGTTGGTGTGGGCGCGGCCGCGGAGGTCGCGAGGTTGATTAGGGCAAAGGAGACCACTGCAGATGCCCCGCCGAGCGAGATGCCTAAGGAGATTGGAGGTGAGGGATCCGAGTGGGGAGGGAAGGATGGTGGTACTTGAAAGTACGAGCTACTATAGACCATACTGCATCTGCAGGGACTTTCAGATAGATAGATATATAGACATGTGCCGGGCTCCTAGGTGATACAGATGAGTGAATGCTGTGTCTAATCATTACAGTAATCATTCCCCGAGAAGTTCCTTCAGACCTAGAGAGAGATTAACACCGTGATGCGACTCGTGCAGGGTGGGAAATGTAGACACGTACGCTCTATAATACTAAGATAGGCTGTTGCACTGGGGCTATCAGGGTATTCTTCTAAGAAGCTTACGCCGTAGTCCGCACTCTTTCCTATCCGTGGGTCAAGTGGTACTGAGCCCAGGAGTTCGACACCCATTTCCTTTGCGAGTCGGGCGGCCCCACCAGTCGTGGGCCGGAAGATTTGAGACTCTCCCTTGCAGTTAGGGCAGACGAAGCCAGCCATGTTCTCGACAAGTCCGAGAACGGGCACGCCGACCTTACGACAAAAGTCGATCTCGCGCGCAACATCCTGGAGTGCAACCTCCTGTGGAGTGGTTATAAGCACGGCTCCATCGATCCCGCTTTCCTTCAGGAGTTGAATAATGCTGAGGTGTTCATCGGATGTTCCTGGAGGTGTGTCGACGACGAGGTAGTCGAGCATGCCCCAGTCCACGTCCTTGAGGAACTGTGCTATGAGCCCGTTCTTCTTCGGGCCACGCCACATAACGGCGTCCTTGGAAGAGGGAAGCATGAATCCTACGGACATAGCGCCGAGGTTGTCCTGTACATAGACGGGCGACCAGCCGACAGCAGAAGTGTGAACCTGCTCGGATGCGATGCCAAGGATGGTGGGGATCGAAGGTCCACAGATGTCGACATCCAGGATACCGGTCTTGTGTTCTTCAGTGGGAGCCCCATAAGCCGCGAGGGCAAGAAATGCGTACCTGCACGTCTGGATCGGACGCAAATGCCCAACCAAGTTGCGCGGCGAAGGTCGACTTGCCGACGCCCCCTTTACCCGAGAGAACAAGGATCTTGCGCTTCACTTGTGTCATGCGTTCGCGTACGAGCGGTAACGCGGGGTCTGGGCCCTTTGTGGTTCCTGATGCACATACGTCCTGGTTGGGACAGCCTGCACATGCTGCAGACTTGCCTGCTAGCTCGGACTCGGTGCCCTGAGGAAGTGTGAGTGCTATTTGGATGACGAAGAGAATAGGCACACTTACGGGACAATGCTCCGGTGCATTATCTGGGACGCTTGTTGGTTGTTGTACGGCCAACATCGTTATCACTCGTCAAAGATCAAAGTCAAAGTCAAAATCGGGGCTGAGTCAATTGACTGGCCGGATCTTCCCGGCCCGGTTCTAGTGGACGCGACCACGTGATCTGATATGTTGGCTTATTACTTAGTACTCAATACTTAGGCCTTAGATTCCACGTTCGCGACCAGCTATGAACACGCCCGCCTTTGATTACTATAGAATTCTTGGTCTTTCAAAAGACGCTTCTTTCGAAGACGGTTTGTGGCTCTCTCAACTCAACCTATACCGTTCACGTTGAACTTGCGACAGTGCGCCGCGCATACAAGCAAAAGGTGTTGGAAACCCATCCAGACAAACTCCCCCCTGACTCGACCGAGGATGAGAAAGAAGCCTCTCATGAACAGTTTAGCAGAGTATGCTCTCAAAGATTCGGCCGTTACCCTTTCTGAACCGGTAGCCCATAGGTGCACGAGGCCTCGGAGATATTAGGAAATCCCGACAAACGTCGAGTGCGATCTACTTTTGTTCGATGTTATGTCACTCTTACGAGCCCCCCTGTAGGAATATGATATCCACTACCGGGAACTTCCTGACCCGAGCGTTAAATCCGCCTTCAGCCCGAAGTCTTCCACCGTTTCTATGTCTAGATCGAACTCGGTCGCCACCGTTCACACTACGGGGCCTGCGAACGTTGCCAGGACTTTCTCCACGGTCTCCTCTGCATTTTCCCGCTCAGCTTCTAAACCGTCCAAACCATCCAGCGACACAATTCCCCCCATATCCCGAACAGATTCCATGAAGAGCGTGCACACCGCGACTGCGCCTGTTAATGCCGTGTCTAGAACTAATTCCACTGCGACTGCGCCTCTAATTGCGACCAGAACAAATACAATCTCGTCCTCTCGCAGCGCAAATGACGTCCCATCGTCAATATCCCGAGCAAATTCGTCGGCTAGTGCACGCGATGACCAGGATAAAGTATCGCGCTCCAACGCTTCTGCTATTGTTCGGGATGCGCCACCGTCACCTTCAGTGACCAGGAGAGATTCTGTTCTATCAAAGACTCCATCTACCCAAAGTGATACTGTACCGCCTGCACTACCATCCGTCTCCCGTGCAAATTCCGCCGCCACCGTCCGTTCGTCAGTCTCCACTTCCTCTACAACACGTAGCGCGTCGGAAAAGCCCAAAACTATTCTCGGCGCACCTGGGTCTGTTTCCAGGTCTAACTCGACCTTGACGGCCGCCGTTCAACCTGTCTCCAGATCCAATTCTACTGTGGCCGCCTCTCAGCCTACCAGCGTATCCAGATCCAACTCTGTTTCCACTGTCACTGCCCTCTCTCTTCACGAATCTTCGTCTATTGTCAGGTCCAACTCCTCCGCCACTGCACTCACTTCAGTCTCTGCGCGGTCGAAGGCAGTGAGCAACTACACGAATCGGATGTCTGTGGCTACTGTCACCAGTGCATTCTCTGACCTGCCCACACCACCTTACTCGCATCCTGAAGATTATGAAGCACTGGTCGATGCCATGGTGCAGGAATTATACCGCCTCAACCCAGGGTGGGTAGAACGCAAGCAGAGGCTTGAGGAGGTAACCCACTTTCTGCGAGCTCACATTAGATGTACACTGACTTTCGTTTGTCGCGGTATAGATAAAGGCGCAGCGCGAGGCGGGAATTAAGATCGATTCCCAGGCGTGGCGCGCGTCGTGGGCATCGTGACGAATACCTTGTCATTCTTGCTTAATGATTTTTATTTGCTAGGACTTATTACGTGGTTCGGACTGGACTCCGAGTCCGTTTGTTTGTACTAACTTGCTTACATGTTGGGTCGCGTATTGGCTGTGCGTTTCGTTCGGATATTGATATTCACGGAAATGGCTTGTAGGATTTGCTGGATGGATGTTGTCTACGAATGGCTCATGGACTATGAACACTGGGTGGATGAAGCTGTGTGAGTGGATCGAGTTGCTTGTTTCTGGGTCGCAGTGGATACTCGAATTGATATCAAATATATGTCCGCCATTCAGTTTGTTTCTCCTGCTCACTTCGCATCCCACTCAACACTGCAGCTAAGTAGCTTCGTCGGGCTGACACCTCAGAGGCCCCTCCACGAAAAGTTTCGACCGCCTCGCAGCCGCTTCCCTCGATGAGGCGATCCCGCGCAGTGGGTCAATCCCACTGGTTTACCTTGACTGGCGCCTGCGATACCGTACACGACTGTATAGTCCGATTGCTTTGTCATGCACTTCGAATATAGCGCCGCTACTCAGCAGAGGTTATGAGTGGTGATTCTCCAAGGTCGGGTGGTTTGTAACATGCTGCGTCATCGTGGCCAGTCATCTAGGAAATACCGCCAGAGTGACTAGTTATACATAAGTTAGTTCCTGCCCTCAGCTCACTTTCTATTCATCACAGACGAGTATCTGCAATGGCACCCGCTTTACAAAGGGCCATTGTCGTTCAGCAAGACGGCTCAGTTGCGTTGCGTGAGATCGCCGTACCCAAACCT
>Ga0137385_10001061_pt1 | contig 22854 bp, 21 predicted proteins | sample SagtaG_FD_104921 | JGI IMG/M metagenome (GOLD analysis project Ga0137385, IMG submission 104921) | Vadose zone soil microbial communities from Sagehorn Ranch, Mendocino, California, USA - Sage2_R_80_16 metaG | ecosystem: Environmental > Terrestrial > Soil > Vadose zone | place: USA: California... | reverse complement strand
GTCAGCACTTTTCCCATTCCATACTGGCGCTCGAAGCGGCTGTCGATGGACTGGGCATCACGGTCAGCACGCCGGCGCTTGCACGCAATGAGTTGAGGAACGGCAAGCTCGTCAAACCGTTTCCGTTCGAGATGCCGCTCAGTTCGAGCTACTATCTGCTGTCGAACGAGAACGTGGCGCGGCGCGAAGCGGTTGCGGCGTTTCGCGAGTGGGCTTTCGTCGAAGCGCAAAACGAGCGGGATGAGCATGCGCGTACGCTCAACCTTGACTAGCAGACATCGCGAGGCCGCATCGGAGGGCCGCGCCTAGCCGTCGAAATGCCAGGATCGCAGCGGACGATCCGGTTCAGCGCAATGACCCTTATGTCCCGCTTCGCGAGCAAGACTGCAATCCCTTCCTTTCCCTCGTCGGAGCAGTGAGAGAAAACGAAACCTCGGCCATTACAACGATCGGTACAACTCACGCGTTGTGTCTCGCCGGCTCTCGCAATCAATTGCGTGTACTGCCCACACACCTCAGTCGTTCGACGACAACGAGCAACGTCGTCGAAAACAGCACGAGAATGGTGACCAGCGCGACGATCGTTGGAGTAATGCTGTCGCGGATGCCGCTAAACATCTGACGCGGTAACCTCTTCGTTGTTTCGATGGCGAAGAGAACATGGCTAAACCGATACTCGATGACGAATTGTGGACACTGATCCAGCCGTTACTGCCACCGCCCAAACCCCGGCGGCTCGCGCATGAACTGCTGGCGCCGGTTGCGCGACTGGCAGGAGGTCGGAATCTGGGACCGGTTGCACGAAGAGCTGCTGGCCAGACTGCGCTCGGCCGATCGCATCGACCGGTTACGCGTCATCGTCGATTCCTTCTCCATACGGCCCCGCGAAACGCGCGACGCACCGAGCGCCGAAGCGGTCGACTGCGAGTCCCGTCAACGGCCCACACAGCGCCAGCAGAATCTGGCCGTACAACACAGCGGAATTGATGCTCGTACGCGACCAGCCCGTTTCGGCGATGATCGGCTTGACGAACACGCCGAAGCTGAACAGCAGCACGGGCCCCGTATTGACCAGCATATTCAGGCCGGCGCCGGCGACCACTGCGCCAGCACGCACCGAAACAGCGGAGCGCGCGTTGCGACGCCAACCGGAAAGCGAACTCATCGGTCTGTTTCCCAAGGCACTTCGCCGTCGTGCTCGCCTAGCGCAGGCGCGGGAAAGCGGGCAGTGAGCAGGTTGCCGTCGAACACACCGGGATAGCGCACCGAGCGCACCGGCCCGAACGCCGTATCGAGCGTCGAATAAAGCTGGTTATGCAGCACCTGCGGATCGTTCAGATGCTCGTTCGGGTCATTGACCGGGCCGCACGGCACTTCGAGCTCGCGAAACTTCGCGAGCCATTCGCGGCTGGTACGCTCCTTGAGCGGCGCTGCAATGCGCTGAAAGAATGTGTCCGTCATTTCGGCCTTGTCGGCAATGCCGCGTAGCTCGTCTTTCCATTCCGGGTGGCCGATCGCCTCGAGCGTCTTCGCCAGTTGTTTTCCCGACACCGGCGACAACACGATGTAGCCATCCTGCGTCGCGACGACAGGTTGCGGCGGCGCCCGCCATGACGAATCGTCATTCAGATACGTGCGATGCTGGAACATATCCGGGAAATTGAAGTACGAGACCATGTCGAGCATCGACGTCTGGATGTGCACGCCTTTGCCACTACGATTGCGCGCCAGCAGCCCCGCCAGCGCCAACTGACAGACGAAGCTCGCGGAGAGCTTGTCGACCATGAAACTATTGGTTGCCTTCGGCACGCCGCCAGCGGCCTCATACGCAATCAGACCGGTTCTTCCTTGCACCAACGCGTCGAAAACCGGCTCTCGCGCGGCATCGCCGTCAGGCCCATAGCCCGTGATGGAGAGACGAATCAGCGACGCATTGAGCGCCTCGACGGTTTCCTTGCCGATACCAAGTCTTTCGGCGATATGCGGGCGCAGATTGTCGATGCAAATATCCGCACCGCGCAGCAACTGCTTGAATGAATCGAGACCCTGCGGCGTCTTCAGGTCGAGCGCGATCCCCTGCTTGCCGCGGTTCGCATTTCCCCACACGACGCCCACGCCGTGACGGCTCAACCCAAAGTTGCGATAGGGATCGCCGCCGGGCGGTTCGACCTTGATCACGTCGGCGCCCAGATCCGAGAGCATCTGCGCGGCGAACGGTCCGGCCAGATAGCTGGCCGCTTCGACGATCTTGATGCCGGCCAGTGGACGAATGAAGGCATCGCTGGCCGGCGCGGACGTTTCTGGCGTGGTGTGCGTGGACATACTTTGAACTCTCAGGAATGCAGTTGCGTGGAACGACTCGCACTGCGGGCTCGCAGTTGCGCGAGGTCGAGAACCGTGTCGATGGTGGGTGTGGGCGTGGCGGCAAACGCACGCAGTGCGTCGATGGAGCGCGTCAGCACGTCGAGTTCGAGCGGACGGCCGTGTTCAAGATCCTGCAGCATCGACATCTTGTGTGCGCTAGCGCCGAGCGTGATGGCAATGCGTTTGTCCGGCGCCTGCGGAATGTCGACGCCGAGTTGCCGGCCAATTACATCGGCCTCTTCCATCATGGCATGGACGACAGGCAACACGCCTGCCGCCTCTGCCATTTCGCCGAGGCGCGCGAGCGTGAGCACGGCTACCGGATTCCAGCACAGGCTGTTGACGAACTTAACCCAGATATCGCCGCGGATATTCTCGCGCACCGGCGCGTAAATACCGGCCTCGCTCAGCAGTTCGCTCAGGCGCACTACGCGCTCGCTTCTGGAACCGTCGATTTCGCCGACCGGACAGGCAGCCCGTTCTCCGTCCTGCACGACGCAACCCGGTTCGGGCGAGTGCGCACCGATCCAGTAAGCGATACCCAGTGCCTGTGCCGGGGGCATGGCCCGCCAATGCCGATCATCCGGATCGAGGAGCGTCAGCCGGCTATCGGCAACCGCACCTTTCTGACCGTAGAAGAAGTAGTACGGAATGCCGGTGGTCGGCGGGAGCACAGTCGTTCTCGTGCCAATCAACGGCGCGATCGTGTCGAGCACGCTATCGACCTGATGGGCCTTCAGCGTAAGAAAGACATAGTCTTGCGGGCCAAGCGCGCGCGGGTCGTCAACTGCATTGACCGCCACGGAGAACGTCTCGTGCGGCGTGGTGACATGCAGGCCGGTCGCGTGCAGCGCGGCAAGCGTACGCCCGCGTGCCACGACACTCACCTCGGCGCGCGCCGCTCGCGCCAGATGCCCCGCGATATACCCTCCTATCGCGCCGGCGCCAACCACGGCAATCCTGATCTTTTGCGCCATGGCTGCGATTAGTAAAGGCCACCATTCACGTCGACGATCGCGCCGTACATGTAGCTGGCCGCGTCGCTCGCCAGAAAGCCCACCACGTTCGCGATTTCTTCAGGCTCCGCGGCACGCTGCGGCGCGGTGCCAGCGATGAATTTGTCGCGCGCGGCTTTCGGCACGGCTGCCCCCATCGCGGTATTGACCGTGCCGGGGGAGACCGCGTTGACACGGATGCCGTGTGCGCCCAACGGTTTCGCAAGGCCACGCGTAATTGCCATTACCGCGGCCTTCGATCCGCCGTAATCCGTCACCGCGCTGCCGGTATGCCCCACGATAGATGCCAGATTCACGATCGCCCCGCCGCCGCCCACCTCGACCAGACGCCGCGCCACCGCTTGCGAGGCAAAGAACATGCTGCGCACGTTGACGTCGAAGGTGAAGGCGTAGTCAGCAGGCGTGATGTCGAAAAACGTCTTGCCGTGCCAGACACCCGCATTGTTGACCAACGCCCGCACGGTGCCGTACTGGCTATCGATCGCGGCAAACGCTTCGCCGATTGCATCGAGGTCGGTCAGATCGCACTGGCGATATGCGCCACCCCGTGCACTTTTTTCGGCAATATCGAGACCTACTGCGGTGTATCCCTGTTTCTCCAGCACGGTGCAGATGGCCTGCCCAATCAGGCCATCCGCACCGGTAACGACGGCGATTTTTTCTGGCATGTCCTCTACTCCATGTGAACTCGTTGATAGCGGAAAGTCGTCTCATTCAGCACGTTACTCAGCGCGCTTCCCAGGCAGCCGACGGATTGGCGAGCACGCTGTCGGTGTGTTCGCCGAGTCGCGGCGGTGGACGCCGAATCTCGCTGGGTGTCGCGGAAAATTGCAGCGGATTTTTGAGGACCGCTAGCGGACCCGCAGCCGGATGTTCTATCGTGTGGACGAGATCGCCGGCGACGCGCGGATCGTTGAAGACCTCGTCCCACGTGCGCACCGCGCCGTAAATCGCGCCTGCTTCACGCAGCACCGTTTCCCATTCGGCCAGCGTGCGCTCACGAAATGCCGCAGCGACCCGTTCATCGAGCAACTGGCGGTTCGTCAGGCGTGCAGATTTCGTCGCGAACAATGGGTCGGTCGCCATCTCTCCAAGCCCCAAGGCGCGCGCGAGGATGGCCCAGAATTTGTCGTTGATCGAGATCACCATGACCTCGCGGCCATCGCGTGTCGCATAGGTGTTGTTGGGCACGATGTCCCAGTGCTCATTGCCGGTCCGAGGCGGAGTCTTGCCAGTCGCCGCGTAATAGACGTCGCGCGGCGCGATACTGAAGATCGACGCATCGAGCATCGACAGATCGACCCGCTGGCCGACACCGGTTTCGTAGCGCGCGATAACCGCGTTGAGGATGCCGGTCGTGGCGAGTAGCGCGGTCACGAGATCGGAGAAAGGAAAGCCCGTCTTGAGCGGACCGCTCTGCGCCGTCCCCGTTATCTGCATGAGTCCGGATTCGGCTTGCACGACCTGGTCGAGCGCCGGACGATCGCGGTCCGGCCCTTCGCGGCCGAAGCCCGTAATCGAGCAGTAGATGAGACGCGGGTTGAGCGCCCGCAACACGCCGCAGCCCAACCCCAGCTTCTCGGCAAGTCCCGGGCGAAAATTCTCGACGAGCACGTCGGCCTCCGCGGCCAGGTCCTTGACTGTCTCGCGTCCCCGCGCGGTTTTCAGGTCGAGCACGACACCGCGCTTGTTGCGGTTCATGCTGAGAAAGAACACCCCGTCGCCACCAAGCGTCACTTCACCCGACGCGCGAAACGGATCCCCTTCCGGCGCTTCGACCTTGATCACGTCGGCGCCGAAATCGCCGAGCATCATCGTGGCCATCGGGCCGGTCATCATCTGCGTGAAATCGAGCACACGCAATTTGTGTAAAGCACCCAACGTCGCCTCCTTTCCATGAAACCTGCGTACATAACAAAGCGTTCCGACGCGCTTACGATGACGTGTCCACGCCGTCCGACGACTTGTAGAACGCTTCCCGGCCGTGGCTCGATGCCCGCACGCCGGACTCACGCTTCGCCCTCATGAAATTGAATTCGTCTTTTTCGTAGCGCACGTTAGTGGCCAGTGCATGCATCACGTAGCCGTACGAGAACTGACTGGTGAGCCGCAGCGAGTCATAAGCCAGATGGGCAGCTGCCTTGCCGATCGCCAGGCCGTCGCGCGGCAAGCGGACGATACGTTCGACCCATGCTTCGCCGGCCTCGGTGAGTTCCGCTTGCGGCACGACCTTGTTCACGAGCCCGGCGGTAAGCGCCTCCTGTGCGGTCCACAGTTCGGCAAGCAACAGGAGCTCGCGTGCCTTGCGCGGCCCCATCGCCATGATTTCCCACGCACCGAAGTACGACGCACCTGACAGGCCGAGCTTCTGCTCCGGATGGCCGATCTTTGCGTTGTCCGACGCGATCGACAGGTCGCAACCTTCGGCGATGTACAAGCCCGCGCCGATGCAATAGCCGCTGATCAACGCAAGCGTCGGCTTGGGCGACAGAAAAATGCGCTGAAAACGGGCGATGTAGTGCCTGTCGTGATGCAGGCGTGCCCGCTGACTCGGACGGCACGGCTTGCCCTTCGCATCGAGTTGCGGTTCGCCGTATTCGTGGCCGACTTCGGCGAGATCGTGCCCGGTGCAGAAGTCTCCGCCCGCCCCGCGAAAGACGATTACGCGTACATCGTCATCGGCCTCAGCGCGATCGAGGTGATCCATCAGCGTGTCCAGCATCTGCCCGGTCAGCGCGTTCTTCTTCTCAGGTCGGTTGAACGTGATGTACGCGCGGCCGTCTCGCGCTTCGTATGTCACCAGTTGATTTGGGATTTCATTCACTTCAATAACCTCATTGGTTGAACCAATAAAACAAAGTCTAGGTAGCGGCCGGGTGACTGTCAAGCGCCACACGCCGGTTCTATTCCAGTGGATCAATCCAGATTGATGGTGACGCTTTTCACGTCCGTGTAAAGCTCGAGCGCCTCGCGACCTCGTTCACGGCCCCAGCCCGATTGCTTGAAACCGCCAAACGGCAATGCCGGATCAGGCACGGAATGCGCGTTCACGCCGACCGAGCCGGCCTTGATGCGCCGCGCGAGTTTGTGCGCGACGCCGAGGTCGCGGGTCCAGATGCTGGCCGCAAGCCCGTAGCTCGTATCGTTCGCGACCGCTGCGAGCTGCTCGATTTCGTTGTCGCGAAAACTCATCGCGCACAGCACGGGACCGAAGATTTCTTCGCGCACCACGGACATCGTCGGCCGGGTATTCTTGAGGACGGCCGGTGTAACGAAATAACCTTGCTTAGCCTTGCAGGGCGCGCCGCCCAAAACCGTCGCTCCGTCATTGCGCGCGGCCTCGAGATAACCGGTGACACGGGCGTGCTGCCGGGCTGAAATCAGCGGCCCCATCTTCGTGTCCGCGTCGAGCCCGTAACCGATTTGCCAACCGGACACCTCGGCGTACACCTGGTCGACCAGCTCGTCGTAGATGTGCTCGTGCACATAGAGCCGCGTCCCCGCGGAGCACACCTGGCCGGTATTGAAGAAAGCCGCGCGCGCCAGCGCCGGCGCTGCTTTCTGGATATCGGCATCGGGAAAGACAATGACGGGCGATTTGCCACCCAGTTCGAGCGACACGCGCTTCATGTTGCCGAGCGCCGCCTTGACGACGAGCTTGCCGACTTCCGTCGACCCGGTGAAGGCGATCTTATCCACCTGGGGATGCGCCGCCAGCGCGGCCCCGGCGGTTTCACCGTAACCCGTGACGACATTCACGACGCCTGGCGGGAAGCCGGCTTCGAGAATCAGCTCGCCAAGACGCAGTGCGGTCAACGGCGTTTGCTCCGCTGGCTTGAGAACGATCGTGCAGCCTACCGCGAGCGCCGGCGCGATTTTCCATATCGCCATGCCGAGCGGGTAGTTCCACGGCACGATCTGTCCCACCACGCCGATCGGGTCGCGCGTCGAATAGGCATGCCATTCGCCGGGCACGGAGACATCGATCGTTTCGCCGCCGAACTTCGTCGCCCAACCGGCGTAGTAGCGAACCATCTCGATGGAGCTGAGGACGTCGACCGCCCGCGCGAACACCACCGGTTTGCCGTTGTCGAGCGATTCGAGTTGGGCCAGTTCGTCAGCGTGATCGTTCATCAGATCGGCGAGCTTCCACAGCAGCTTGCTGCGCGCCGCGGGCGAGACGCGGCGGCGCCATGGGCCGGTGTCGAACGCCACGCGGGCGGCATGCACGGCGCGGTCCACGTCGGCCGCTTCACCGGCGGCGACGCGCGTCAGCAATTCGCCCGTGCCGGGATCTTCGACATCGAGAGTCTTGCCGGACAGAGCCTCGCTCCACTTGCCGTCGATCAGCAACATATGCTGTCGCTGGACGAACTGGCGGACGGCATGACTGAGTGACGGATGAGCTAGTCCACGTTGCATCGATCGTCTCCAGATGAATAGCTACCGCGCGAAGAGTCGGCAACCGTTAGGTGTCAATGTTTTTATAGATTAAATGGTTCAACCTTTCAAGTAAACCATTTCGAGCAGAGAGGTGCGCCGACGCATCACTGATAAAAAAGACACGTTCGTATGTACACCAATGCATCGTCCGCGGAGTACCATCGGCTCTAAAGCGAACCTGGTCTCGACTCATGGACACTGCACAGCGAACGAAGCAACCGGAGGCAACGGTCTCTCATGACACCCCTGATGCGCCAATCTCATCCGTGTCGCCCACACCCGTTCAGGCTCGCCGCGCATTCGAGGAAGTAGCGCTTCAGATCCGCGCGCAACTCAGCAGCGGTGAATTACGTCCGGGCGACCGGCTTCCTGCGGAGCGCGATCTGGCTGAGCAATTCGGTCTGAGCCGCAACACCGTGCGCGAAGCACTGAGAACATTGGAGATCTCCGGCGTTCTAGAATTCCGCAAAGGGACCACCGGCGGCGCTTTCGTGCGCGAAGGCCAAGGCGACGGCGTGGTCACCGGCATCGCCGACCTGTTTCGCCTCGGCACCCTCGGCCATGAACATCTGACCGAGGCGCGCATGGTGGTTGCGCTGGCAACCACACGCGCCACCTGCGAACGCGGGTCCGAAGCGGATCTGGATGCGCTGGTCAACAACGTGCGTGCCGCCGAAACAGCGGTGAAGGCCGGCAATATCAGCGAACGTGTATCGATCAATCTCGAGTTCTTCCGCATCCTCGCGGATGCATCGCGCAACCCGCTACTCATCATCCTCACCGACGCGCTGATCGAGATCCAGGTCTTGCTGCTCGAGGTCCTCACGCCTGCGCCGAGCAGCACGGTGATGGCGTCGCGTCGCCGGTTGTTGAAGCACCTGCTCGCAAGGGACACCGAGCGCGCGGCCGGCGAAATGGAAGTTCACCTGAAAGCGCTCGAACGCCACTACCTCCCACAGCGTGGGGACGCGGTGGCAAGCTCACCAAAATCCGGAGCGTGGCAGAAGATCAAGCGGCGGACCTGACGCATAGCCCGCCGCCTTTATCCGACTCTCAGGGTTTCGGCCGAAATGCGTCGAGGTTCGCGGCCACGAAGCGGGTGCCGTTCCCCGCCACCTCGATGAACGTGAACCAGTGCTCGTCGGGCGGCCCCTGGTGCTGTGTCGCGCTGAACTGATAGTGTGTGCCCGCCGCTCCCTCGATACCGTCGAACGAACCGATCTTTTCGACGGCGTCACGCAATGCCACTCGCGCCTGTTCCACATTGCCGCTGTCGACCGCTTTGAGGACATCGGGTTGGGCCAACGCGCGGAACGCGGCCTGGGCCGCGTCGTAGGCCACCGCCGGATACAGGTTCGGCAGATGCGGACCGAAGCGTGTATTGAACGCGGCGAAGAACGCTTTTACGTCGGCACGATTCGGGTCGACCGTATTCGGCACAAGCACGCCGTCGGCACTCGAACCCGCCAACTTAAGCAAGGTCTGCTGCAAGGCGCTGCGCACCACGATCATGGGCAGCTTCAGATTCAATTGCTGCACCGTTCTCAGAACGCGCGCACCGTCCGCGGGATAGGGGAAGATCACCATCGCGTCCGGTTTCGCGTCGCGAATACTCAGCAGTTGCGGCGTCAGGTCGGCCACGCCGGTATCGTAGGTTTGCTGCACAACCACGGAAATGTGGCGAGCCGCCAACGCGGCAAGCATCGCGCGCTGGCCATCAATACCGAACGGCGCCGAGCAGTTGATGATCGCTATGCGCCGAAAGCCCTGCTTCGCGAGCAGGTCGGCCACGGCCCCGGCATCCTGCCGGTTCGCCGGGCCGAAGCGAAACAGATAGGGCGCGGGCGGGTCGGTGAGTTTGTCGACGGTTGCGCCCATCACGAAAAACGGAATCTTGTCCTCGTTAGCAGCGGCGGCAATACCAGTCGCCACCGCGGCCGGATTCGCGCCGATGATCAGTAGCGCATGATCGTCCTCTGCGCAACGTGCCGCAAACGAAGCCGATAGTTGCGGATCGGTCTTACCGTCATAGCCGATCAGCTCCACCTGATGGCCGGCCACGCCACCAGCGGCGTTGATCTGATCGACCGCAAGACGAACTGCCTGATATCCCTGCGTGCCGGTATCGGCGGCCGCGCCACTGCGATCGTCGATATGACAGATTTTCAGCACAGGCGCTGCGGCCAATGCGGTATGCGCCCACGCACCCGCCAGTAACGCGAGCACCATGGCCTGCAACGGCCAGCGCCCTCGCCGTACAGCGTTGAGCAAACCAGAGATCCAACCGGAAGGTCGCCGCATGATGTCTCCTGATCGATGAATTTATTTTCAAATCATTGAATGGCCCAACCATTTGAAAATATGTCATCGAACGTGACGATGTCAAGGAGACGGATACCAGGGGAAACGACGTAAGTGTCAGGACTCGGCAGCCACGTGTTTGCGCACGAAGCACAGCAGAATCACGCTCAGCAACGGGCCGATCGCAATCACACCTAGCGTGTTATTCAGCGAGCGGCCGTGCTGGAACACGTAGCCAGCGAGAATCGGCGAAATAAAACTGCCAACCGACCAGACCGTGTTCACGAAGCCCGCCGCGGCGCCCGCCAGTTGCGGTCCCGATGCCTGCGTGTACAAGCCGATCAGGAGCGGCGTATAGCCGTAGGCGGCCGCGCCGAGAAACGGCGCGATCGCGTAATACGCGGAGATCGACGAACAATTGCCGAACACGGTCAGCAGCACGATAAAGATCACGAGATCGATAATCGCGACTACCTTTGCATAATTGACCAGCCGGTCGTACAGCCAGCCGAACAGCGGCTTCGACACGAACGCACCGACGCCGAACCACACCAGCACTGAGCCCGCCACCACCGGCGATATACCGTGCGCAACGCTCATCAGCGCGTTCGCCCACGCGACGAAACCGAGCGTGCCGTACAGCGCTCCGGCGCCGCCGAGCGCAAGCAGCAGCAGGTTGCGATTCTTCAGCAACGAAGCGATCTGCACGGCCGTGATACGCGGCACCGATTGTCCGTCAGGCGTGTTGCGAATCACGCAGAAGCAGATAAGCGAAAAGACCAATGTCGCGATGCCGAGGATCTGATACGCCACCTGCCAGCCGTAAGCCGCGGCGATGCGCGGCACGGTTGCGTTCGCCACCACGACCGAGATCGACGTGCCGGTCGCCCAGATACCGAACGCGCGGCCCTTGTCCTTGCCGAACCACACCGTCAGGATCTTGATGGTCGCGCCATATTCGGCACCTGCGGCGAAACCCATCAACAGATGTAGCGCGACTGCCATCCAGAACGTCTGCACGAAACCGAAGCAGAACGTCAGCACGCCAAGCGGAAACATCGAGATCGCCAATGTTGCTCGGCTGCCAAACTTGTCGGCGAGAATCCCGCCGACCGGGCATGACACCGTATAGCCGACATAAAACGCGGTGGTCAGCGAACCGAGCAGTGCGAGCTTGAACCCGAGTGCGTGCCCCACCGGCGCGGCGATGCTGGCCCACGCAAAGCGGTCCACGCAGCTCACCATGAACGCGGCCCAGATCACGAGCAGGATCACCCATCGAAAGCTTCCGGTAGTGGCTTTGCGCGGCGTCGCCGCCGATACGTCGCCCACCACCAGTTGCGTGCGAGATTTCATCACGTCGTCTCCCAGATTCTTTCACTGACAGGCATCGCAGCCGCAGCTGCCGTACCACACAAATCATAATGGTTCATCCATTGTGCAAGCGAAGCGATTGCCGTATACCCTAATGCCGGAAATGTGATGCCGTGCGTCGGGATCTTGATGAACCGGCGTTGACAGCCACGTCGGTCGAGTCATATATTAATGGTTCATCCAATGACATAACAGCGATTTTTACGAGCTGTGCACTTCCATGCAAAGCCAGGACGGCTTGACGGCAGCGGGACAGAACATGCTGGATATCGCGATCGTCGGCGGCGGGCTGGCTGGCTTGTCGTGCGCGGTTCGTGCGATGGAGCTCGGCGCGCAGGTTTGCGTGTTCGAGCAGGGCGATAGCGAACGCTATCCGTGCAACTCGCGGTATTCGGGCGGCATGTTCCATCTCGACTACCTCGATATCGGTTTGCCGGAAGCATTGCTGGCGAGCACGCTGCTCGAACGTTGTCCCGCGGACGTCGACCGCGAACTCGTGGAGCTGATCGCCCGCCATGCGCGGCGCGCAGTTGGCTGGCTGCAGAAAGCCGGAGGCGCCCGCTTCATTCGCGTGGGCCCGCAATCCTACGAAAAATGGGTGCTTGCGCCGCCGCGACCGCCCAAACCTGGACTGGTCCATCCGGGACGCGGCCCCGATGTCGTACTCAACACGCTGGCCGCCCGCCTACGCAACGCGGGCCAGACGATTCAGCGCGGCATCACGGTCGTCGATGTAGCCACCGCACCGGATGGCTATTCCGTTTCAGTGCTGCACCGGGGCTCGATTGCTCGTGTAAGGGCCCGCGCCGTGGTTTTCGCGGACGGCGGTTTCCAGGGGAACCAGGCCATGGTGAGCCGCCACATCGCGCCGTTTGCTTCGCGGGTCTTACAACGCAATGCCGGGACCGCGCAGGGCTCGGGCGTATCGATCGCCTCTGCGCTCGGCGCGCGCCTTTCGCCGCTCGGCAGCTTCTACGGTCATCTGGTCGCGCAAAAGGCACTGCACGATGAGGGTCTCTGGCCGTATCCGATGATCGACGGACTGGCCAAAGCCGGCGTGCTGATCGGGCCGGACGGACGGCGCTTTACCGACGAAGGCCGAACCGGCGTTTATCTCGCCAACGCGGTGGCAAAACGTGCCGATCCGGCAAGCGCAATCGTCGTGTTCGACGATCGCACCTGGTGGTCGACCGGCCGCAGCACGCGCGTGCCGCCGAATCCGGTGTTGACCCATCGCGGCGGCTGTTTGTGGTCGGCGAGCTCTATCGACGAACTCGCCACGCGTGCCGGCGTCGACCACACCACACTGAACGCGACGATTGCGGCGCATAACGGCTTCATCCAGTCACATGGCTCGGAGCCGATGGAGCCGCCGCGCAGCTGGCGCATAGGCAGCGCTCATCCTGTCGCCACGCCGCCGTTCCATGCGATTCCCGTGTGCGCCGGCATCACGTACACGATGGGCGGCATCGCCATTACGACGCGTGGCGAAGTGCGTTCGAACGGCGGCGCTCCGCTGCCCGGCTTGTACGCGGCGGGGGCGACGGTCGGCGGCATCGAAGGCGGCGAGTTCAGCTTCTATATGGGCGGCTTGTGCAAGGCGCTCGTCCTCGGCCTCGTGAGCGCCGAAAACGCGATCGTGTATCTGCGTAACGCCCATCCCGGCAGCGATCATCGACACAAGGAACACACATGACAGTCGAAGCTCAAGCGCAACTTCCGCAATACCCCGTACTCACGTTCGCCATCCGGCATCGCGCGAGCTTGCCTCTCGTCGTCGCGGTGCTGGCACTCGCCGTCGGCATATGGGCGGACCTCAGGCTGCACGCGAGCGACTTCATCATGATCGGCGTGCTTGCGGCCGTGATTCTTTATGTCGTCACAAAGGGCGTGCTGGAGCTTCTCGAACTGGTGGTCGAACTTCTCGTACCTCGCTAGTGGTCTGCACGCCTCGCCCGTACATCCAGTCCTAACGACTGCTCCTGCCACCCTCTTCGAGCCGCGCCACCATGAACACCTCCTTTGCTTCCGCAAAAACCCTTGTGCGCGCGCCGTCGCTGTTCATCCTTGTTTGCATCACATTGTCCGGTACGTTTCCGCTGCATGTGTTCGTGCCCGCGCTGCCGTCGGCGGCCCGCGATCTGCACGCATCGACGACGGGAATCGGTTTGACGATTACGCTATACATCATCGGACTGTCGATCGGCCAGCTCATCTACGGACCGCTATCGGATCGCTATGGGCGGCGCCCGGTGCTATTGGCGGGATTGGCGTTGTTTGCGATAGCCAGTGTCGCGGCCGCTTGCGCGCCGTCGTTGAAGTGGCTTGAACTCGCCCGCGTCACGCAGGCGTTGGGCGGCTGCGCGGGGCTCGTACTCGGCCGCGCGATTGCCAGAGACAGCTCCGGCTCGACGACGCTGATCCGCCGCCTCGCAACCCTCAGCATTGCGATGGCGGTTGCAACAGCCGTCGCGCCCGTGATCGGCGCGCAGTTCGTCGCCCATCTCGGCTGGCGCTGGATCTTCATCACGATGAGCGCGACGAATGTGCTCGTGCTGGTCTCCGTGTGGCTCGTAGTGCCGGAAACTCACATCCCGTCGCGCGATTTCCGGATCGGCCGCTATCTGATCAGTTATACCCACCTGTTGCGCTCGCCATCGTTTCTCGCGTATAGCATCGGCGGCGCCAGTGCGACCACCGGCATCTACGCATTTCTGTCCGCGTCGCCGTTCATTCTTGAGTCGCGCCTCGGACTGTCGCCGCAAGCGTTCAGTTTCGCGTACTTCTCGCTAGTGGTCGGACTAGCAAGCGGCCAGAGCGCGGCCAAACGCATGGCCGGAAGTTTTCCCGCGCGCTCGGCGCTGCTGATGGCGGCGGCCATCATGGCGGTCGCGTCGCTGAGTCTCATGGTGTCGTATGTCGCCAATTCGATCACGCTCGTCTCGGTGATGGCACCGATGATCGTGATGTTCTTTGCAACCGGACTGTCGAGCCCATATGCGATCAGCAGCGCGCTCGATGTCGATTCATCCGTGGTCGGCGCAGCGGCCGGGCTCTATGGTTGCCTGCAGATGGCGTATGGATCACTCTGCACCGCCACGATCGGCCTCGCGCCAAACGATCCGACCATTTCGATGATCGTCGCGCTGATCGTCTCGAGCGCAATCGCATGGTTCGCGTTCAAGGCTGCGCCGCGACCGGTCGCGCTAGTCGATGCCGAAGAAACCGCGGATCAAAGTTCGATCGCTTGACCGTTTCCTGGAATACAACCAGCGAATACCCGACGAACGCGTGCGCTCGACAGACGTGTTCGCACTGCACGGCGGTCCGCATTAGGGTTTGCTCGGTTTGACAGTAAAATTGAATACCTTATATTTGCAATCAATGGTTCATCCAATAACATGACCCAGAAAACACTTAATAAAACCCGGTTCGTGATGCGCCGATCCGGTGCAATAAGAAATCCAGGAGACAATGTTGAAGCTCGCAAAAACCTTGATAGGTGCGCTAGCGCTCGCAGCATGGGCGCCCGTTTTCGCACAGAGCACCGTCACGCTATACGGTCTGTTGGACGAAGGTATCAACTACGTCAACAACGCACAGACCGCACAGGCTGGCGCACCGCACGGTAGAACTGGCGGCAGCGTCGTCTCCATGACAACGGGCCTGGTGCAAGCCTCGCGTTGGGGCCTCAAAGGTGCCGAAGATCTGGGCGGCGGCTACAAGGCGGTCTTCACACTCGAAGACGGCTTCGACGTCGGCACCGGTAGATTCCAGCAGGGCGGCACCTTTTTCGGCCGCCAGGCGTTCGTCGGAATTACGGCGCCGTGGGGCGCACTGACCGCCGGCCGGCAATACGACTCGATCGTCGACGTGATCAACGTGATGCAGGCGGGCACGTATGCCGGTGGCGCGTTCGCCGATCATCCGGGCGATATCGACAACGTGGCGGATTCGCAGCGTATCAACAACTCGATCAAGTACACGAGTCCGACCTATCACGGTTTGCTCGTAACTGGACTGTATAGCTTCGGGGGCGCAGCGGGAGAATTCGGCAAAAACAGTATCTGGTCGGTCGGCGCGCGTTACGCGGTCGGTCCGATCATCGCCGCCGCTGGCTACATGCATATCGACAATCCGAACCAGTCCTTCTATGGCAACGGTTCGACGGGTTCAACCACGGCCAACAATCTCGGCTCCGTCACCGGCGTTCAGGTCAACCCGATCTACGGCGGCTTCGCCTCGGCGGGTAAGCTGCAAATCTTCGCGTCGGCGCTTCAGTACACGGCCGGCGCCTTGACGATCGGCGGCGGCTATTCAAATATCCGTTTCCAGAATCTGAATAGTCCGAACTCGGGCACGCTGAGCCTGACCAATCCGTTCGGTTACACCGGCAACGCGGCGTTCAACAACTACTCGATCTTCACGGGCTATTACGTGACACCGACACTCGAAATCGGCGCCGCGTACAACTATCTCACCGGTGGCGCCATCGACGGTAAAAAACCTGCCAAGTACCAGACTGTCAACGCGATCGCCGATTACTTCCTGTCGAAACGAACCGACGTGTATCTGACTGGTGCTTATATGAAGGCCTCTGGCGTTGACTCAACCAATCAGGCGGCCGTGCCCTATCTGGTCACGCTCACGCCGAGCAATACCTCGAGCCAGGTGGTGGTGCGACTCGGCATCCGGCACAAGTTTTAAGGCGGAATTGCGTACGGCGATTCGACCGCCGACGCCGTTGCTCACCATCGCGAGACCTCGCAGCATTCATCGGCCACGTATTGCCCCGAATATCGGGCAATACGTGGCCGCTTCGTTTTGCGTACACCGTTTCGTCCGTCTGTCTCACTCCTTGCCGGCCTCTCCCGGCGCAGCCCATGGCGTAGCACTGCGCGCCCGCGTGCCCCCGGCATCACTACCGCTTGACATCACTCGAGCGATCCATCATCATAATTTCAAAGGTTGATCCAATGAATTATAGCGACAATGCGACGTGCGGGATATTCACGCAGAAGCAAAACCAGCCAGAGAGATACCAGATGTCAGATCCAAACACCCCCGACCACGTCACCTCCTCCGCTCAAGGTACAGTGCCGAAGCGGCCACTCGACGGTATCGTCGTCGTGGAAACCTCGAGTTTTCTCACGGGACCGTTTGCCTCGATGATGCTCGCCGATCTCGGCGCCGACGTCATCAAGGTGGAGCCGCCTGGTGGCGACGGATTCCGCAAGTTCGGCCACAACCGTGACGGCTACGGCGCTTCGTGGACCAATGCGAATCGCGGCAAACGCAGCGTCGTGATCGATCTGAAAACGGCGGAAGGCACGCGCCGCCTGCGTAACCTGCTTGAACGCGCGGACATCCTCATCGAGAACTGGCGGCCCCGCGTCGCCGCCTCGCTCGGGCTCGGCCGCGATGTACTGGAAACGCGCTATCCACGTTTGATCCGGCTGTCCATCAATGGCTTCGGCGACACTGGCGCGCTCGCCAATGCGCCGGCTTTCGACTCGCTGATCCAGGGCCGCACCGGCATCGTCGCGTCGGAGGGCCGCAACGGCAAGCCTGCGGTGACGCCGTTCAATATGGTCGACAAGGTCACCGGCGCGTTCGGCGCGCAAGCCGTGCTGGCCGCGCTGTATGAACGCGAAAAAACCGGCAAAGGCGGCTACGTGCAGTTGCCGATGCTCGACGTGATGGGCTACTTCAACTTCCCGGACATGTTCCAGCACCGCACTTTCGAAGGCGACACGTCGGCGTGGAAACCGCCCGCGTCGCAGGTGCTGGAGACAGCCGATGGCTTCGTCGTGATCTCGCCGGCTAACGGCGCGCAGATGTCGAAGACGCTCAACGCGATCGAGCGCCCAGAATGGAAAGACGAGTTCAAGCGGATGCGCGACCCGGTCGCAATGGCCGAAGAGTTTTTCCGACGCGTCGGCGCGGTCGTCAAGGAGAACAACACGACGTTCTGGCTGCAGCGCTTCAGCGAGATGGACGTGCCTGCCGCGCCGGTGTTCTCACTCGACGAGTTCCTGCACGACCCGCAGGTGGAAAACAATCAGGTGTACAGCTTCGTGGATTCGCCGGTCGGCCCGATTCGCGCGGCGCGTTATCCGGCCAGTTTCGACGACCGCAAGCTGACCGCCCGTTCGGGCCCGCCCGCTATCGGCGAACACGATGAGGCGATAGGCGGGCACTGAGTCGGCGCACGCAATAGTCGGAAACATAGAACAACTCAACCAGGAAATTGACATGAAACTCGCAAGTTTCGATGGAGGACGTATCGGCGTCGTGGTCGGTGACGATATCGTCGACGTATCCGATCTCGTGAACGCCACGCCGAACGCATGGCCGCCGGTCGGCATGCTGCACCTGATCGACCGCTTTGCCGCGGTGCGCGGCAAACTCGAAGACCGCGCGCAAAGCGGCAAACGCGTACCGCTTTCGACCGTGAAGCTGGAAACGCCGATCGCGTGGCCGAACAAGGTGATCGCGTTTCCGGCGAACTACCACGCGCACGTGGAAGAGATGAAGCGCGGCACCGGGCTCATTTCGCCGTTCAAAGCGGACGGCCAGGGCTTTTTCCTGAAGGCGAACTCGAGCTTGAGCGGGCCGTCCGAGCCGATCGTGCTGCCCGCGATTCCGAATCGTCAGATTCATCACGAATGCGAGCTCGCGATCATTCTGGGCAAAGGCGGCCGTGAAATCAGCCGCGCCGATGCGCTCGAGCACGTGTTCGGCTACGCCTGTCTGATCGACGTGGTGGTGCGCGGCAAGGAAGAGCGCGTGATGCGCAAATCCTATGACACGTTCTGCCCCGTCGGCCCCTACCTCGTCACCGCCGACGAAGTGCCCGACTACGACGCGATCGATCTGCAACTCTCGGTGAACGGCGACATCAGGCAGAAAGCCAGCACGCGGGATCTGATCGTCGATATTCCGGAGATGATTCGCATGGCCTCCGCGGTCATGACGCTCTACCCCGGCGACATCATCGCCACCGGTACGCCTGCCGGCGTCGGTCCGCTTCAGGGCGGCGACAAGGTCACGATCGACATCGCCGGAGTCGGCTCGATGGCGCTCGACGTCGTGCAGAGCAAGGGCGGCAACCACCCCGTGTGGGACAAGCCGGTCAACTGAACGGAAGCGGACGAACGCATGGATACTGCTCAAACGAAAATGCCCGTGCGCCAGGGTCTGCATACGCGCCGTATGAAGATGGAAGACGGCGTCACCTTGACTGCGACGGAAAGCGGCGAGCCCGGCCGGCCCGCCGTGATTCTGCTGCACGGCGGCGGCCAGACGCGTCATTCCTGGCGCGGCACGGTCAAAACGCTGGGGGAGCTCGGCTACCATGCGCTCGCATTCGACGCACGCGGTCACGGCGAAAGCGACTGGTCGGCGGAATTGAACTATTCCCATAACCGGCTTGCCGACGACCTCGAGGCCGTGATCGGCACCGTGGCCGCCGAACCGGTGGTCATCGGCGCGTCGATGGGCGGAATAACCGCGATGCATGCCATCGGCCGCAGCAACGGCATGCTCGCGCGTGCGCTGGTGCTGGTCGATATCGCGCCGCGCGTCGATCCAAAAGGTCTACGCCGTGTTCACGACTTCCTGAACGGCTATCCGGACGGTTTCGCCAATATCGAGGAGGCGTCCGATGCGGTCGCCTCCTACAATCCGCATCGTCCGCGCCCGCGCGATCCGCGCGGGTTGATGAAGAATCTTCGTTTGCGCGAAGACGGCCGTCTCTATTGGCATTGGGATCCGCGTTTTTTCGCCAGCCGCAACGACGAGCAGCGCGAGAAAAGCACCAACCATCTGCTCGATATGTGCCCCAATATCAAGATCCCGACTTTGCTCGTGCATGGCGCACAGAGCGATGTCGTCTCGAGCAGCGGGATCGACGAGTTGCGCGCATGCTTGCCGCAACTGGAAACGGCGTTGATGCCGGGTGCCGGGCACATGATCGCGGGCGATCGCAACGACGCATTCAACTCGGCCATCATGGTGTTTCTGGAACGTCTTGCGCCGGCGGGCCTGGTCAACCCACACGACTGAGCAGCGCAAAAAACAGGCAGCTTGTCCTCTCCAGGAATTGGACATCGTTCTTCCGCGGTAAGGGAAGAACGATTTTTTATTCCACAGCCGGCACACTGCCCATATAAGCCAGCGCGCATAGCATCATCGCGCACACCAGTTGGCCTTTCGTCGTGGCCGCACGGTTTTGCAGATCGAGCCACCACGCTTTGCTGTACGTTTTCATGATCCGTTCCTCTGTTGCGTCAGTGCTGCATGCGTTGTTGTGCCGGCCAAGATGCGGGAGCGATAAACGGCAGGCGTGCGCGGTTTTTTCAGCCGCGCACGCCTCTCCTTAGATCGCGCTCTGCTGCGCCAGCGGCATCGTGTCCATCTTCGTATTGACTGAACCGCGCACCGTATCGATCAGCGCGAGCGGATCGTCCGGCAGTTCGTCGCCGCGCCACGCCACCTGTCCGTCCGGACGCACTAGCACGAGGCGCCGTTCATACAGCCGACGCGCTTCTTCGTTATCGATATCGACCGACTTGAACGGCACATGACGCCGGGTCGCAGCGTCGCGCAATGCCTCACTCTCCGCGACCGCCGGCGAGAAGCACATCAGCACGAACTCCTTGCCGAACAGGTCGAGCGTCGACTCGCCTGCCGTGAGCCACACGTGCGGCGCACGCGAACCTGGACGGGCCGTCTGCACGTAAGACGACACTTCATCGGGCGGTTGCGGCGTGCCGTCGGGAACGATGATCGGCGAACCTTCGTACATATACCCAAGGTGAATGCCGATCGAGAACCACTCGCGCTTCATCAGCTCGGTGTATTGATTGCCGAACTCGATACGCGCCGCGTCGGAGCCGGGGCCATCCTCGAAGATTTCCTTCGACGGCGACAGCACACGCGGCGACAACATCCGTTTGAGATTGCCGGTCGCCTCCGCGACATTGCGAATCGCCACCGGGCGCTGTTCCGTTTCATACGTCGCGAGCAGATGCTCGCCGCCCCAACCCTGCAACGTGGCGGCGAGCTTCCACGACAGATTGACCGCGTCCTGAATACCGGTATTCATGCCGAAACCGCCGGTAGGCGATGTCAGATGCGCGGCATCGCCGGCGACGAACACCCGCTTCGTGCCATAGCTGTCCGCCACCAGCTGGCGGCGCACCCACGGCAGCATCGACAGGATCTCGAAGTCGAACTCGCGGCCCACCGCGCGAACGATCGCGGCACGCATCTGCTCTTCGGTGAGCGTGAGCCGCGTCTCGTCGCCGACGAGCGAGAAGCGCCACTGATCCCGTCCGTCGATGGCGACAAGCGTGGCCCACGTTCCTTCAGGGCCGATGAAGATATAGCGGTACGCGGGCTTCTTGTCGTGCAACGCTTCAAGATTGTCGCTACGGAACACCACATTGGTGGTGTACGTCAGCGTCGGCTCGCCGGTCATGCCAATACCAAGGGCCTGGCGCACGACGCTGGCGCCGCCGTCCGAGCCGACCAGATAGCTCGCTTCGATCACCGACTCTTCGCCGGTGTTCACGTCGCGCACCTTTGCGGCCACGCCGTCAGCAGTCTCGCTGAATTCGACCAGTTCCGTGTTGTATCGAATCTCGACGCCTTTCTGCTGTTGCGCGAAGCGACGCAGCACCGGATCGAAGAAATTCTGCGGGCAGCGTTCGCGCTTTTGCGGACTCTGCGGCGGGCACTTTTCGTCCTGTGGGCTGGGGAACACTTCCCGACCGAATTCGTAGCCGTTCAGTCCTGTCACCCAGGCGCAGTCCTGCGGATACGCACGGTTATAACCGGCACCGTGCACCCACGGCACGATGCCCCAGCGGCGGCAATATTCCATGGTGCGTACGCCGACCATGTCCATCTTCGGCTGAATCACCCGACCATCGCTTCGTTCGATCAGCGTACACGGCACGCCGCGAAAACCGAGGTCGCCGGCGAGTGCCAGTCCGATCGGGCCGGCGCCCACAATCAATACAGGTGTTTGCATCTACAGTCTCCCAGTGTTTATCGACTTTCCCAGTTCCGTCATGCCGGTGCGACGTCGACGGCCTCTTCGCGATACAGGCCGAGTTTGCGCAGTGCCGGAATGTCGTTGACCTGAAACAGCATCGCGGACGTCTCGTGGGAACGGTTGATATGCTCATGCACGGCCCACGGCGGAATCGCCATGAAGTCGCCCGCACCCCACTCGAACGTCGTGCCGTTGACGATCGTCGCGCCTTCCCCGCGCATCACGTAATAGACGACGCTGCCGGTGTGGCGATGCGCTTTCGTATGCATGCCCGGTCGCAACGATTGCAGCACCGTGCCGATGGTCGGCAGCGCCGGGCCACCCGTGATCGGATTCACGTATTCGAGCGCGGTGTCGTCGAATGGATCGGGCGGCAACTCCGCGGCAAGACGCAGCGTTTCCCGCGCGCGTTCGGCCGAGTAGACCAGCAGCGGATTGAGTGCGGGTGCAGCCGTATCGTTGAGCGGTCGCATGAGGCCACTTCCGTAGCGGCGATACGAATGGTCCGGAATCGCCAGCACCGGCTGGCGCGGTGCAGCGGAGCCCTCGAAGAAGGTCGCGTGCATTGAGCGCACCAACGAAATGTCGAGCACGTCCAGCCAGATCATCGGCTCGTCGCCTTTGTGCTCGTGATCGTGCCAGGCCCAGGCCGGCGTGAGCACGAGGTCGCCCTCATTCATCTCATAGCGCTCGCCGTCGACGATCGTGTCAGCCCCGCGACCCTGCATGATGAAACGCAGCGCGCTGGCCGTATGGCGATGGGCGGTGGCGATCTCACCGGGCAGGATGTACTGGATCGAGGCCCAGATCGTCGGCGTGGTGCCGAACGGCAGGCCGCGGTTAGCGAGGCGCAAGGTCCTGCGTTGACCGCCGGCTTCGAGCTTGATATTCGCGCCGATTTTCTCGAGCAGACGCGCGAGGTCGGCGGCTTTCCAGTGTGCCGCCTGCATCGTCGATTGCGGCTCGCGCGTGAAAAGCGGGCCATCGGTGAGCTGGGCGATACGGCAGTTATAGCTGTCCAGCTCGTCGGCCAGTGCCTGGCGTTGCGCGGTGTCCGACATGACTGTTTCGCTCATGGCAACTCCGGTTGGTTTTGTCCGTTGGAATGTGGCGGTTGTTGCTTGTCGTTATTGAAGCGTTTCGATCAGCTCAGGTACGGCGGTAAACAGATCGCCCACCAGGCCGTAATCGGCGACGCTGAAGATCGGCGCCTCCGGGTCCTTGTTGATCGCCACGATCACCTTCGAGTCCTTCATGCCGGCCAGGTGCTGGATCGCGCCCGAAATGCCGACC
>Ga0137385_10001058_pt1 | contig 22890 bp, 28 predicted proteins | sample SagtaG_FD_104921 | JGI IMG/M metagenome (GOLD analysis project Ga0137385, IMG submission 104921) | Vadose zone soil microbial communities from Sagehorn Ranch, Mendocino, California, USA - Sage2_R_80_16 metaG | ecosystem: Environmental > Terrestrial > Soil > Vadose zone | place: USA: California... | reverse complement strand
GGCGGTATCGAGTTGGCTCATGTAGCGTGCCACGCTCTCTTCGATCTGCTTCTGGCGGCGCTGGATCTTGCCTTGCGTGAAGTTGTTGTCGCGACTGTTGACGGCCTTGAACTTGCTGCCGTCGATGGCAACGCTGGCCTTCGTCAGCAGGCCCATCTTGCGGCACAACTCGACGAATTGCGGGCAAACCTTCTTGATCGCTGCGCCGCTGTCCTTGCGGAAGTCGGCGATGGTTTTGTGATCCGGCGCGAGCCGTCCGGTCAGCCACATCACCTCAAGACCGGCGTGGCCGCCTTCGTGATAGGCGGTGAGGAGCTTTTTTCTCTCGATCATGACAAGCGACTAAATCGTAAAGAAGCTATGCTTTGCACCGCTGATGATCTGCCAGACTTGGCCAAGTCGATTGCAACCATAACGGATCCTGCGAGCAGACAGATCGACAGTATCAATCCGTCCTCTTCGGCATAGGCCAGCGAGATCAGGGGCGATCACAAGCGCGGGGAGGATGTTGCTCAAGGGAATCGGGGTCAATATCAGCCGCGCGCTCAGCATCATGACGATGAAGCCGACGACACGCTTGGTCGTGCCCGGCGGAGTGGGCCAGCGCGGATAAACCATCTTCTCGAGATATCCCAGCGTTGTAATGGCGCGTTGCACGACGCTGCCAAGCCGCCGCGTCGGCAGCCGGCGGGCGGCGATCCAGCGCGGAAAGGTTGGTGCGGGTCGGCCTATGATCATCTGGAACGCCGGGATCAGAAGCAAATAATCCGCCTACCACGGAAACTCCCAGCGCGACGGCTACAATGGCCAGCACAAGCATGATGAGGCCGAACGACTGCTTGTGCAGTTTGCTCATCAGCCAATCAAGGGTGAAGTGATCTGCCGGTGCCTCATCGTGAAGCTTCTGCAAGATAATAGAGGCAGGCATGGACCTTCGCGTCGGGCTGGCCTTGCTAATTCTGACATCCTGGCCTCTCCGGATTCCTCGCGACGAATGGGCTTGTCGGGTTCGTCAAGCGACGAGGTGTTCATCTCGTGCTCAGAATCCTAGGAGCGGCGGCAGGTTATTGCCAACAAAGTTCGCTAAACCCGGGCAAAGCTTTTCCTAAGATGTCGTTGCGGACCGGCCCAGCCGGCTTGAACGTCGAATGGGTCGCCAGGTCGTTTAAGAATGATTTGCCGGAATTTGGAAGCCTTCACTGGGCTCGCTGGCGCCAGTGGAATAACCATCACGTGGCTACAACGCCCACCCCCAACTGGAGAACCCGTCATGGGAAAAATGGATACGAATGTCAAAGACGCGCTCGACCACATTCGAGCGGCCACACAAGAACTGCACGGAGCAATGAGCGATGCCGCAGCGAAGCGCGGCGGAGTCGCGAAGGCCGATCTCGAGGTTCTTGCGCAGAAGGCCAAGGCAGCCACGGAGTCTGCCAAAGGCTCTCTTAGCACCCAGCAGGAGGCCGCAAAGAAGCATCTTGCGGACGCTGTCACTCATCTCGAAGCGACGCAGAAGCACGTCACCGAGAGTCTGAAGAGTTCCGGACAGGCATTCCAGACCTCGGTCCAGAAAGCCCTCGCCGACGCGCGTGCTTCCGCTCAAAAGGTCAGCGAAGCCGTTGCTGCAAAGCGTTCGGCTGCATCCACAAAAGCCAAATAGGAGAGTTTCATGCACAATTACATCGCTGTGGTGTTTGATAACACAAGCAAGGCTTACGAAGGTCTGCACGCGCTCTGGCAACTCGACGACGCCGCAGAAGTCACTGTACACGGAACCGCGGTGGTCCATCGTGACGCCATGGGCAATTTCCAGGTCGATACCAAGGAGACGCATCCTGCCTTGGCTACCGCCGCTGGTGTGGGCGTTGGCGCCTTGCTGGGCCTGCTTGCGGGACCGGCGGGCGCAGCGGTTGGCGCCGCTGGCGGAGCAGCAATCGGTGCTGCCGCGGGAGGCGCGGTGGGTGTTACTGCGGATCTGGTTCGCGCAGATACGCGCGAGCAAGCGGCCGGCGAGACGCGGTTCGTTCTTGGCGCTGGCCAATCTGCCGTCATTGCCGACGTGAGCGAAGACTGGACCTCACCGATCGACACGCGGATGCGCAGCCTTGGTGGAACTGTTTATCGGCGCGCCAAGGGCGATATGGAAGACGATGTATGGTTCGACGACTATTACATCCCGAGCCGCTACCTCTATCCGTACGAGTACATCCCGAGCAGCTATTACTACCCGTGGTAACGTTCGGCGATCGAGCGTTAGATCGAGCGTTAGATCTAGCTCGGGTACTTCGAGGCCCGGACTCGTCTTAATAGCAGTGCGGAGATCTTCCCGGGCAGAGGCTGAGCGACGCAGACGTCGCGGCTTCTGCCCGGTTCCGCGAGCCGCGCAGAAGATCCCTCCCGACCAGGTCGCATTCGATCGATTGTCTGGTCGCCTACCTTCACAATCACAACAGTACGTCAACGGATCCATCTTGCGTGGCATCGGTACGGCGTGCACACGCGGGCTGGTCTGGGCCAGACACAAGGGTTCATAACTGTCCGCGTGGACAAACACACCCTCGGTTTGAGGTTGAGATTCAACTCCTCGGCCACTCCAGGGCGACGGCGATCTTGCCGACGGCGGCCGGATCTAACAACCGTGAGCAATCGGTGCGTCGTTTGGCGCAAGAACACTCTGCGGTAATCTACTGCAAAACCAAAACTCATTCAGCCGACGGATCGCCGAGCGCAATCTCCTGCGCCGCATCAACCCGATCGTCACGCGGATATTGGCTGAGTGTCGGCATTCAGCGGCCACCATATTCTTCGTTTTGGAAATCTTTGCCGACCTTTAGAAGGCTTCACTCCGCCCAACGAGCGCCTTGCGTTAGATAACTTACAGGCGCGCGCGGTGTCCACACGGCCACCGGCCGACCCAAAAGGAGAATGCCATGAAAACTCGAATCCTTGCAGCAAGCGCTGTTCTTGGCGCCCTCATGCTTCCGGCTGCCGCGAACGCCCAGGTCGTCGCCGGATCGATTGTGGGTGCGGCCATCGCTGGCCCCGTTGGCGCCGTTGCTGGCGCAACCATCGGTGCCATTAACGCCGGGGCTTTGAGCAGCTATGTCGCGACGCATACGTCCCCCTCTTATGTCTATCAAGGCGACGTCGTCGTCGGCGCGACGCTGCCCTCAGGCGTCACATATTACCGGGTACCGACCGATTATTACGCTGCTGCGTATTACACGGTGGTGAACGGCCACACGGTTCTGGTCGATCCGAATTCGGGAAGGATCCTTCAGGTTATCAACTGATCGACGCGCTAACGGGTTTGAAGGAAACGCCTTGCATCGCGCCGGACTTCCTTCGGACCAGACATATGACGCTATCAGCAGCCGCACGCCCTGCCGGCGTGCGGCCGCATCCGACTCCATCTCGCTCAAAAGGGCTCGAAAAGGCCTGACTTCAACAGGAGAACGATATGGTCGCAGATTCCGAAGTATCGCGCGAACCGCAGTCTCTCCAGGAGGAGCGCACTGCTTCGCAACGAGAGCACTCATCATCGCCCGCAGATCCTGCTTCGATAAATGCCGGAACAGCCCCGCAAACCAGTCAGCCAGAAGATACAGCCGACGAACAACAGCTGCGTGGGACGGCTGGTAAGTTCCTCGAAGCGATCACAGAATTCTTTGCAGAAGCCGAGAAGAACGTATCGGCACATCCTGCCGCGCACGTGATAGGCGGCATCGTTGTGGGAATTTTGATCGGCCGCCTGGTTGGTCGACGCCAGGAGTCACGACATGATTGACGATTTTGTTCAGGACTTTCACCAACTTCAGAAGGCCGATGCTCTGATCGGAAAAATCTGGCTCAAGAACCTGGCGTGGCAGCTCGGCCTTTTAGTATTTGCAGGGCTGATCGCGGTATTCGGGCTTGGGATGATAAATGTCGCAGGGTTTTACGCATTGCAGGCATCTTTGGGGCCGGTTTGGGCGGCCGTGGTCGTCGCGATAGCCGATTTCGTTCTCGCCGCAATAGTAATCCTGGTGGCCAGAGATTCCCAGCCGGGTCCCGAGATAGAGCTGGCGTTAGACGCTCGCAAGACAGCCATTGAAGCGATTCAAGCGAGCGCGCGCGATCTAAAGGTGACTATCGATGCGTTCGGTCAAGAAATTCGAGACGCCAAGGATACTATTACAGGGTTTGTTCAGAATCCCTTGGATGCCGCTGTGCAGAACCTTCTCATTCCTGCTGTCACGTCAATCATAAAAGGGCTGAGTTCGAAGAAGGATCAAGCGTGAAAAAGAGGCCTTCGAAGGGGCAGCATGTCGTCGCGATAATGACCCACCCGATAAGCTTGCCCGAACGCTTTTTTCCAAATGGCACTTGCCCGATAAGCCGTATGGCACTGGTTGTCCATCGCGCTAAGGAAATTCAGCTGGCGCTGATGCTGGCGATCTGGACCAGCCAGCGGCAGGGCGACCTGCTGCGGCTGCCTTGGTCCGCGTATGACGGCACGCATATTTGGCTTCAACAGTCTAAAACCGGCCGGGCGCATTGCGATGCGCCGCGGGCGCGCTGCTGGACATGACCGAACGCGGGGCCCGGTGATCCTCACCAACACGTTTGGGCCGGCCGTGGACCGCCGACGGGTTCAGGTCGTCGTGGGGCAAGCTGTCGGACTGTGCCGGCATCGGCGACCTCACGTTCCACGATCTCAGGCGCACGGCGGTCGTGCGCCTTGCGATCGCCGGCGCCACGGTGCCACAGCGCGACGTTCACCGGGCATACACCACTCGCGCCGATCTAGCACGCACAACCTCGTTCCTAATTATGGGATTGGTCGGCATCATCATCGCGAGCATCGTGAATGTATTTCTCGCATCTTCAATCGTGCAGCTGGCCATTTCGGTGGTTGGCTTCATCGTGTTCGTCGGACTGACCGCCTACGACATGCAGCGCATCACCGTCTGCCAGAGCGCGTGCCGACCTTCGTAAGCTTTGCTTGTATCGTCAAAAACGACGGCGACGTAATTTTGCATCATACTCTCCTTGCTTTCTGTGGTTTATTTGGATGCAGCCGAGCGCTTTGCAGCAACAGCTTCGCTGATCTTCTGAGCAGAAGCACGTGCGTCGGCGCGCGCTTTTGGACCGAGGTTGGATCTCGATCTTCCAGCCCTTGAGATCTCCGTCAGCCACCTTGTGAAGCGGCGTGTTAGCCCGCGCGAACGTATCGGGCAAGGTCTTGGTCTTGATGATGTTCAATTCAGCGCTCAGCTGCTTGAGCAGCTCCTCGCCGCGCTCGATGCGCTGCTCAAGCATTATGGCTTGCTGCACGACATCAGAGACGGCCGCGAGTTCTTCCCCTGAGGAAGTGACGCCGAGTTCGGCTTCAAGATCTTCGGGAAGCCGGCGCGGCTGGCTTGGTCTTCTTGGCCATTGTTGGTTACTTTTTACTTCACAATTCCGAGCACCAGCAGCAAAGCGCTGATGACGGGCAAGCCGACGAAGATCGCAGCCAAGGTGAATGCGATGATGAGCGGGAATGACAGCACCGCGATCGCTGTCTCCTTAGGCGTCGGATGAGTTTCGGAAAATTTGTCACGCATCACGCATCGCTCTGGTTCAACGCCAGCCAGAGCAAGGTGAGCAGCTTGACCCGAATGTTGGCGCCGGAGACGTATTGGAACTGAGGAAGGACTGGCCGGAGCTCTTCAAACTCTCGGCGACGTGCTTCTGCGTCGCTTCGAGGTGGGTCACGCCATCCGCAAGATGCTTTGGCGGCATCACGCTGGGTGCTGATGGAGCCTTCGACGGACTCAGTGACCGCCTTGGCCTTCTTGGCAAGAGCCACGAGATCGGCCTTCGTGGCTCCGCCGCGCTTTGCTGCGGCATCGCTGATTGCTCCGTGCAGTTCTTGTGTGGCAGCTCGGATGTAATCGAGCGCATCTTTGACATTCGTCTCTATTTTCCCATGACGGGTTCTCCAGTTGGGTGGGCGTCGTAGCCAGGTGATTGTTATTCCACTGGCGCCAGTGAGCCCAGTGAAGGCTTCCAAATCCCGGCAAATCGTTCCTAAACGACCTGGCGACCTGTTCTACTTTCAAGCCGGCTGGGCCGGTCCGCAACGACATCTTAGGAAAGCTTTGCCCGGGTTTAGCGAACTTTGCTGGCAACAACCCTGCCGTTGCTCTTAAGATTCTGAGCGCGGGATGAACACCTCTTCGCTTGAAGAACCCGACAAGCCCTTTCGTCGCGAAGAATCCGGAGAGCCAGGATGTCAGAATTAGCGCAAGACCAGCCCGACGCGGGAAGCTCTATGCCTGCCTCCATTATCTTGCAGAAGCTTCACGATGAGGCACCGGCAGGTCACTTCACCCTCGATTGGCTGATGAGCAATCTGCAAAAGCAATCGTTCGGCCTCATCATGCTTGTGCTGGCCATTGTAGCCGTCGCGCCGGGAGTTTCCGTGGTAGGCGGATTATTGCTTCTGATCCCGGCGTTCCAGATGATCGTTGGACGTTCCGCCCCCACGTTTCCGCGCTGGATCGCCGCCCGCGAGTTGCCAACGCGGCGCCTTCGCACCGTCGTGCAACGCGCCATTACAACGCTGGGATATCTCGAGAAGATGGTTTATCCGCGCTGGCCCACTCCGCCGGGCACGACCAGGCGCGTTATCGGCTTCACCGTCATGCTGCTGAGCGCGCGGCTGATACTAACCCCGATTCCCTTGAGCAACATCCTCCCTGCGCTTGTGATCGCTCTGATCTCGCTGGCCTATGCGGAAGAGGACGGGCTGGTGCTCGCAATCGGTCTCCTTATAGGGCTAGCCATTATTGCGGTCGATGTCGCGGTGATTTGGGAGATGGTTCAGGGAGCAAAACGGATCAAGCTTTCAATCTGAATTTCGTGTAGGTCGTCTGCGCCCTTCACAGCCCCGCCCAGCCTCTCAGAGTCGGCCAACTGCTCGCGGCAGACCTCGCTAAACTCTCGCAACGGGTCCATCGGATGACTGTCCACCAACTGCCGCACCGGAAATCTCTTGTTTGGCGAGAAATACGTATCGATTGTCATTCGGGCACGGCTTCCGCTTTTCTATGCTGCGTCACATGATAAAATACGCATTCTGCCAATTAACACGTACATATCTACACGTTGCCGAAACCTCAGATTTGTCATGCACAAGCGCATCAGTATATAATTGCGACGCCTCATCGATGAATTGCTTGTATAACTTTCGTCTTCTAGTCTTCTCCAGCGTGAGCCTTCGCGCGCTATGCTTGCGGCGCTGTGTGAGCCAAGGGGCCGCCAGGGACATCAAGCCACCGACGGCGGAGCCACCAAAGCTGCAAGAACCGGAACGTAGGCAGAGTCCATGTTGCTATCGTCTGTGCGAATTGATGATGCACCATCGTCGCTTCGCGCAGCTAAGCGGGGAATCAATCTTCGCAAAGGAACCCAAATCATTCCGAAACCAACACTCGGGTAATTCGACAAACCGCGCTCCGCCGTATAGCGACGAGCGCAATCATAACGGCGAAGACGACAGTCGAGAGTGAGCAGTGCGAGTCCTTTGTTCCATCGAAAATCAGCCTCAGAGATTGATCGGTCGAGACGATCGTCTCTCTCTCTCTCTCTCTCTCTCTCTCTCTCTCTCTCTCTCTCTCTCTCTCCTAACCGCGGCGCCCAGCAATTAGCTCGCTAATTGAATGCGAACCAAGCCTTGGCAACGATCGTTGCACCACACCAGTTCGAGACCAAGCCAGCCGGGTTGGTAACAAGATCAACGCGGCCACCCGGCCGCGCGTTTGGATCGCCGGTGGATACGAAGCAGTTCTCTTTCGAGAGATTGGTGCCGTAGTAGCGTAGATCGAGGTTGAAGATCTTATGGGTAAAGGTCACGCCCGCCTGCCAATTGAGATAGGCAGGCGGCGGGAAGCCGCCGAGGTCACGAGCCTGATTACCGAACCAGGAATAGCCGGCAGCGGTCGTGAACGATACGCCGAGGTCCGGCGGGAGCAGACGACTCGGCACGTCGAAGCCCACCCCGGCCGCCACGTATTGGCTCCTGGCGCCCGTGTTCGAGACATTCGGAGAATAGGCGTAGCCGCTGGCAATGCGGATCGACTCGCCGATGTTTCTGTCGCCGCGGATGGCCGCCTCCCAATAGTTAATGCCGTTGGTCTCGCCGGGAAGCTTCTCTCCGGGATAGGCGAAATAGGTCACGCCGAGATCGAAATCGATATTTGCGATCTTGGGGCGGAAACCGCCGCCGATAGTGAACTCGGCGGCTGGTTGGGTCGGCAGCTTGACGCTGGCGGTTGTGGCGCCGGCATAAAGCTGACCAAACCTTACCTCGATCGCAGCCCCGGCTGCGGGCCCATGATCGGACAGCGACGTCCCGCGATAAATGTAATCGGATGCAAACCCCGCTCGGGCGCTGAAGTCTAGTTGCTCCGACGGCGTTGCCTGTTTCGTTGCGGCAGCGGACCAGCCGCGGGCGCAAAGGCCGATCGCGCCGCCTGGGTTGCCCTCAGGGGTTTCAGCGCGCGCCGAACCGCTGGTCATCAGCGCGAGCAACAGACCGGCGACCGCTGCAATCGATACTGCACCTGCGCGCCTGACCTCTGCCCGGGCATCTGATCGCAATTCGCAACCCTCACTCTGTGGAATAGGCATCCTTGCGCCCGGGCTGCCAGCGGTCATGCCGGCGCCAGCACACCAAGAAATTATCGCCGTCGTAAGTCCGCCACAACACCCTATCAGCTCAAGGAACCAGTTTTGAGACCGAAGCCGGCTTCGAGTAGATTGCATTGAGGTTGGGTCGCGGTAGGGACGAGGATGGAGTGAACGACGGTCTCATCAAAACCGCACTGCGGCCTCAGCCGCCATCCCTGGTGTCCAAGCGGACAGCCTTAACAAGTTCAAGACGCTTCAGTCAGCACTGCAAACTCTGCCGTGCGGCAACACCTCGCCGAGCGAGCTACACGCGTATTTGCATCGATTTGGAAGGCTTAATTGGGAGCAAATACTCTCGCGTCGTATAACTCGTAGCGGACCACTCATGCAAATGGAGCATCTTATGAAGTCGCTGTCCACTATCGCCGTTACCGTGCTGTTGATCGCTACGCCCGCTTGTTTTGCCCAGCAGGTTGTTGGGTCTACCACGCTCGGCGTCGCCTATGCCGAACTACGCGACGTCACAACGGGCTGGAGCACCAAACGCCAGGTCCTCGGGAAACAAGTCTTCAACGACGCCGGTGAGACCGTCGGGAAAATCGATGACATCATCGTGGCGCCCGACAAGGCGGTATCATACGCCATCATCGGCGCAGGTGGTTTTCTGGGCGTCGGCCGCCACGATGTGGCAATTCCGGTGAGCCAGCTGAAGGAGGATAGTGGAAAATTCATCCTTCCGGGTGGTTCGAGGGACGCAATCAAGGCCATGCCTGGATTCGAATATGCACACAATCAATAGTCAAAATGAAGCGCTATGGTCAGCCCGCTAAGCCGGCCATCACTGCAGTAAACCTCGAATTGATAGGAGCACTTCAATGAGTGCCCACTCAGAGCTGAGTGACTTTCAAAGCGCCGTGAGAATCGCACTGCGTGAACACTGGAAGTGGTTCATGTTTCAGGGCATCGTCATGCTCGTTTTGGGATGTCTGGCTGTCGCGGAGCCGGTCATCGCATCTGTCGCGGTGGACATCTACATCGGATGGCTGTTTCTGTTCAGTGGCATGCTCGGCCTGGTCATCATGTTCTCGGCGCGCGACGCATCTGCATTCTTCTGGATTCTGCTCACCTCGGCTCTCTCGCTCGCCGTAGGAATCCTGTTGATCTGGAACCCTAACGAGGGGGCCGTTTCGCTCACGCTTGTGCTAACGGCTTTCTTCATCGCGGAAGGCGCGTTCCAGGTCGGAACCTCGATCTCCTATCGCGACGTTTTGCCCGATTCCTGGGGCTGGCTGCTCGCGAGCGGAATCACGGATCTCGTTCTTGCGGGGCTCGTCATTTGCTTTTGGCCGCAGAGTGCGACTTTGACGCTCGGCCTTATCGTGGGCGTCAATTTGATCACGACAGGACTAGCAATCCTCAAGACCGCGATTGAAGTCCGCAACGCCGGAAAATCCCTAAAGCCGGTTTCCGCGTAAACGACTGCTGCGGGCAGGTCGGGACCGGATCTTCCCGACTCCGCGGCAACCAAGCCGGGTCTTTATCGAACCGCAGGCAGCCGAGGGCGGAATCATGAGGGACTTATCCGATGTCGCCCTGCGGCTCTTTACCGCGTCAATAATCGGCGACGGCTTCGGGCAAAGCCGCGACCTTCATGGATCGCCATCCGGTGTACGCATGCTCGGTCTGGTGGGTTTCAGATCAACGTTCATCGTAATCACCATTCGTCAAGCAGGCACCGCTGATGCAAGTTGGGTGGTGCAGGCTATCGTCACCGGAATTGGGTTTCTCGGGGCGGAGGTTATCGCTCGAAGCAACGGTCATTACCGAGTGCATGGCATTACAACGGCGGCATGCATCTGGTTGACTGTGTGCATCAGGGCAGCCCGACGAGTCACGGATTGGCGCACAATCCTCATCAACTTGCCAATCGTGCTGGTGCTTCTGGCATTTGGCGGGCCGGTAGAGAGAGCGTTTCAACGGTGCTGGCCCGGGCCACTGAAACCATCGGATTACTCGGAAACGCCAAACACCCAAGTCCCCGGCCCCGCCTTGAGGCTTTTATGATCCCCGCAATTGTTATTTTGGGATGTATCGTGATTATTCCGCTCATGATGCTTGCCATGACGGTTGCCGACGAATTCTTTTCGCGACTTGCGCAGCTTGTGCTCATCATCTGCGCCTATCTCCTCCTTCCATTATACGCGCTTTGGATTTTGGGTGGTGCATGCATGGACAAGTTGGAGCGAAGGCGAAGAGGGCATAAGCAAAGAGGCAGACAGATCCGATAGTTTAGCCCTCTCTTTATAACGACGACGCGGTAAACAAGGCCGCCAGCTAGAGCATGGTATCATCGTCCGCCAAGGTACCTGCCTTCACCCGCTTCGCCGGCTTAATTCCTGCTCTCATCACCAGCATCGTCGGGATTCCATTCCATAAACCCTCATTCCGCGAATTGAATCCTCGGCACTGCCCCGAAACATCGGCCCGCCGCTGGCCACCGCAGCGCGTGCAGTTCAGCCTGCTTGCATTGGTTGTCGCTAGATTTTCTCTGATCTCTCGGTGCACACATCGTGCACACGCGGTCTTCTAACCAATTGAAAAACTTGAACTCTCGCTCCAATCCATCATGGGGAAGTTTGAGCTAGGTCCAGCCAGCGAAAGCTAGCTAGATCAAGTTTCACACATCTCAGCGGCGGCTTTGCGCCAAGAGCAGCTGGTCGGCGAAAATGGTAACGTTTTCTGCGTACGATAAATGAGAACTATTTCATCAACTCTTCAAGCTTGAGGTGCTTGTAAAGGAATTCCTCCAGCCGAGTTTCAAGATCGGTCAGGCTACCGTCCTTGCGTGTCACTTCGGACGTCCGTGGGTAAAAGTGCGTGGCGCCTTTGATATGGACGACCTCGTGCGCGAGCTTAACCTTGTCGAAATACCGGGTCCTTGTTTCCAAGTCTTCAAGTGTGCCCGCCAGATCGCTTTCCCCAAAAACCATCAGCAGCGAGGGTCGCTGTGCGTCCGGGACGTAACTCCGCGCCGACTCGATCGACATTCGGCCTGACAACGCGACGACGGCAGCGACCTTTGCTGATTGTGCGAAGGCCGAATTAATCGCAATGGTGCCTCCCGCCGAGAAGCCACCTAACGCAATGCGGTCAGGGTCGATCATCATGTCGCGGCAACGGCTGTGCACAAATTCGACAGCTGTACTTACGTCGTCGGTTGCAGCCTCAATTTCGTCGATCATCATTTGCTGCGTGCAGGGGTGAAGCCCCAACAGGTCGCGTACGAAATTGGCGCGATCGACATTGATCGACGTTCCAGCGATCCAGGTCGGCGTGATGCCAGGGTCTGGCGCTTCCGGCATGAGCCGGTAATCGATGGCAAAGCAGACGTATCCGCGTCGAGCAAATTCCCGGCAATATTCCGATATGGCACTATTCCGATGCGGAAGTTCTCCGACAACGTCGTTCTTACGAGTGCCGCGCTGGAAGGCGCCGCCGAATGCAAGAATCAACGCCGGCCGCAGAGCCGTCGGCGCCTCATCAGGCTCGTAGATATCGAGCAGCATTGGACGAAAGCGCAATGCCCCTTGCGCCGGCGTCCAGTCGACACCGGCGATGCCGAAGCTGACATTCTCGGTCGTACGGACCTCAAACATTTTGCATAGATAGCGTTGATGTCGAAGGCTGACCGCATTCTCTGACGTCATCGCATTGCCTCTTTATTGAGCCGCTCTTCTACGCGCATGCTCAGACACGCTGGTCTTCGGGAATGACGACGCCGTCAAGCACCATCGGCACGCCATCTAGAAATGTCGAGCAGCCACCCAGCGGAATATCGAGATGCACAGGCGCTCGGCGGGTGCCGCCGCCCGAGAGATTCGGCCCGGTTGAGAACAGGAAGTTTCCGTAAAAACCTCGGCCGTCCTGCCCCTCAATTTCCTGCTTGTCATAAAAGCTGAGCGCATCCCAACGGCAGTTTCTGCTGAGCCCCCAACCGAGATGCGAGACCGCGAAGACTTCCGGATTGTTGTACGAATCCAGTGTCGCCTTCAGCAGCTTGGCATCGAGGCCACCTTCGATGGCCCTGATATAGCCGTCCTCAAGCATCAGCTTGATCGGTGAGCGGACATAGTCCTTCTGCGGGAAGATGATGTCGCCGGCATCGATTACCACCTGCCCCTGCGCCGAGCGGTCATTGCCATAGGTGGTCACGAAGGCACCTGGCCACTGGTCCCAATGGCCCGGTTCGTCGGCGAAGCCGTATTGGCAGTTGCCTTTCAACTCGCCGAGTTCGACTTCGAAATCTGTGCCGGCTGCCGAGGTCACCCGCATCTTGCGGGCGCTCTTGATGCATTTCTGGGCGCTCTCGACCCGCGCCTTGTCGCTTTCTTGCGGCAACATCCGCTCGAGAATTTCCGGCGGCTCAAGAATGGTAAGCGTTCGTGTGCCGTCCTTTCCGAGTTGACGAATGAGCGGATCGTGCGCATGCGATAGGTCGATCAGAAGGTCGGCGGACGTCAATGCGGGAACCGCCGATTTGGGCAATTTGTTGGGATTCTCGACTTCGAGATAAGCCGCTTCACCTCCCATCTCACGCGCGACCTGGAGCGCGATGGATTTGTACTGGTTGCGTCCCAACTGAGCACCGAGCACGATAACCTTCTCGCCGTCGCGGAGACGGCTGAGCGACATCACATGGCGCCAGGATGCGTGAAGACTGGTCGTCAGCATGGTGATCTTCCTTTCATTCTGAGTTTTTGAGATCAGGAGTTCGGCTTCATCAGGTGATCGACGGTACGGAAATCCGGAAGGGTCGTGTCAATCGGCTTGCCGTTGCGGACCACCATCCGATCTGGCTGGCGCCGTGCGATCAACTCGCTGAAACTGCGACCACTAAAAATCTGGAAGTCCGCATGGACGCCCGGCCGGAAGGTGCCAGACCGGGTCACGCCGATGATCGACGACGGAATGGTCGAGACCGCCGGAGCCCAGTCGCCCATCACATTGTCGAGGTGGCCGATCTTCACACCGCCCGCATATACTTCCAGCAGGTCGAGATCGCCGAACGGATGATAGGGATCGCGGCAGTTGTCGCTCGCCAGCGCGACGTTGACGCCGGCCGCTTTCAGTTCACGCAACAGCGTGATTCCGCGCCATACCGGCGTCGCGCCGGGACGGCGCCCCTGCAGATATTGATTGACCAGCGGCAGGCTGACGATGTTGAGGTTGGCCTCGCGCACCAGCCGGATGGTGCGCTCCGCGAGTTCGTCGCTCAGCACCGACAGGCTGCAGCAATGACCGCAGACCACTTGGCCACGAAATCCGGAGCGCAGCACGGCTTCGGCAATCTGCAACAGCGTGGCCGAAGCCGCTGAACCGGTTTCGTCTACATGGAGATCGACGTCGAGGCCGCGCGAGGCCGCAAGTGCAAACAACCGGTCCAGCCGCCCCGCAAGAATGGTTGGATCTTCCTGCTCGGAGAGCCGAAAAGTGATGCCGCCGAGCCGGCCTTCGGATTCGGCGATGACATCGACGATCGCGGCGTTTTCCGGCGCATCATACAGCTCGGTCGAGACCAGTGCGCTGGCCTGGAGCTTGATGCGATCAGCCCACCTATCGCGCAGCTTTCGAAACACGCCGAAGCTGATCTCCGCCTGGCCAGGGACAAAGCAGTCGATATGCGTCCGGATCGCCGTCGTCCCGTGGGCATAAGCGCATTGCAATGAGAATTCGAACCGGGCCTCGACGTCCTCGGCCTTCCAGTGCGCGGCCGTATCGGCACGCACTGCGGCACGGGCAATCTCAAGCGTACCCTCCTCGTTGCTGGCACGCGGCCAGATCTGCCCCTTGTCCATATGGGTATGCAGGTCCGCGAACGGCGGCCACGCCTGACCACCGTCTGCATCGAACACGGGAAATTGTCTCTCTGCGCCAACCGGCATAATGGCCGCGATCCTGCCGTCGTCGATCATCAGATCAACGAGGGTCAGCCCTCCATCCGCCGGTGCTCCGACAAATTCCTTCGCCAGCAGCGATTGCGGTACGTTGACGTTGGCGACGTGAACCTTGTCGCCGTCTGGCCAATGGTTGCTCATCATGATCGATCTTCCATTTATTTCAGAGGCGCCCCAATGCGTTCAGGAGGCGGGCCGGCGTCATCGGCAGTTCGGTGATCTTGGCGCCTAGCGGACGAATGGCGTCGTTGACTGCGTTCAGCACAGCGCCGACGGCTCCCGTCGTACCGGCCTCGCCGGCGCCCTTGGCGCCGAGTTGCGTATAGGGCCACGGTGTCTCGACATGCTCCACAACTATGTCGGGCAGGTCCGCAGCAGAGGGAACGAAGTAATCGGCAAAGGTGCCGTTGGTAAGCTGCCCTTCGTCCGAATAGACCAGCTCTTCGTATAGCGCCTGGCCGATGCCCTGGGCGATGCCGCCGCGCACCTGCTCACTCACTAGGAGCGGATTAACGATGGTGCCGAAATCGTCGACGGCCCAGTGACGCAAAAGCCTGACAAAACCGGTGCGGACATCGACTTCTGCCAAGCAGGCCTGGATGCCGTTGGTCGGCACCAGCGCCGGCCAGTCGTGGCCGAGATGCATCGACAGCGACAGGTTGATCTGCGGCCCGGCAGGCAGCGTATTGGCCTTGAAGTAGACGATCTCGGCGAGGTCGGCGAGGCTGATGCTGGGCGTGCCGCCGTTAACCGGAGCGATCAGTCCATCGCGCATGTCAATCGCGTCCGGCTGCATCTGCAGCAAGCCGGCCGCGGCCTGGAGGACGATCGAGCGCAATTGCCGCGATGCCTGCAGCGCAAGCTCGCCGCCGACCGGCGTTCCGCGCGAGGCGCGCACGCCGGAGCCATAGGGCGTTGCCTGGCTGTCCCCGGAGACGACCCGTACCCTGTCGGCACTTACGCCGAGCGCGTCGGCGACAATCTGACCGATCACGGCGTGAGTACCTTGGCCTTGATCGGTGACGCTGATGGCACAGCGGATCGCGCCCGACGGATCTATCGCCAGAGTAATGCCGTCCTGAGCCGTGGCCTTACGGATATGGGCAGCCGACGGTGCATTGGTGGCGGTTCGCTCAACAAAAGCAGCAAAGCCGACACCTCGAAATATCCCCTGCGCGCGCAGCGCCGTGTGCTCCATGCGCAACTTCGGCAGGTCAATGAGCTCCAGCAGCTTCGTCATGCATTTCTGGTGCGACAGGGCTTCCAGATCCACACCGGCGCGGGTTCTGACCGGATAGGAGTCGTCCGGGATATAATTGCGCAGCCGCAGCTCGGCCGGCTCAATCCCCATCTGCGCGGCGGCCTTATCGATCATGTATTCGCCGATGGCTGTGCCGATGGGATGTCCGACGCCGCGATACTGGCCGACCACAATCTTGTTCTGGAACACGACGTCCAGCCTGCCGCTCGCGTAAGGAATGCGATAGGGCGCCATGGCCATGCGCAGGGCTTCATCGCCCTCCTGCACGCTGGATCCGGGATGCGTCGAGAATGGCCCGATCGCCAGCAGCGACGTGCCTTCCCAGCCGAGGAAGCGGCCATCGCTATCCAGCGCCAGGCGCGCCGTCAGCAATTGTTCGCGGGCATGGATGTCGGAGACGAACGACTCGATGCGATCAGCCACGAACTTTACCGGCCGCCCGACCAGCCGTGCAATCGCCACCGTGGCGATCTCATCGGCGTAGAGATGGATCTTGACCCCGAACGAACCGCCAACGTGGGGGCACACCACGCGGATGCGGCCCTCATCGAGGCCGAGATGCGCCGCATACAGCGACCGCAACTGGTGAGGCGCTGTGTGGCTCTGATGGACCGTCAGACTGTCATCGCCTGGCAAATAGCTGGCGATGACGCCGCGCGTCTCCATCGAAGCGCCGGTCAATCGGTGGAAGCTGAACGATTCCTCGACCACCAGCGCGGCCGTCTTGAACGGATCTACGCTCGCTTCGTCACCAATCTGCGCTCTGTAAGCACTGTTGTCGGCCAGATCCGAATGCGCCCGCGCCGTATCGACGGCCTGCGCTTCGTCCAGCCGGCATGCACCGGCCAGCGGCTCCCAGTCCACCTCGATCAGTTCGATGGCATCTTCGGCGAGTGCGCGCGTCTCGGCCAATACCGCAGCCACAGGCTGGCCCACGTAAAGCGCTTCCGACGCGGCCAGAGCCGTCTGGCTGCGCATCACGAGGCCGGGATAGGTCTGGGAAGTGTCCCAGCCACGACAGACCGGCGCCAGATCCGCTGCCGTGTAAACGCCGACAACCCCCTCGGCGGCGGCGGCTTCCTCGGTCCGGATGGACTTGATCCCGGCTTTGGCATGCGGCGAACGCAGAAACGCGACGTGCAGCACCTTGCCGACCTGTACATCATCGAGATAGCAGCCGCGTCCTTCCACGAAAACCTTCGCGTCGGCTCGCGGTCGCGAGCTGCCAATGGCACGATGCCCGATCATGTCCTGGCGCGCTCCACGCAGATCTCGATCGCATCGACGATGGCCTCGTAGCCAGTGCAACGGCAGAGGTTGCCGGAGATCGCCTCGCGGATGTCGGCCCTCGACATCCCGGGATTGCGAACCAGCGCCTCGGCCGCCGTCAGAATCATGCCCGGCGTGCAAAACCCACATTGCAGAGCATTGCGCGCGACAAAGGCCGACTGCAGTTCGGCAACACGTCCGGACTGGCTTGCTCCCTCGATCGTCTCGACGACGCTGCCCTCTAGTTGAACGGCAAACAGCAGACAGCCCCGGCAGACGGCGCCATCGACAACAATCGTGCAGGCGCCACAGACACCGTGCTCGCAACCGATGTGGGTTCCCGTCAAACCGAGATCCTGACGAATGAACTCGGCTGCGTTCAAGCGTGGCGAGACCGCACGGCGCACCGCGCGGCCATTCACCGTAAGACTGACGATGGCGATGTTTTCCATCAGATCGTCTCACCGCTGAAAAATCCGGAAAAATCCGAACGGCACCGTTCGACAAGCTCCGTCGTCAGAACGCGTCGGAACCTGACATTGTCAGTATCCGATCCGTCATCCGCCAGATCGTTGGTTACGGCCCGTTCTACATCCTCGCTGCCCGGCTTCAGTAGACCATGATCGTCGAACAGACATTTTACCGTCGACAGCGACACCGGCCTGTCGCTGACCCCAAACGCCACCCAGTCGGTGACCCAGGCGTCGCTGACGCACCGGGGCAAAGTGGCAGGCCGTGGTGTAGGCTCCGAACTTTACGGTCTCGGCGTCCTTCTGATAGCCGAGAACGCCGTTGTTCAGCACGATGACCGTGAGCGTGATGCCCATCCGAACCATGGTCTCGAGCTCTGCCCAGGAATGGGCGAATCCGCCGTCGCCGACGAGCGCGACCACCCGGGCAGCCGGCTTCGCGACCTTCGCGCCCATAGCGAGCGGCACCCCCCAGCCGAGACCGGCGAGGCCGCGCGGCGTCAAAAAGCGCATGCCCGGCGCCAGTCCACGCAACTGGCCGACGATCCACATTGAGGAGTAGCTCGCATCGGCGACGACGATCGTGTCGGGTGTCAGCAGCGTCTGCAATTCGGCCATCACGCGTTCGGGCCGGATCGGATTCGTATTGTGTCGCGTGAGCGGCGCGCGAGCGGCTTCGAAGCGGCGCCAGGCCTCGGCGATGCGGGACTCCAGAGCGGGTCGTGCCTTGGCGCGCGAGGACAAGTCCAACGCGCGCAGCGCTTCCGTTAGAGCGCCGATCGTCTCCGCAGCGTCGCCGACGAGGCGAAACGCTTCGTAGTTGCGGCCGATTTCTTGCGGGTCGATGTCGATCTGGACGAGGCGTGCGGTCGGAGGCACGAGCCGCCAGCTGTCGGTGCCGTTCTGGTTGTTGCGCGTGCCGATCTGCAGGATCAGATCGGCCTCGACGAGCAGCGCGCGGCTGTGTCGCCCGAGCGAAGCAGGTCCTACCAAGGCGCCGAGCACGCCGCAGGACAAGGGATGGCGCTCGTCGACCGCCCCCTTGCCCATATTCGTGGTGAAGACGGGCAACGCTGCGAGGTCCTGGAGCCGCGCGAGCGCGGCTGGAGCATCCTGCGAAAGGGCACCGCCGCCGGCCATGACGACGGGATGCTGGGCCTCAGCGATCAGGCGGGCGACGCCCTCGATTGCGGCCTGGGCCGGGCGGCTGCGGTCGAGGGGGAATTTGCCATAGCCCGCGCTGCGCTCGACCGCGGACGGAGTAGCGCCCTCGCGCAGGAGATCCGCCGGCAGGAGCAGCACGGCCGGGCCGGGTCGGCCGCTTGCGGCAGCAATGAATGCGGCATCGACATAGTCGTCAACGCGATCGGCGCCCGAGAGCCGCCGCGTCCACTTCGCGCAGGATGCGAACAGCGCGACATGGTCCAGCTCTTGGAAGGCGTTCTTGTCGACCTGATGCCGTTCGATCTCTTGGACAAGCGCGACGATCGGAATGCTCGCCTTCAGCGCTTCCGCCAGGGGCGGGACGAGGAGAGCGGCGGCAGGGCCGTTCTGCGCGGCGACGACGGAGACTCGCCCCGACACGCGAGCATACCCCCACAACGTCCGAGGAGTGTGGGGAAAGATGGTAGCGGGAGAGCGCTACCTACGTTACCCCCGACCGTTTTCGGCCGAGTTCTTGGTCTCCGTGGCCTAACGGTTGGCGTAGCTGGTGTGCCTTTCCTTCTCCTCTTGTGGGCAAGAGGACCGCCATAGTGCGTTATATTATTCAAATGGTTGGGGCTTCTGTGTCCCTATGTGTCCCGAGCAGTTCTGGCGAGGCGATCCGAAGCCGCAGCCACCGAACCCCAAACCCGCGACTACATCTCCGTTCCTTTCGCGGCAGCAGGCGACGCAACCTTGACGACCGGCGGTTTTAGAACCGGCGTCACCGCTGGCGCGATTTCACCAGGGTGGCCGACGGTGGTTCGCCGAAGTGAAGACGATAGCTTCTAGCGAAATCACCTAGGTGCCAAAACCCGAAGGCGAGCGCACACGACTTTACGCTAACCGCTCCGGCCAGCAGTCCTTGCCGCACCAGCCAAAGGCGCCTCAGACGCAAGTATCGATGCAAGCTCATTCCTTGGTATAACTGGACCGCATCGTGCATGGTGCGTACGGAGACACCAATTTGCCGCGCAAGTTCTTCGCTGTAGATCGGACGCCCGATGTTGCCAGACAATACAGCCTGAACATTCCGATAAATCTTGAAATGAGGAACGGAGTTCGCACGAGCGGCCCACGTTAGGTCAACCAAGTGTGCGAATGCGGCATCGACCCCGGCAAGCAGGGACTCCCTCATCGCCGACGAAATGTCGCTCGCCTCGCGGGCATCGAAGGTCGCAGAAACCGACAAGACCTGCCTCACTAGCTCGCGCAGCCGATGGTGAGCAGCGGCGCTCGTTTCAAACACTTTCCAGTTGGGACCTGCTTTGGGCCAGCCACGATCCTGTATCTCCTGCGCGAAAATAATCGACGTGAATTGCCGAGCGGCTCGTTCGACCATGGTGTATGCGGCGCCATTACTTCCAATCACAATAGCCGATTGATCTCTTTCTTCCCCGTTGAAGCGAATGGGGACACCGTCGTCCATCGAGAAGCCGATTGCCGTGCAATTTGGGGCGAGCTGACCATCGGCGACGCGCGGAAAGGACTTCGCAAAATTGATGTCGCATCCTGGGAGATTTAGAATGATTTGCTCAGCAGAAATCCTCCGTACGAGAGGCGTAAACTCCACCTCCAGATGTCGGACGGCAGTTCGATACTGATCGAGATCGGTAAATCGATATATCTTTGGCGCCAGCCCTGGCCGAGCTTCGCTATTCGCCGTTGTCAGGACGCCTGCCGTCTGTCTCATCTGGACACCCCGCAATATTACGGGTTGAGCGTTCAAGCCGCGAAACGACGCCGCGGCAAAGTTGCCGAATTTCGATCGCGAAACATATGCAACTTCAATACTGCAACTACCGACTGCCGCAACCTCCTAAGTCTCTGTTAACCAGTTGGGCGTGAAATTCCAATCATTAAACTAAGGTGTCCCACAGCGGATTGGCGGAGCCCCGGTTCTCACGGGCAAAGCTGGTCAAGGTCGGCCTATCCAAGCGGCGCTCGTGTGTGGTCCATCGAGTTACTTGCGTTTTTTGTCATACCTTTTTGCTTTCGAAAAAGCGAAGCCGTAAGTGACTGCGACACGCAGGAGTTTTGAGAATGTCTATGGTCCTAAAATTTCGGCCCGACCGTCGCAAATCTGAACCAAGCCTCTTGCGCCTAACATCGTCTGACATTTTGAGCAACATCGCTGCTCTGGTGGCACACGTTGAAGCTCTACGAATTCAAAAAACAGAGGACCTGCGCCAGGCCATCTTCTTGATCTCGCGAGTACCTCCGTCCGATTGATCATCAGACAGATCAATATAGATGAGACGGCCAGAACGGCGTTGATGGCTCAGTCAGGGAGGATCGATCAGCTCATTGACGCTGTTCGCGAGGAGGCAGCGCATTTATTTGAAAAAACTGATTAGCCACTGGAGAATTGCACATGATCGGAAACAAGCGAAGCGCCGACCGTGTTCGGTTTGAACACAAGCATACTGTCAGCATAATGGGTGTTGATGGAACATGGCGCCGAAGCTGCATTCTTCTCGACATTTCCGCAAGCGGTGCCAAACTTGAGGTAGACGGATCGACCGATCCACTGAAGGCACAGGAATTTTTTATGGTCTTGTCCACCACTGGGCTGGCCTTTCGACGGTGCGAACTGATTTGGGTCGATGGGCCACACGTCGGCGTTCATTTTGTCATTGCAAAGGCAAATAGCAAGGCGAACGCACAGAGCCTCCTTGCTCGTTCACAATAAGACGAGCCCTTTATATGCACCTTATTTCTTCTAGGATTATTCCCTTCATCGATGTCGAGTCTCTTTCAATTAGCCGTGCGAGAGAGGCGCTATTGCACGACAACCGCAAAGGCTTCATCCTTTACCTCTCCAGCGGTGAGCTATCATCGACCACGGAAGAGCGAGTCTTGTTTCTGGAAGCGCGAGAGGCTCTGTTATGGCTCAATGAGCCCCTGGAAAATCAGGGATCGTTCTGGGTATGAGGATGTGAGGCCAATCAACCACCACCAACAACAACAAAATCGCAGTTCTCGCACTATTTCATCTCGTCAACCGCCGTCGCGGCTGCGTGCGCCTATCATTGCCAGACCATCCAGAACGCATCAGGTGCAGGATTTTCTTGCTAATCAGTCCGGTAACTTGAACCGCACCCCGTAAAACCAGCAAGGTCGATCCGAGTACCGGGTTGGCCGGTTCAACCGAAAGAACCGTGTTGGCTGTTGCGCTTTAGCAACCCACGTCGCTGCTTGAAGTGATAACTTTTGGGCTTTCGGAGTTTGTAATGTTCGATGTTTATTTAAGCGACAAACGTGATCTGCTTGTCGTCAGGAAAGGATTTCCGATACCGCTCCTCGGCACGTCGGGGAGATGGCGCAAGAGCAACAAAAAGGTCCTCAAGGTAAGTGACGAGATCAAGTCCACCGTTCAGAGGCAAGGCTACTACATGCGCAAGCTGAATGACATGAGGACACACTAGCCGCGAATAGACCGGTCGCGCCGACCTCTACTGCATCACACCAAGCCGCCATCCTCGCGCTCTTCCGCGTCGTCAACCGCTACGTGGGCAACCTTGCGCCAATGCCCCGGCGTCATGCCCGACCACCCCGCGCCCGTGATCCGCAACACGGGACCGAGATGACGCTGATGCGTTGCGCATACCACTACCGCCGCGCACCAGGCGCCCGCCGGTCACCAACATCCGCAACACGTCATCAGCTAGGGCGCCAAATCTGCCGAAATCCGGCGCTTGACATCAGTTCGTTCCAATTCCGGAACGCGGTGAAGCAAAAGTCGCGGGCGTTGCAGATTTACAACCCGCACAGCCATTCGAGACACTAAGCTCGTCCATTGAGACGACCAAACATATTTCATTCTTAGTTCAATACAATCAGCGGGGGCGAAAAGTGTTTGATGTCTATCGCAATGACAAGCGCGACTTCCTCGTTCTAAGTACAGGACAGGCTCTGCCGTACCCGTGCTTTACTCTGCACATAAGTGGCACAAGAGCAGAAAAAGAGTTCTCAAGGTCAGCGACGAAATCAAGTCAGCCGTTCAAGCACAAGGCTATTACCTCCGCAGCCTGCGGGTCACCAAGGAGCGAATGATCGAGGTCGAGTAGGCCGG
>Ga0137385_10001057_pt1 | contig 22919 bp, 17 predicted proteins | sample SagtaG_FD_104921 | JGI IMG/M metagenome (GOLD analysis project Ga0137385, IMG submission 104921) | Vadose zone soil microbial communities from Sagehorn Ranch, Mendocino, California, USA - Sage2_R_80_16 metaG | ecosystem: Environmental > Terrestrial > Soil > Vadose zone | place: USA: California... | reverse complement strand
GCGCCTGACCGAGCGCGACCGCGCCCGTGCCGCCGAGCACCTGGGAATTCTGTCCGCCGGCGAACGAACCCGCGCCGGCTGCGGCAGCGACGATGCTGCCGTCACCCATGGCGACCGTGGAGGCGGCGAGCGCATGGGCGCCGCTTCCAAGGGCGAGGGCATTGCTCCCGCTTGCAATGGAGTTAACAGCGAGGGCGGTTGCCCCCTGCCCATTGGCAGTCGCGGCCGGGCCAATGGCAACGGCATTGACGCCGCTCGCAGTGGTCAGGGCACCCATCGATATCGCATTCAGGCCCGTGCTATTGGCGCCAAAACCTACCGCAACCGTACTTGCCCCGTTCGCGTTACCGGCATTGCCCACGGCCAACGCGTTCGTTCCGTTCGCAACAGCGTTGGGGCCGAGCGCCGCGGCATCCTGGGACGTCGCGCTGGCGTTCACGCCTAACGCTATCGTCCCAAGCCCGTTGGTCACGGCGGACGCCCCGATGGCCGTCGCGGATGTACCGACCGCGGCCGACGAAACACCCAGAGCGAGACCGTTCGTCGTGCTCGCTACCGCCGCATTACCGATTGCTATCGCCGAGGCTGCCGACGCGCTCGATTGTCCGCCGACTGCAATCGCGTTGCTGCCCGATGCCACGGCACCCGCGGTGGCGTTGCCGCCCAGCGCCACCGCTCCGGCCCCGGAGGCTTGCACCGACGTCGCGGCCGTGGAGCCGCCGACACCGATTGCCACCGAATTGGCGCCGGTCGCTTGCGACCACGTGCCAAGGGCCGTGGAGTTCGTTGCGGATGCGGTGGCGACGAGACCGACGGCCGTGCCCCACGTTCCCGTGGCGCGCGACGCGACGCCGAGTGCCGTACTGCCCGCCCCGGTGGCGGTCGAACCATTGCCTAAGGCGGTTGCTTCGAAACTGCTGCCACCGCCCGGCAGCAGCGTGCCTGAAGTACCGCTCGCATTGGCGTTCACGCCAATGGCGACAGGCGAGCCGCCGCCCGTACCCGAGGCAATAGCCTGGGCGTTGGTGCCGATCGAGATACTGGAACCGGAGGTGCTGTTAGCCGTCGCGCTAGCGCCAACGGCGATCGTGGTCTGAGCCAGGGCGTGCGCCGCTGCGCCCATGGCGAGGGCGTTAATTCCGGTCGCAACGGAGTTAACGCCGAAGGCTATTGCCGACTGGCTGTTGGCGGCGGCTGCCTGGCCGAGTGCGAGGGCGTTGAGACCGGTCGCGGTCGAAAAAACACCGATGGCCATCGCATTCAGGCCATTGGCGGAATTGCTATAACCAATGGAAATTGCAGCATCGCCGTTGGCCGTAGTGGACGTGCCCAGCGCAACGGAATTCGCGCCGTTCGCCACCGCCGAGCTCCCCACGGCGACGGCCGCCGCGTTCGTTGCCTTGGTCTGGAATCCGAGCGCGGTCGAGGCTCCCCCCGACGCCGTTGCGCTACCGCCCAGCGCCGTGTCTCCGGCGCCGCTGGCCACTGATTGAAAGCCCACGCACGAAGAACTGCCATTGTAGAAGTTATAGGGCGACGCGGAGCAGTTCACCTGCGCCTGTGCTTGCGCGCCCCATCCGCTCAAACCCATCAACACCAATAGGGCGACGACGCGCGAATCAGAACTGTGCTGCGTAGAAGCGTCGTGCCCATCACGCCGGTCGCTTCGCCCGTCACATACGGTGGCCCCGGCCCCCGATTTCCCTTTGCCATGCGATTTGCCGAACTCCGACGCGGCCACGAAGGCGCCTAGCGCGTCGTTCCAGATGGTCCGATATGCCTTGTTCATGTTTCTTCCTGTTTCGATGTTGCGCGCGCTCACCCTTACTTTTCTTAAGCATAACTACATACATGAACCGAAATGAAAGTGTTGGCATTGCGTCGCGTTATTGCGGGGGACTACATTTTTTTATTCAATATCGATACTTAGATATGCTAAAAGAAGGCGTGCGCCATCCTCCTGCCAAGAGAATTAACGGAGGAAGGTATCGATAAAAGGCGGCTAGACCGTTTCTATTTCCTTGCATCCTGGCCGTGCAGAATGCAGCGGGGCCGCTAGCTTATGAAGGTCCGAGGGGCAACGGCATATCGATGTCAATTGCGCGAAAGGGCGCCAATTGCCTATCTAAATGCGATCGTTGGTTTGTTGAGCGTTTGCGTTGTACTGTTCTACCCGGAATACCCATAATACCGGCCCCAATGAAGTGCTGCGATCGTGCTCTCGGCGTGACATTGCAAACGCGCATGTGTTGCGCTGCAAGCGTTTGTATTTCTATTTCAGCAACGTTTTGCGCACTATGTGGACTGACCGGCAAGGAAATCTTCACGTCGAAGTGTGACTTTTCCGTGTAGCAGCGTAACGCAGGTAAGTTCCCGTAAGTGTTAGGTGAAACTCTCGCATAAGCTTTTTAATTTGTCTACTGAAACCCCGCGGCGGGACCGGACATTGCTATATTTAACAATTAGGGACAATTTGAAAACGCATAGTCTGGATTGGGGCACGGAATCGTGTTTGCCGATGTCCATTCCGTCCTCTCAAAGTGGGCCGATCCAGATTAGCAAGAATCATGAATTCATCCATGACTCCGTCTATTGAATAACCGCGCGGAGGGTTAACCGATTTATAAGGGCTTCAGCAGGAGGCGGCGTGGCGCCAGTGGCCGCCAGACGGATCGGAATTCAGGTTGATCGCGACGTTGCGGTGCTATTCGATGCACTTCAGTCGCCGATGTGATGCGCGATGAAACTCACGCGTGGACTGAACACCATGAGATCGAGCACGCGTTCGCGCATCAGATCATCGGTGCCTCGTGGGAAGTTCGGCGCGCGTATCGATCACGCGCGCCTGGAAGTGAATCCGACGTACTAGAACACGTGATCGATACCGACGGTGACCGCTGTTTGACTGGACGTGCCGGCCGGGTTGAGCGTGCTGACCGCCGCGTGCTTGTACGACGTGTAATCGGCTTCGGCGTAGAGCGTGGTGCGCTTGGACAGCAGGTAGGCGAGCGAAATCACCGACAGACCGCGGCGGCTGGCCTTGTCGTTCGACACGGTGGTCTGGTAGTAGCCGCCATTGAAAACGATGTCCGGCGTGACGGTCCATGAGATACCGCCGAAGGCGTTGTTTGTCACCTGGTGCGGTGTGGCCGGATTCTGCAGATCCTCCGACATGAAGCCGCCCGACAGTCGCACCGGACCGATTTTGTAGGCGGCGCCAGCCATGTAATAACTGTCGCCGATGTAGGTCGTACCGGTCAGTATGTTGCGATGCCCGTACACGCCACCGAGGTCGACCGGACCCACGCTATAACTCATGCCGACTGAGCGCGTCGCTCCACTGCTGAAATTGCCCGCGACGCCGCCGAACGAGTTGTCCACTTCGAACAGCAACGGCCCGAAGACGTTCTTGTACTTGACGGCGTTGTTGTTGCGCGTGCCGTCCGAGGCGGTGGTCAACGGCAGGATCGGCGTGAAGTGGAAGCCGAACGGGTCGTAGATACTGATGATGTCGTGCGAGATCGTGTACTGACGGCCGAGGTCGAGCGACCCGTATTTCGTATTTCCGATGCCGACGAACGCCTGCCGGTTGAATTCCGTGCCAGTGGTATTGTCGAACTGGCCGTTGCCGAGGTTGAAGCCGTTCTCCAGCCGGAAGTGCGCGTTCCAGCCACCACCCAGGTCTTCCTTTCCGAGGAAGCCGAGTTTGTTCGAACTGTAGTAGCCGTTCGAATTCATCGTCACCACCGTGCCACCGCCTTTTGCAGCGTTCGTCTGGTAACGGACGCCGCCGTCCACCGTGCCGTATATCTGGACGCTCGTTTGCGCATGTGCGGGCATTGCGCCCAGTGTGCCGGCAGCAGCCGACAGCCCCAGTCCTATGGTTCTCCAAACCGTTCTTTTCATAGTGTGTCTCCGATCTAATGTCGTATATGTGAAATGTGTTGCGACGGCAGAGCTTCATCATACGGTTCGTATGACTAAATAAGCTCATTGTTTTCAACTGTGGATATCGGTTTCCAACTGAGCCGGCGGCGGGTCGTTCATTCGCGCCGCCGGCCTTCGAGCATCTGTTGCTAGTTGCCTGCCTGACCGCTGCTCGTCTGGTTGAGACGCCCGGGCGGCGGGCCGACCGGTTTGAAGCCGGTTTTCAGTTCATGGTGTAGTGCGACGCGGTCGAGTGCCTTTTCCCAGTTCGCCACCACGATGGTCGCCACGCTATTGCCGACGATGTTGGTGAACACGAATGCGCTGGACATCGCCTTGTGAATGCCGAGAATCAGGGCGATCGATTCGACCGGAATCGTGTTCGATGCAGCGAGTGTTGCCGCCAGCACGGCAATCGCCGCGCCGGACACGCCTGCCGCGCCTTTCGACGTGAGCAGCAACACGGCAAGCAGTACGAGCTGGTCGTGCCAGTTCATCGGCGTGTTGGTGGCCTGAGCGAGAAACACGGCGGCCGCGGCGAAGTACAGGCACGTGCCGTCGTGATTGAACGTGTACGCTGTCGGCAGAACCAGGCCCACCACCGATTTTTCGCAGCCGAGCCGTTCGAGCTTGTCGATCAGTTGCGGGAAAACCGTTTCCGACGAACTCGTGCCGATCACGAGCAGCAACTCCGCACCGATGTAGCGCATCAGGCGCAGCAGGCTGAAGCCGTTGACTTTCGCGATCGGCCAGAGGATCAGCACGATGAAGAGCGCGCAGGTGAGATAGAACTCGAGTACGAGTTTGCCGAGCGAGATCAGCGTGCCGAAGCCGAACTTGCTGACCGTGAAGGCGATCGCGCCGAACGCGGCGAGAGGCGCGATTTTCATCGTCAGGCCGATGATCCAGAAGAGCGAGCCCGACGCCGCGTCGATCAGGTTCAATGCCGGTTGCGCGCGCTCGCCGATGGCGGCGAGGCCGAATGCAAACAGCACCGAGAAGAAGAGCACCTGCAACACGTCGCCGCCGGCGAACGCGCTGATCGCCGTGTGCGGAATCACATTCAGCAGGAATTCGCTCGTCGTGACGACGTGATGCGCTTTAGCGACGTACACATCGACGGCGGCGGAGTGCACGTTGTGCATGTCCACGTTCATGCCGACACCGGGCTTGAGCAAATTGATTACCACGAGGCCCAGCACCAGCGCGAGCGAGGTCACCACTTCAAAATAGAAGAGTGCCTTGATCGCCACGCGGCCAACCTTCTTGAAGTCGTTGACGCCCGCAATGCCGCTGCACACGGTGCAGAAGATGATCGGTCCAATCAGCATCTGAATGATGCGGATAAAGGCGTCGCCGACGGGCTGCAGATTGATGCCGAACTTCGGAAAGAAGTAGCCCGTGACGATGCCCAGTGCCATACCGGCCAGCACCTGGAAGGACAGGTCGCGATAGAACGGCTGACGTGCCCTGGGTTGAGTGGCGGCGGACTTGCCGGGCAAGCTCATGGTGTCTCCTTGGTCAAGGCGGCGAACTCGGGTTCGCTCAGGAATGGCGATACGGACGGATGAGGCGCTAGCGTGCGGCATCGCCCAGAATGGCGAGACTGTCGGCGAAAATTTCGTCGACACTCAGCTTGCGCGGCAGCAACTGCTGTTGCTCGCAGAACGCAAGGGTTTCCTCAAGCGGGCCACGGAGCGCGTCGTAGCCGAACAGCAGCTTGTCCGGACCGCCGGCGTTCCGCGCGGCGACCGATGCCTTGCCGCGGCACAGCAGGTCATACACCGCACGCACGGCTTGCGGCTGTGTGTCGGCCAGCGCCTTCGTTACCACGACAACGTGATTGATCGGAACATAACGATGGAGGCCGTACCACGCGCGGTCGGCAGCGGCCGCATCGTCGATCAGCGGTTCGAGCCCCGGCTCGTCCGGCAAATCATTGCCGAGAATGGCGGCATCGAGTTCGCCTTCGCGAAGCATGGACAACAATTGCCCGCCGGGTTCGGCGCGGTGCACGAAAGGCGGATCGCGATACTCTTCCAGATGCGCGCCTTCGAGCGTGACCCATTCGATCTGATCGAGCGGCACGCCGTAAGTTTGCGCCAGGATGGCGCGCACCCACATACCGGTGGTCTGCGAGTAGGCGCGTACGCCGACTTTCTTGCCCGCGAGACTGCCGACATCGAGTTTGCCGCGCCGGGCATTATAAATAATGCAGCCCTGCTGGAAGCGCGCGGCCACGACCGTGGGCAACAGCACGACCGGCTTGCCGTAGGCTTTTGCCTGCAGATACGTCACGATCGCCATTTCGCTGACGTCGTACACCTGACGGCGCGCCATCGGTGCGAACGCGCGGTGAATCGGTTCGACGTCCTCAAACACAAGTTCGACGGCGGGGTCTGTCAGCTCGCCGGCTTTCAGCGCCTGCGTGTGCGGATAGGTTTTCAGCGCGGTCTTCAGGCGCAGCGGTTGCGTAGAGGTGCTCACGGTCGTGTGTTCCTGTTTCGTTCGAGGCGGGCGTATCAAGCGGCGAGCGAGGGATATATCGTGCGCGCGGTGCCACCGAAGATCGCTTCGCGCGCGTCGGCGGGCAGCATCGACAGACTTTCGCGGGCATCGGCGAGCAGTTGCGGCAGCGCGCCTTCGGCAGCCGGGAAATTCGAGCCCCAGGCGATGCGATGCGCGCCGAATGCGTCGAGCACGCGCGGGAAGAAGGCGGCCGGCGTCGACGCGCCACGCGCGGCTTCGGCGATCGTGCGGTTCGTGAGCTTCAGATACACGCCCTGATGCGACGCGAGGCTGAAGAGCGGTGCGGCCGATTCGTACGGCGGGCCACCGGCGAGTTCCGGACGTGCCAGGTGATCGAGCAACACCCGGATATCCGGAAAGCGCGCGAGCATGTTCAGGAGCGCGGGAATGCCTTGCGCGGTCATCTGCAGGCAAATCGACACGTTGTGGCGCTGCGCGTATTCCCACACCGGAAACGAACGCTCGTCGTCGAGCCAGCCCGCCTGGCCGGGCATCGTGCTGCCGGTCGTGAAAAGGCGCAGCCCGCAGAGGCCCGCGTCGAGCCAGCGCTGCATCTGCGTGACGGCGTCGCTCGCCAGCACGTCGATCGAGAACACGCCTGCGAAGCGATCGGGATGACTGCGCACCGCTTCGACCACATAACTATTGTCGTTTCCGTACACTGTCGAGGCTTGGACGACCACCGCGCGATCGATGCCGGCTTCATCCATCGACGCGAGCAGGCCTTCAAAATTGACGGGGCGCTTCGCCGACCATTCCGACTGATGACCGCCGACCGGCGCGAGCGGATAGCGCTGTTTATCTGGGGAAATTGCGTGAGTGTGCGTGTCGATGACGACAGACATGAACGTGCTCCTGACTGGAAACTTCTTGATTGGATGGGCGTTACTGTAAGTGGGATGTAGTCGAAGCCCTCAATATGAAGTGCGCCGCAAGGCATAAGTTTTGGTTAAGCTACGGGTTTTCACATAGCCACTCCGGAGAATCGATGGGCGTAGCCGAGCGTACGCAATCGGATGACGATCTGACGCGATTAAGGCGTCTCTTCCTGTTCGACGCGGTGTGCGAAGCAGGCGGGATAGGGCAGGCGGCTGCTCGCGCGGGGCGCACGCAGCCCGCGGTGAGCCTCGCTATCAGCAAGCTCGAAGCGAGTTTCGGCGGTCAGCTGTTCGAGCGCGGCTTCGGCGGCAGCGAGTTGACGGAGGAGGGCGTGATCCTGCAACGGCGCGTGCGTCGCATGCTCGATCAGATGGAGCGTGCGGTTGCGAGTCTGACTGGTCAAACGGCGGCGGCGAACGCGGGCAAGATTTGCCGTCATCTGACCGATACGCAGGTGCGCTGCCACATCGCGATTGCAAATGCGGGATCGGCGGCAGAGGCCGCCCAGTTATTGGGTATATCGCAGCCGGCCGTGCATCGGGCGGCGCGGCAGATCGAGCAGAATGTCGGGGTGGCGCTTTACCGGCGGCGTGTGCACAGCGTGTCGGCAAACCCGGCGGGCATCGAATTCGCGCGTTGTCTGAGTCTGGCGCTCTACGAAATCGCGCAGGCGAACGAGGATCTGGCTTACGCCCGCGGGCAACTCACCGGGAAAGTGGCGATCGGCGTCTTGCCGTTGCTGCCGCCACGCCTCGTCGCGCGGGCCATCCAGCGGCTGCGCGAGCGCTATCCTGCTGCGCGCGTCACGGTCGACGAGGGCTCCCACGCGAGCCTCCTGCGCGAACTAGGTATGGGTGCGATCGATATCATCATCGGTGGGCTGCGCGAACCCCGTCTCACGGGGTTCGTACAGGAGACGGAACTGTTCGCCGATCCTTACGTGGTGGCCGTCCGCAAGGGGCACCGGCTGGCCGGGCAGAAAACCATCGCGGCCCACGACCTCGCCGACTACGACTGGGTCGTGCCGCAGCGCAATGTGCCGCGACGCTCGGTGATCGATTCGATCTTCGCCCGGCTGCCGGTCAAGCCGCCGCTGGTGGTCGAGACCAGTTCGCTCGCGATGATGATAGCGATGCTGGTGGAAAGCGATTGCATCACGCTCCTGTCGCGTGCGCAGATTGGCGAGGGCTATCCGGGAAGCGAGATGGTCGCGTTGGAATTGAAGATGCCTGAAGCAAGCCGGGCGGTCGGGTATACCGTGCGCACCGACTGGCTGGGCACCGCCGTTCAGCAGGCATTCGTCGAGCATCTACGCGAGGAGTGCGTGTCTCGAGTCTGACTGCAGGCTTCTCACAAGCGTAGCCGATCCACTACTTCGGGAAACATTCATCACGAGCCGCCTCCCGGCGGGATCAGAAATACTTGCATATACTGACCTGGTAGTCGGGCGGCGCCCCCTCTGCGCCAGTCAGGCTTTCGCGACCGATCGCACGATCGGCTTCTCCCGCCCTTGTCAGCCAGGAGATTCCGCAATGCAAGAACACGCCTCTCATGCCCCTGTTTCAGGATCGTCGCGTGCCGCGCCCGATGCCGGCGTGCCGCCTGCACGGGGCGAACCCGCGCCGCGCGTCACGATTCCCGTCGAGCTCAATGTAAATGGCCGGCTCCATGCGCTGGAACTCGATCCGCGCACCTCGCTGCTCGACGCGCTGCGCGAGCATCTGCATCTGACCGGCACAAAGAAGGGCTGTGACCACGGCCAGTGCGGCGCGTGCACCGTTCATGTGAACGGCCGCCGCGTGAACGCTTGCCTGTGCCTCGCCGCTACGCACGAAGGCGACGCGATCACGACGATCGAAGGCCTCGGCAGCCCGCAGGCGCTGCATCCGCTGCAGACGGCGTTCGTCGAATGCGACGGTTATCAGTGCGGCTACTGCACGTCAGGTCAACTGATGTCCGCCCTGGCGCTGCTCGATGAGCCGGTCGGTCCGAGCGACGCGGACGTGCGCGAAGCGATGAGCGGTAATCTGTGCCGCTGCGGCGCCTATCAAAACATTGTCGCGGCGATCCAGATCGTGCGCGGCAAGGTGTGAGGAGGCGCGAATGGAACTGTTCCAGCTTTCCCGAGCCCGTGACCTGAGCGACGCCATCGAGGCGGGCGCCGCATCGCGCACCGCCCAGCAAGGCGCCGAAGTGCGCTTTCTCGCCGGCGGCACCACGCTGCTTGATCTGATGAAACTGAATGTCGAGCGTCCCGGGCGGGTGGTCGATATCAGCCGGCTGCCGTTGAACAGCGTCGAAGCGACACCCGACGGCGGCGTGAAGATCGGCGCCATGGTGCGCAACGCCGATCTCGCGCAGCACCCGCTGATCCGCGACGCCTATCCCGTGCTCTCGCAGGCGCTGCTCGCGGGTGCATCGCCGCAATTGCGCAACATGGCGACGACTGGCGGCAACCTGCTGCAGCGCACGCGCTGCGTCTATTTTCGCGACACCGCGATGGCCTGCAACAAACGCGAGCCGGGCTCCGGGTGCGCCGCGATCGGCGGCTTCAATCGCATGCAGGCCATTCTTGGCACGAGCGAAGCGTGTATCGCAAGCAACCCCTCGGACATGAACGTTGCGCTCACGGCGCTGGGGGCGAACATTCACATTCACGGCGTGCGCGGCGAGCGCACTGTCGCGATCGATGATTTCTTCCTGCTGCCGGGCGATACGCCGCAACGCGAGACGGTCATGGAACCGGGCGACCTGATTACGCACGTCACGCTGGCGCCGCCCGCCTCCGGCAGCCGATCGCTCTATCTGAAGCTGCGCGATCGTGCCTCGTACGAATTCGCACTGGTGTCCGCGGCGGTGATCGTGGCCGTTGCCGACGGCCGCATCGATCACGCGCGCATCGCGCTCGGCGGCGTCGGCACGAAACCGTGGCGTTCGCGCGAGGCCGAAGGCGTGCTTGCAGCAGCGGCACCTGATACCGCGACTTTTGCCCGCGCGGCAGAAGCGGCGCTGGCCGGCGCTCGTCCACAAAGCCAGAACGGCTTCAAGGTCGAACTCGCGCAACGCTGCCTCGTTCATGCATTGAAGCAGGCCACCGCGACGGCCTGATTGCTACGAATACTGCCAAAGGATTTATTTCCCATGTCCACCGCGCCTGATTCCCAATATGCCGTGATCGGCAAATCGCACTCGCGCGTCGACGGGCCGTTGAAAGTCAGCGGCCTCGCCGTCTATACGTCGGATGTCGATCTGCCGGGACTGCTGCACGCGGTTCCCGTATGCAGCACCATTGCGAGCGGCAGACTGGTCTCGCTCGATTTCGCCGAGGCCGAAGCCATGCCTGGCGTGCACGCGATCCTGCATCGCGGCAACATTGGCCGCTTCTATCGCATCTCCGGCAACTCGATGGAGAGCGGTTTCGTCGACGAGGCGCGGCCGCCGTTTGAAGACGACGAGATTCGCTATTACGGTCAATACATCGCGCTCGTGGTCGCCGACACCTTCGAAACCGCCAGCGCGGCGGCCGCCGCCATCAACGCCGGCTACGACACCGCCGCGCACGACGTGAGCGCGCATCTCGCCAGCGACGAGGAACCGAAGGTGCAAAGCGAGCGCGGCGATGCCGCGAGCGCCTTCGAACAGGCGGCTGTCACGCTGGATGAAACTTACGTGACGCCCGTCGAAACGCACAATCCGATCGAACTCCACGCGACCGTCGCGCATTGGGATGGCGAAGGCTATACGTTCTACGAAACGAGCCAGGCGATCTCGAATCATCAAGGCACACTGATGCAGATGCTCGGCCTGCCGAAGGAGAAGGTGCGCGTCATCTCGCGCTATCTCGGTTCGGGTTTCGGCAGCAAGCTGTGGATGTGGCCGCACTCGCTGCTCGCGGCAGCCGCGACACGCATCACCGGCCGTCCGGTCAAACTGGTGGTCAGCCGCAAGATGATGTTCCAGAACGTCGGCCATCGTCCGCTGACGCAGCAGCGTATGCGTCTCGCGGCGCAGGCCGACGGCAAGCTGACGTCGATTCGCCACGACTATCTGAACCATCGCGCGATGCTCGACGAGTACGAGGAAAATTGCGGCGAGGCGACGCCGCTGCTCTACAGCACACCGAATCTGCGCGTCAGTTCCGCTACCGTGCGGCGCAACGTGGGTTCGCCCACGGCGATGCGCGGCCCTGGCGCGGTGCCCGGGCTCTTCGCGCTCGAATCCGCGATGGACGAGCTGGCTTGCAAGCTAAACCTCGACCCGGTGGCGTTGCGTATCGAAAATGAACCGGGCGTCGACGAAAGCACCGGCTTGCCGTTCTCGTCGCGCCACCTCGTCGAATGCCTGCGCACCGGCGCCGACAGGTTCGGCTGGAACCAGCGCACGCCGGGCATCGGCTCGATGAAGCGCGATGGCCTCACGCTCGGCTGGGGCGTGGCGGCGTGCAGTTGGCCCGGCGTGCGCTTTTCCGCGGAAGCGACCGTCGATCTGAGGGCGGACGGGACCGCGCGCGTGGTGTGCGGCACGCAGGACATCGGCACGGGTACCTACACGATCCTCGCGCAACTGGTGGCCGAGGAAACCGGCTTGCCGCTCGACAGGATCGAGGTCGCGCTGGGCGACACCAGGCTTCCGCCGGGCCCCATCTCGGGCGGCTCGGCGGCGACGGCGTCCGTGATTCCAGCGGTGTTGGGCGCCACGCGCGCCGCGGTTGGCGTGGTGCTTGCGCGGGCCGCCGCCGTCGACCGGTCGTCTTTCGCCGGCGCAAAGGCCGAAACGCTGGCGCTCAGCGCGGGGCGTGTGCATCGCAAGGGCGAGGCGCCGGAAAGCGGCGTGCCCTATGGTCAGATTCTGGAAGCGGCGAAAATGCATGCCGCGTCGGGGAATGCAAGCGCGCAGGGCGGTTTCGACGATCCGCTGAAAAAGCACCATTCGATTCACTCGTACGGCGCGCATTTCGCCGAAGTCACGTGGCAGCCGGAGATTGCGCAACTGCGCGTGAGCCGCGTCGTTACCGTGATCGACGCGGGGCGAATACTGAATCTGCGCGCGGCGCGCAATCAGATCGAAGGCGCGATCGTGATGGGCGTGGGCATGGCGCTCTTCGAGCACACGACCTACGACGAACGCTATGGCGCACCGATCAACAGCAACCTGGCGGACTACGTAATCGCGTCGAATGCCGACACGCCGGCGCTGGACGTCTCGTTCCTCGGCTATCCCGATCCTGTTTTCAACGAGCTTGGCGCGCGCGGCATCGCGGAGATCGGGCTGGCCGGGATCGCTGCGGCAATCACCAATGCCGTGCATCACGCCGCCGGCGTGCGTGTGCGCCGGCTTCCGGTGATGATCGAAGATCTGCTGGGGGCGGGCGCGGACGCTTAAAGGCGCGCGCGGTCGTCTGGGCGCAATACCGCTATCTATCTTCTCTCGCGGGAGATTCTCATGAAGGTGCTTGCCGTTCATCCCAGCGGCTTGATGTACACACGTGTGTTCCTTCGTCTGGAGCCGCTTGGACTGGAGTATGTGGCGGCCGTGACGAGGGACGCCGGCCACGAGATCCGCGTCATCGACCTGCAGGTGGAGACACACCGCGATCTGCACCGCATGATACGAAGCTGGCAACCGGACGCGGTGTGCTTCTCGGGCAACTACCTTGCCAACATCCCCGAAATCATCGATCTCGCGAAAGCGATCAAAGCCGCGCTGCCGCGTTGCTTCGTGCTGGTCGGCGGACACAGCGCCTCGTTTGTTGCCGCCGATCTGCTGCGGCACGCCGAAGGCGCGGTGAACTGCGTGCTCAGGGGCGAAGGCGAGGCCTCGATCGCCGCATTGCTGGAGGCGGTTGCCCGCGGCGGCGACCTGCTGCGGGTGCCAGGTGTAGTTACGCGCGACGGCGAAGGGCCGCCCCCGCGCTTCGCCGAGTCGCTCGATACGCTGCGCCCGGCGCGCGACCTGTTGCGGCATCGGAGGAAATATTTCATCGGCGTGCTCGACCCTTGCGCCTCCATTGAGTTTGCCCGGGGCTGCCCCTGGGATTGCGCGTTCTGCAGCGCGTGGACTTTTTATGGCCGCAGCTACCGTGCGCGCAGCCCGGAACTGGTAGCCGGCGAACTGGCGACGATACGCGAGCCGGGCGTATTCATCGTCGACGACGTAGCGTTCGTTCATGCGGAGCACGGCATGCGGATCGGCGAGGCGATCGAACGCCGCGGAATTCGAAAAAAATATTACCTGGAGACTCGTGGCGATGTGCTGCTGCGCAATAAGGACGTGTTTCGGTTCTGGCGCCGCCTCGGACTGGAATACATGTTCATCGGCATGGAGGCGATCGATGCGGACGGCCTGAAGGCTTTCCGCAAACGCATCACTCTGGACAAAAGCTTCGAAGCGTTGGAGTTTGCCCGCTCGCTAGGCGTCACCGTCGCCATCAACCTGATTGCCGACCCTGACTGGGACCGCGAGCGCTTCGAGACCATCCGGCGGTGGTGCCTTGAGATACCGGAGATCGTCAATATCAGCGTTAACACGCCTTATCCCGGCACCGAAATCTGGCTGCGCGAGCAACGCAGGCTGACCAGCCTGGACTACCGGTTGTATGACATACAGCACGCGGTCCTGCCGACCCGTTTGCCGCTGCGTGAGTTCTATACGGAACTGGTGCGCACGCAGCAGGTGCTCAATCGCAAGCACATGGGCTGGACCGCATTGCGGGGCGCAGCGGGGCAGGCCGGCAAGCTGTTGCTGCGCGGCCAGACCAACTTCGTGCGGATGTTGTGGCGATTCAATTCCGTTTTCGATCCACTGCTTCGCCTGCCGTATCGCCGAATAAAGGCCCCCGTTCGCAATGCGGCTCGCGTTCGGCCACCGCATGCCGCCGTCGATGCCGTCGAGGGACGCCAGCAGCGCGTCGTAGTGTTCGCATACCTCGATCGGCGGTAACAGCAGCAGCGCGCGCGCATCCGTGAACACGCTCCAGCCGACCCGCGAGCCGCACGGCATCCGCCGCAGCGCATCGCGCATCGCCGCGCGCGCATACGCAAGACGGCTTGTGCGCACGCCGTCCAGCGTCACATCTTCGACGTCCATGCTTTGCGTGATGTCGAACGTCACGACATAATCGAAACGTTCGCGCATCAACGTAATCGTCGGCATCCACAACGCGGCGGCGAGCAGCGCAAGCGCGGCAATCAGCGCGCACTGCCGGTAGCCGAACACGCGCTGCACGGCAGGCCTCGCCGCTTTTTTCATCGCATCTTTCACGGCAGGTCTCCCAACGCGACGTCCGGCACCTTGATCGCGCGCCGATACTCCGGGGGCTCGTGGCCGTCGCCGAACGCCTCGGCGGTTTCCGGTTGCAGCCAGAGTGCGCGCTCGAGGTTATAACGTGCGTCCCAGTCCGCCGGATAGGCGCGCAGCAGTTCGCGATAACGGTTCTTGGCCAGTTCGATCAGCGGCGCGGAAGCGAGCGGGTTGGCGGTCCCCGCCGCGATTGCCTCACGCAGGTACATGTTCGCCAGATCGAACAACGCCATGCGCCCCGTCTCGTCGAGATGCGCGCGGTCGATCAGACCGTTGTAGAGCTTTGACGCAGCATCGTGCTCGCCCGCTTTCGACAACGCGACGGCCTGTGCGAGCCGCACCCGCGCAGGCTGATCGATTCCCGTGCCTGTGACGCTGCGCGTAGCCGTCGCGGCGCGCAACACCGCCGCGTTGCCGCGCAGCGCATCCACCAGACGCCAGCCCTGATAGCCGGTCAACGCGGCACAGCACAGCGTGATCGCCGCAAAGCCCGCATGAACCGTGCGCCGCTTCATGACCAGTTCCTCAGTACCGCGAAGCGCAAGGCGAGCAGCAACGCGCAGCCCGCGAGCGCGACCGCGAAGCACAGCGTGCTATGGCTGCCCGCCGGCACGCGCTCCAGGTACGACACGGGGAAGTGCTGCTGCGCGTCGATGTCGGCCAGCGCAGCCGCCATCGCGCCGGAGTCATCGGTCTGATAGAGCCGGTAAGGCGTCTTCAGCGACTGGAAGTATCGATGCAGTGCGGCCTCCTCGGACGATTCGTCGCCCGGCTTGATCGCATTCAGATCCGCGCTGTTCGCGCTGCTGCGAATGTAGATGAAATAAAGCGTGATGCGATTGCGCGCGAGACTGGCCGCGATGCGTGCGTGCATCGGTGCGTCGAGTCGCGCACCGCCGTCGGAGACCAGCACGATCACGCGATTTCCGTTGTAATCGCGTTGGTCGAACTGACCGATGGCCGCCAGGAGGCCACGGTCGAGCCGCGTATCCGGCATTCCGCGGCCGATGCCGGTGCTCGCCACCGCACTCTCGACCGCCTGTTTGTCGCGAGTGAGGGGCATCACCCGCAATGGGCTCGTGCCGAACATCATGCGTTGTGCTATCGAGTGGTTCTCCGCTATTCAGGAACCGTAAAATCACATCCCGATAACCACACGCTCAACCCCGAAACACAAAGTGTCACGCATCCATCGCACAGTGTGTGGGAAGGCCTGTGACAAACTGGAACTCCATGATGCAAGGCTTAATATTGCTTTGCAGTGAAATCGGCTATGCAAAGCGAAGCGACTAACAAATACATGGAATCACGGCCTCGAATTTCGTGCAGCTTGGCTTGGCGTCTGGCGTTTTTCAGCAGCGCGTGCGTAAGGTTCATGGCGGTCCCCACGGCGACGCTTCTACCGCTCCATCTCGGTGTTTACCCATAGAGACAGTGGTTCGACAACCACCTAATCTCTGTATACAGACTACAGAACACGGAGCTCTGAAATCAGAATCCGTTGTTCGAATCAAGTCCCTGTCAAATACTGGAGGATTCACCATGAGCGTCAAGTCGGACAAGCTGGACGGGCAGAAGAGCAGCGGCGGCACACCCACTGCGAAGAAGCTGGTGCCGTTCGGCGGTTACTACACAAGTAAGGTGCCTGGCCACGATCCGGAACTCACCGAAACGGGGCCGGGCACGCCGATGGGCGAGTTCATGCGCGCGTTCTGGCATCCCGTCTGCATGTCGATCGAACTCACGGATACGCCGCGTTTTCTGAAGATCCTCGGCGAGGAGCTGGTCGCGTTCCGCGACGGCAGCGGCCGCGTCGGTGTGCTGCACGCTCACTGCGTGCACCGCGGCGCGTCGCTCGAATATGGCGCGATTCAGGAGCGCGGCATCAAGTGCTGCTATCACGGGATGGTCTTCGACGTCGACGGCACCTGCCTTCACGTACCGTATCCGAAGGGCGAAGAGAAAGAAGCCGAGCGCTATGCATGCTCGATCCAGCAGGGTGCGTACAAGGCAGTCGAACGCAACGGGCTCGTGTTCGCGTACATGGGACCGCCCGATGCCGAGCCGCCGTTTCCCGAGTGGGAAGGCGACTTCACCGTGTTGCCGGGTGACGAACTTGTGCCGTACAGCAACTTTCAGCATTGCAACTGGCTGCAGGTGCAGGACAACGCCGCAGACAACTTTCACCCGACCGCACTGCACGCTGCGAAGAACGTCGTGAACGGCAATTTCCAGCAGACGACGTTCGACGAAGTCGGCGCGGCGTCAATGGAAGTTGCGCCGGACATGCACTTCGTGCCCGTGCAGCAAGGCCGCAGTCTGGCCTGTGCGGGCGCCCGCCGCGTCGACAAGGACCGCCTGTTCGTGCGGGTTCAGCATCAGGTGCTGCCGAATCTGAGCCTGCATGCGTACACGTCGGAAGACGGCTCGGCGAAAAAGCTCTTCAGCCGCTTCCATATCATCCGCTGGACCGTGCCTGTCGATGACGAGAACAGCAAGATGATCGGCTGGCGCGTAATGGGTCCGGGTATCGATACGCGCGGTGTCGGCAGGAAAGAACTCGTCGGGTACGAGAGCATCGACTTTCTCGACGGGCAGGTGGCGATGCGGCGGCCCGAGCGCTTCGGCCAATACAAGCTCGAAGATTTGCCACCTATCCCGCCAGACCATCGCGCGCGGCCGAACTATAAGAACGCGCAATACGCACCGGGCGATTACGAAGCGATCATCAGCCAGCGCCCGATTGCTGTGCATGGACTCGAAAATCCCACGAAGTTCGATGCGGGTCTCTATCAGTTCCGCAAGATGCTGCGCGATGCCGTGCGCGGAACGAACCCGGCTGCATCGGCACGCGAGTTCGCCGGGTGGTTCCGGCAGCAAGGCGGCGCGCCGAACAGTTACTGCTCGGGCAACGTGTTCGATATTCCGGAAGCGGAAACCGTCGAACAGGAAGTCGCGCAACGTCGCGCGGTGACAAAGCGCATCGTCGCGATTCTCACGGAAAGCGAAAGCCTCAAGGGCAAAGAACGCACAGAGTTCGTGAAGGCGCAGTTCGACGAGCTCGAGCGTTCGGTCAAGGGTTAAAGACGGCTATGGGCACATGATGCGCGGACCTCGCGCTTCATGTCCCGTCATTGTGCAGGGACATGAAATGGAAACCGAAGAAGCCGTGGCCGCTCAAGGCAGCCGCACGCTCGAATTGCTGGTGCGTCAGATCCGGTTCGAAGGCAAAGGCATCAATTCGTATGAACTGGTCGATGCCGAAGGCAGCGACTTGCCCGCTTTCGACGCCGGCTCACATGTCGACATTCATCTCGGCGATGGACTGATCCGTCAGTACTCGCTTTGCAACGATTCCGCCGAACGGTATCGCTACGTGATTGCGGTGCTGAAGGACGAAAACGGGCGCGGCGGATCGAAGACGCTGCATCAGAAGCTGCGCGTGCAGGACATAGTGCGCGTGAGCCGTCCGCGCAACAACTTTACGCTTGTCACCGATGCGGAGAAAGTGATTCTGCTTGCCGGTGGCATCGGCGTGACGCCTCTGAAGTCGATGGCGCATGAACTCGAGAAGCGAGGCATCGACTACGAATTGCACTATTGCGCGCACGACGCGTCGTGTGCCGCTTTTGACCGCGAGTTCAGAACACTGCGCGCAGCAGGCCGTCTGCACTATCACTTCGACGGCGGCGACCCTGCCGCGGGTCTGGACATTGGCCGCCTGCTCAGCAAGCCGTCGCACGGCACGCACGTTTACTACTGTGGTCCGGGCGGGTTCATGAAGGCCTGTGCGGCCGCGGCTGCCCACTGGCCCGCAGGCACCGTGCACTTCGAGCACTTCAAGGCGCCGGAGCGGCCGGCCGAGCCGTCGACGAGCGAGAATGTCGCGAACGGCTTCGACGTGCGTATTGCCAGTACCGGTCAGACGATCCATGTGCAACCGGGTCAACCCATCACCGATGCATTGCAGGAAGGCGGCGTCGTGATCGAAACATCTTGTTGCGCGGGCTTGTGCGCAACGTGCAAGGTGCGTTACCTCGAAGGCGAAGTCGAGCATAACGACTTCATTCTCGGCGAAGACGAGAAGGGCGAATACCTGACACCTTGCGTATCGCGAGCAATCAGCAAGCTGCTGGTGCTCGACCTCTGACGGGCAATATTGCGCGCGGCCACAGGGCGCGGACACTCACTCAATCAACCGGAACATCAATGAAGATCTTCTACGACAAAGACGCCGATCTGCTGCAAGCGCGCAGGCGGCTGACCGCGGAACACCCGATCGAGAAAGCCGGTGCCAATTGCGTGCGCTGATGCCGCGGATCGTGAAAGACGTGCTCGTCGGCAAATCGCGTAATTGGCGATGTCGGCGTCGATCATCGCGCGCACGTCGCCGTTGCGCGACGATTTCCGTCCGCGTTCGATCAACGCCGGGTCGAGCACGGCGCGGCGCTGCGCCGCAAGACGCGCGGCAAGAGAGTCGATGTTGCCGCGAATCTGATAGATGTGGGCGAGTGAATTTTCGCCGAGCGGTGCAACGAGCACGCCGCGGCCAGGTGCATCCTTGATGAGGCCGTCTTTCTTCAACAGACGCATGCCTGCAACACGGGGGAGCGCGAAACCGCGAGTTGCCCGGCGATTTCTTCCTGTGTGATTCGCGCACCAGGATGACGACACCTCTTTTGTATACAGAGTTCAGCATGCTGCCGCAGATGCCGAAGCGTCAACCGGCCTCACACGTCAGGATCGACGGTGATGCCCGTGCGTGCGAGCAGCCACTCGCGAAACATACGGACTTTCTCGACGTTTTTTTCGCTCGTTCGGAATGACAGGAAATGGGTCTCGCGCGCGAGCGGCTTGAATTCATCCGCGCCGAGTTCGATCAGGTCTCCTCGCGACAGCTCGCGCTCGGCGAGCCGTACTGTTTCCAGCGCGACGCCCATGCCGTCGGCGGCCGCGGATAGCGCGAGCGCGGCGCGGTCGAAAGAAGGCCGTGGACGCGCGGGCAGCGCGAGACCGTTCAGCGCAAACCAGTCGGCCCATGTGACGCGGCTGAGCTGCGAATCGATCAACGTCAGCTCACCGATCAACTGCCTGACGGCCACGCCGGATTTCAGCAGGGAGGGTGAACAGAGCGGCACGATGCGCTCGGCGCCGAGCGCGAGCGTCGCGATGCCGGGACGTTCTCTCACGAAGCCATATGAGATCGCGATATCGACCTCGTGCAGTTGCGTCATGTCGATCGGGTCGGGGCCTGACGTGAGCCGGATCGTGATGTCGGGGTGAGTCTGCATGAAATCGGGCAGGCGCGGTCCGAGCCATTTGACCGCGAAGCTTGGCGCGGCATGAACGGCGAGTACCTGTGCATTGGGCGACAACGCGACTTCGTTACACGCTGCTTCGATCACGTCGAACACGCGCCCAAGACTTTCTTGCAGACGCGAGCCCTCCGATGTGGTTTCGATACGGCGATTGCGCCGATGAAACAGCTTGCGGCCGAAGTATTCCTCCAGCTCTTTCACCTGATGGCTGATCGCCGACTGCGTCAGATGCAATTCCTCCGCGGCAAGCGTGAAGCTCTGTAGTCGCGCGGCTGCTTCGAATGCTCTGAGCAACACGAAGTTCGGGATCCGTCTCATCGTTTCACCAAAAGGATGAATGTGGTTCATCTTTCTATGAACAGTCATCGTTTGTCAATCACAGCGGCGAACGCGAAGATCACCCATCGACGCACGACATGTCACGCACCGTGCAGTTTCGAAGGCCGAGCAGTGTGTCGGCGTCCCAAATCAATCAGCCCGCGAAGAGGATTCTTCGCCAACTCGTATTCGCTAACCCATCAAGGAGAATTCATGTCAGACGCAGTCATTGAAGAACGGCAGGAGTCGATCGTGAAGCCGGGCAAGGTATCGATCTATCAACCTGATCAGGAAGGGCTGATTTTTCCGGAACTGCCCACGTTCGATTCGCCGGCGGCGCACCGCCAGCATCTGAAGGAACGCCTCGTCGGCGCTTGCCGGGCGTTCGCGCTGCAAGGCTTCGACTACGGCTTCGCCGGCCATCTGACGGTACGCGATCCGGAGAACCGGTCGCTGTACTGGACCAATCCGATGGCCGTGCATTTCTCGCAGGTGAAGATGTCGAACCTGATTTGCGCGGACCACGAGGGCAACGTAGTGGAAGGCAAGTTCGCAATCAACCGTGCGGGCTTCGTTTTGCACGCGGCCGTGCACGAGTTACATCAGGACATCGTCGCGATGTGTCACGCACACACGGTGTACGGCACCGCGTTCGCATCGCTCGGTAAGAAGCTCGAACCGATTTCGCAGGACGCCGCTGCGTTCTACGAAGACCATGTCGTCATCGGCGATGAAGCAGGCAAGGTCGCTGTCGAAGTGAAGGGCGGCAACCGTGTCGCGAACGCATTTGCAGGCGTGAAGGCGGCGATTCACCAGAACCACGGGCTGCTGACCGCGAGCCGGCACAGCATCGAGTCCGCCGCGTTCTGGTTCATCGCGCTCGAACGTTGCTGCCAGCAGCAACTGATGATCGACGCGACCGGCATCACGCCGAAGCTCGTGACGCCGGAGCGTGCTCGCTATAGCCGCGAGCACGTCGGCAGCGACTACATCGGCTGGCTGCATTTTCAGACCATCTGGAACGACCTGGTGGCGACGCAGCCGGATATGTTCGACTGACGAGGCAGCGAGCGCATGGCGCACCGCCAGTGCGTTGGACCGTAAGCAGCATCGATGCAGCCAATCTGGACACGATGTCCAAATGGCGTTCACGAAGACGGCAGCGACAAGAGCGCACAGCGCCAATGCTGCCGCACTTCTACCAACAGGAGACACAACATGAGTTCCCCCAGTTCCGCCGCAGTGTTCGGCAGCGAGGAAGCCTCCACCTACACGAAGGTGATGTGGCGTCTGCTGCCGTTTCTGTTTATATGCTACTTATGCGCATACCTCGACCGGATAAACGTGGCGTTTGCAAAGCTGCAGATGCTGAAGGATCTGGGCCTGAGCGACGCTGTCTACGGCTTGGGCGCCAGCGTCTTCTTCGTCGGCTATCTGCTGTTCGAAGTGCCCAGCAATCTGATACTTCTGCGCGTCGGCGCGAGGCGCTGGATCGCGCGCATCATGGTGACGTGGGGGTTGTTGTCGGCAGGGATGATGTTCGTGTCGACGCCGACGAGTTTCTACATCATGCGCTTTCTGCTGGGCGTCGCGGAAGCGGGCTTCATTCCCGCCATTCTGCTGTATCTGACCTACTGGTTTCCGGCTTCTCGCCGCAGCAAGGTCACAGCGCTCTTTCTGACGGGCATTCCGATGTCGGGCGTGGTAGGCGGCCCGCTGTCGGGCTGGATCATGACGCACTTGGGTGGTGCGCACGGGCTCGCGGGCTGGCAATGGCTCTTTCTGCTTGAAGGCGTGCCGACTGCGATCTTCGGCATCGTTGCGTTCTTTTTTCTCGACGACAAGGTCTCCGACGCGAAGTGGCTGACCGACTCACAAAAGACGATGATCGAAAGCAACCTTCGCGAAGAGGAGCCCGAACACAGCCTTCATTCGATCAGGGACGGCCTGCTCAATCCGAAGATTCTGCTGCTTGGCGCGATCTATTTCTTCTTCACAATGGGCCTATATGGCGTCAGCTTCTGGCTGCCGACGCTGATCAAGGCGTCGGGCGTCGCGGACCCGATGAACATCGGTCTGTTGACTGCAATTCCCTACGGCGCGGCCGTCATCGCGATGGTGCTGGTGAGCCAGAGCGCCGATGCGCGCGGCGAGCGCCGCTGGCATCTCGCGTTGCCGGGCGTGATCGGCGCAGCGGGGCTCTACTTCAGTGTTGTGTTCGCGCACTCGACGCAGATTGCGATGATAGCGCTCACGATCGGCACGATGGGCGTGATGACGACGATCTCGCAGTTCTGGGTCTTGCCTCCCGCCATCTTCAGCGGCGCCGCAGCGGCAGCCGGGCTCGCGCTGGCCAATTCGGTCGGCAGCATTTCCGGCGTGGTCAGTCCTTCCGTCATCGGATTCCTCCAGACGACCACCGGATCGACGGGTAGCGGCGTGCTCGGGCTGACGGTGAGTCTGCTTATCGGCAGCGCTTTGGTGTTCGCGGTGCCGGCGAAACTCGTGAACAGCCGGCGACGGAATTAAGGAGGACCACGCGTCTGGGATGGTGAGCGCCGCTTGCGACAGTGGCGGCGGCTCGCATGCGCTGTCTCAGGCTTGTCGCTCGGCCAGCATTTCGTCGATGCGCGCGACGAGATTGTGCCG
>Ga0137385_10001048_pt1 | contig 23008 bp, 12 predicted proteins | sample SagtaG_FD_104921 | JGI IMG/M metagenome (GOLD analysis project Ga0137385, IMG submission 104921) | Vadose zone soil microbial communities from Sagehorn Ranch, Mendocino, California, USA - Sage2_R_80_16 metaG | ecosystem: Environmental > Terrestrial > Soil > Vadose zone | place: USA: California... | reverse complement strand
TGCAGGCCAGGCTGGCCAGCGGCCGCTGGGCGCCCGGCTTCACGCCGGGCACGGAGGCCGGGATGGTGGAGGGCACCGCGGCCCAGTACACCCCGACGGCAACGTTCAACCTGAGCGCCCTGATCGCGGCCCGGGGCGGGCGCCAGGCCTGGCAGGGCTTCCTGGACGGCCTTCTGGACAGCCTCGCCGAGCCCGGGCCGGCCAACGCCAGGCTGTCCAACGAGCCGAGCCTCGCGATCCCGTGGGAGTACGACTACGCCGGCGCGCCATGGAAGACGCAGCGGGCGGTGCGCCGGGTGCAGACCGATCTCTACGCCGATGCCCCGGCCGGCGAGCCGGGCAACGACGACCTGGGCGCGATGAGCGCCTGGTACGTGTGGTCGAACCTGGGCCTGTACCCGGAGACGCCAGGCACCGACACGCTGGTCATCGGCAGCCCGGTCTTCCCGCGTGCGGTGCTGCACCTGGCCGGCGGCAGGCAGCTCACGATCGAGGCCAGGAACACGGCCGTCAATGCCCCGTACGTGCACAAACTGCGGGTGGGCGGCCGGGACTGGGACAGGCCCTACCTGACCGGCGGTCAGTACCTGCACGGCGGGCACCTATCCTTCGGCCTCGGCACCACCCCCGGTGCGTCCTGGGGCGCCGGGCCCGGCGCCGAACCACCCTCCGACGGCACCGGCGAGGCGCCCGTGATCCCGTACCTGCCCGTCAGCCACGTCACCGTGCCACCAGGCCAGAACGCAACTTTCGCCCTGAACTCCCGCAACGTCACCGGCTCTGTCGTCGCGGTCACGGCCAGCGCCGCTCCGCCGCCTGGTCTCACCGTCCGCTCCGGCCCCGTGGCCATGGACGTGCCCGCCGGCGGGACCGGGCAGGTGAGGCTGACCGTCGCGGCGGCGGCCGGCCTGGCCCCCGGCACGTACGACGTCCCCATCACGCTCACCAGCGCCTTCCCGGGCGGCCATGGCGCCCAGCCTGCCCCCATCACCGCCGTGCTCACCATCTCCGTACCCGCGCCCAGTTAGCCCCCCGCCGGGACCCCTCTGCCGGCATCCCCTGCCGGCAGCCACCTGCCGCGGGTGGCCGGGGTAGCCCGGAGTCCGGGGGCAGCGGCCAATAGATCCGTTAGCAGATAATTTCGTAGCGGATCTAGTTGGTATGCTCGGGTCATGAGCACCAGCGCGCCCACGCGGACCGTCGCGGACCTGTCCTACCTGCTCACCCACGCGGGGCATGTGCTGTCGACGCAGATGGCGGCGGCCTTCGCCGAGATCGGGATCACGCCGCGCGCGTACTGCGTGCTGTTCCACGCGCTGGAGGCCGAGCGGACGCAGATTGAGCTGGCCGAGATCTCCGACCTGGATAAGACCACGATGGTGGTCACGGTCGACGAGCTGGAGCGGGCCGGGCTGGCGGAGCGCCGGCCGTCAGGCACCGACCGCCGGGCCCGGATCATCGCCGTGACCGAGCAGGGCGAGCACGCGGTCACCGAGGGAGCCAGGATCGCCGACCGGGTGCACCGCGGCGTTCTCGACGCGCTGCCGGAGGAACAGCGTGACGTGCTGGTGGACGCGCTCACGCAGCTCACGCAGGGGTACCTGGCCATCCCAGCGGAGTCCGGGCCGCCGGTCAGGCGGGCCCGGCAGCGGTCAGCGCCCTAACCGGGCGGCCAGGCGTCTCGTCAGCGGCCGAAGCGTCTCATTCATTAATGTGAACGGCACTTAAGCTCTGCTGTTTCCGCAGCTGCGGCACTTTCACACTATTCAGCGGTGGCGGCATGGCCGCGGTGCTCAGCGCGGCGGCATGGTCGACCAGATCGGCGGCATGATCGACCAGATCGGGCGCCGCGGCGGGCGCGGTTTCCCCGGTTCCGTCCGGCACGCTGCCCAGGGCCAGGAGCGCGGCGCCCACGATCCCCGCTTCCGCGCCGAGCCGGGCGGACACGATAGGCGGCAGCTTCCGATGGCCGCGGCCGAAGACGAAGCGCTCGAAGCTCGACCGGGTCGGCCCGAGGAGAAGCCGCCCGCGAGCCCGGCCAGCATCCCGTCCGGGTCCCGCAACGCGGCATCCCGGCCGGCCCGGCCCAGGGCGCTGCCGGAGCCCATGACCTCCAGGCAGCCGGCCGAGCCGCAGCCGCACCGCGGGCCGCTGGAGTCGACGATGATATGACCGGCCTCGCCGCCGATCCCGGTCGCGCCCGGGTAGAGCCTCCCGCCGAGAATCAGCCCGGCGCCGATCCCGGTGCCGACGGTGAGCACCAGCAGGTCGCGGTGACCGACGCCCGCGCCCAGGCACGCCTCCGCCCAGGCGGCCGCGTTGGCGTCGTTGTCGACCACGGCCGGCAGGCCGGTCTCGGCCGCCAGGATGGCCCGCAGCGGAAGGTCGCGATAACTGTTATTGGGCGCCCAGCGGACATGGCCATCCGGCCAGTCGACCATTCCGGCGGCCCCGACCCCGATAGCCCGTACGCCCGGGTGCCGCCGCCTGAGGTCGTGCACCAGCTGAAGGGTGAGGCGCAGCGTCGTTTCCCCGGTTCCTGACCGCGGCGTCGGCTGCGCGACGCGTTCGAGCATCTCCCCCTGGCACGTCACCACACCCGCCGCGACCTTCGTGCCGCCCACGTCAAGACCGATGGCATATGCGGCCTTGATACCGGTATGTAGGCCCGACATGTCAATCACGTCGGCTTCCCCCCGTCGATAACCGACTGCTGCGGCACCTCAAGCGCCGCCGCAGGCGCCCGAGGATCTGCGGGGGGTGAGCGGGACCAAGCCGGTCGATCACCGACGCTGCGGATTCGCAGCTTCGCCCAGGCCAGGGCCCTTGAAAAACCTAACATGCCGTCAACGCCGCCCGGCGAGGCGGACGGCCGCTGGCACCGGGAACTGGCGGCACCGGGAACCGTCGGCACCGGGCGGCGATGGCCAGGCTGCCGCGGCGGGCTGGGCTGATTTAGTCGTCCACCCGGATGCGCCGCTCGGTGACGGCGACCGCCAGCTCTACCCGTGAGGAGCACGAGGTCTTCCGGTAGAGCCGGGTCAGGTACGCCTCGACGGTCTTGACGCTGATGTGCAGGGCCCGCGCGATCTGCTGGTTCGTGCAGCCTTCGTGGACCAGCCGGGCCAGGCTGCGTTCCCGCGCGGTCAGCCGCCCCGGGCCACCCGCAGGAACGGTGCTGCCAGCAGGACGTGGGCCCTCAGCGCGGCCGCCAGCTGCGGGGCCGCCGCCCCGGGCCCGGCCCGGCCGCTCACGTTCCGCCGCCGGGACCTGGAGGCCGGCGGCGGACATCGCCGCCGCGACGGCGCGGGCCCGGGCCGGGGCGCCGATGCGCAGCCAGGCGGCATGCGCCGCGGCCAGGTTCTTGGCTGGCTCGTCGCCGATCCTGCCGCGGACGGTGAGTGCCTCGGCGGCTAGCGTAAAGGCCCCCTCGGCCTCAGCCTGCTGCTGGGCGCGCACCGCTGGCATCCGGTCGCCGGTGGCGTATGCCTGCGCGAGCCCGGTGAGCATCTCGGTCAGCGGCGCGGCCTGGTCCAGCCCGGCCAGGGCGGTCGCGGCGGACGAGGTCACGCGCTGGTCGCCGTGGCAGAAGGCGATCTCCGCCATCCGGTGCAGGACCAGCGGCAGGGCCACCCGGTACGCGTTGCGCGCCCCGGCGTCACAGACATCCGCGAGGCGGCCGATGGCATCGGCGGGCCGGCCCGCGTCGGCGTCCAGGCCGGCCTGGGCCCAGGCGCTCAGCTCGGCCGCTGGCATGCCCGCGAGCCGGTTGGCCAGCGGCCGGCAGTCGCGGGCCAGGCCGAGGCCGCGCAGCAGCTCGATGCGCAGCGCGATGACGGCCGCGGCGGGAGCGGGCGTGACCGGGCTCGTCTGGCTTGCATCCAGCGCCGCGGCGCCGGATTGCGCGGCCGCCCAGTTTCCCTCCAGCCAGTTGCACACGATCTCGGCGAACCGCCAGAACGGCTCGGCCAGCAGCGGGGCGGCATGCTGGCAGGTTTGCCTGGCCTGGGCCAGGTCCGCGCGGGCCAGGCCTAACTGCCCGAGCAGGGCGCGGCAGGCCGCTGACGAGGTCAGCGCCCAGACCTGGGCGGCCCGGTCAGCGCCGGCCGCCGCCCGCTGCTGGGTGAGCGCCGCGAGGCACTCGCCCGCCAGGCCGAGGCGCAGCGCAGCCTGCGCGGTCTGGCCCAGGGCGGCCACGCGTGACAAGCGCCGCCCTGCGCTGTTGCCCAGAGCGGACAGCCAGGGTTCCGGGGCCGGGACCACGCCGGCGGTCACCTGCAGCCGGGCCCGTTTGACGCGCTCGGCGACCGAGCCCGCGCCCCTGGCGGCCAGGTCGCCGTGAGCCTGGTCCGTGCCGGGCGGCTGACCGAAGCCGGGATCCGGATCTGCCACAGGTACAGCTTACGAGCGGGACAGGTCTAGGGATATCCCTACTGGGATTGCATGCGGGATTTCGGCAGACTTTCCACACATAGTCAGGATCAGCCGGAGAGCGGCTAATCCTGTCTGCCGGGCCGGTGCGGCTTAGCGCCGTCTCGCTCGCGGACCGGCCAGGCCCGGGGTAGGGGAGGCCGGTGCCTGGCCGTCCGCGGGCACGGTCCCGTCGGCGCGACTCTGCCACGGCCAGGATGATCCCGGCCGGTTTACCCGGCGCCGCGGGGTCCTGAGGCTCGGAGATCTCTCCTGGAGCGCGAGGCACCGGGTGCCAGGGACCGCGGCGCGTGCTGTTCGGGTGCCGCGCCGAAGTCTGGCGCGAAGATACGGGCGGGTGGGACACTGGTGTGAGGACTAGTCCGTGAAGGGCAATCGTGATCACACCGCAGCCCCAGGGCAGCCCGCGTGTTCGCAACATGATCGACACGTCGGGCAGCGGCGGCCCGACCGCGCTCCGGATCATGCTGGGCGCGCAGTTGCGGCGCCTGCGTGAAGCCAACCGGATAACGCTCGAGGATGCCGGATACGCGATCCGTGCCTCCGGCTCGAAGATGAGCCGGCTCGAGACCGGCCGGGTCGGGTTCAAGAGCCGGGACATCGCGGACCTGCTCACCCTGTACGGCGTGACGGACGAGCAGGAGCGCACGGCCATGCTCGAGCTGGCCCGGCAGGCCAGCGCCATGGGGTGGTGGCATGACTACGCCGACATCATGCCGAACTGGTTCGAGCCCTACGTGGGCCTTGAGGAGGCCGCCGCCTCGATCCGCTGCTATGAGATCCAGTTCGTGCCCGGGCTGCTGCAGACCGCGGATTACGCCCGCGCGGTCGCGATGCTCGGCCATCCGGTCGGGCCCGCCGAGGAGATCAACCGGCGGGTCAGCCTGCGGATGGCCCGCCAGGCGGTGCTCACGCGCGCGAACCCGGTGCACCTGTGGGTCGTGCTGGACGAGGCCGCGCTGCGGCGCCCTATCGGCCGGCCCGATGTCATGCGCGACCAGCTCAAGCACCTGATCGAGATCAGCGCGCGGCCGAACGTCAGCCTCCAGATCATCCCGCTCATGACGGGCGGGCACGCCGCGGCGGGCGGGCCGTTCAGCCTCCTCCGCTTCGGCGAGCCCGACCTTCCCGACGTCGTGTACCTCGAGCAGCTCACCAGCGCCCTCTACCTGGACAAGCGGGAGACCGTCGACCTCTACCTGGCCGTGATGGAGAGCCTGTGCGTCGAAGCCCTGCCCACGTCGAGCAGCGTGAAGGCGATCAGCACGATCCTGCGTGAGGGCTGAGATACCTGGAATACCCGCTCTGCCGGGGTGTGCCGCTTATGAGAGCTGCGGTGGTTTTGCAGGCTCGCGACCGGGTGCATGACAGGATGATCAACTGCCGGCCGTCTAACTAGCTACGCCTAAGTTGCCGCAGTTTGCTGCCGTCCCGATTGCGGCTTAAGGCTGCTCCGATCAGCCGGTGACGAACTGAAAATGAAATTCCGGACACTTGTCTCCCGTACCGGAAATGATCGCTACTATCTCCGAAGTGACCAGCCTGAGGCGGCCTGCGTGAGCTCAGGGGGCGTGGCGGTACTGCTCACTGCCACGAGCCCCGCAGGCCTGCGCGCGCGGCGACGGCACCGTGGCGCAGGTGGCCGGGCCCGGGTTGTCGCTGCCGACGGGGACCGGACCACGTGATGCGCCAAGCGCGCGTGAGTTCCCTCCGGGCGTCGAGCGAGGCCTCTCCGCTGTCAGGGCGAGCAGCGGAAGCATGCGGGCCGGCACGATGGGAGAACAGATGACGACGCATCAATCCGCGGCTGCCGTAGCAGGAACCGCGCCGACCGCTGCCCGGCTCGAACCCGATGCGATCGGGGTGGCGCAAGACACCCTCATCGGCATGGCCACGTCCGCCCCGACGGCATCGGTCGGCCTGACGCTGGCCGCGGTCGCGGCGGCGGCTGCGTATGCGTCCGGCATAGTAATCATCCTCACTGCTATTCCCATGCTTATCATCGCTAACGCATACCGCAGGCTTAACATGTGGAACGCTAACTGCGGTGCCGCATTCGAGTGGGTCGGCCGTTCCATCAGCCCGTCTTTCGGCTTCATGACCGGGTGGCTGATGATTATGGGCGGCATCATCGGGACGGTCAGCACCGCCGTGGTCCTCGGGCCGTCGGTGCTCGCCATCTTCGGCTCCTCTTCCACAGCCGTCCTGCCCAACGTCACCATTGACACGGTCGTCATCCTGGTCATGCTCGTGATCGCCATCGTCGGCATCCGCATCACCGCGCGGACCCAGGTCGGCATCGGGCTGATCGAGTACCTGATCCTCATCGGCATAGCGCTGGTCGGCCTGTTCCTGGTGATCACCCACCATCCCGGCACCTACCCGATCACCCGGGGCTGGTTCAGCATCAGCGGAGTCGGCGGGCACGGCAGCCTCGCGGCCGGCTTCCTCCTCGCGATGTTCATGTACACCGGCTGGGACGGCACGATTTACGTCAACGAAGAGGTGAAGCACCGGCGCACCAACCCGGGCCGGGCCGCCATCCTGGCGGTCCTCTTCCTCGCCGTCATCTACACCGTGTCCGTGGTCGGCCTGCAGGGCGTGGTCTCGCCGGCCAAGCTTCAGGCCAACGGGCCGTCCGCGCTCGTCTACGTGTCCGGGGTGATCGGCGGCAGCAGCTGGTCCAAGGTGATGGCGCTCGGCCTCGCGCTGTGCGTGATCGCCACCACCGGCACCGGAATCGTGCTCACCTCCCGGATCATCTACGGGATGGCGAGCCACCGGGTGCTGCCGGAGTTCCTGGCCAACGTGAACCGCCGGTTTGCCACCCCGGTCGCCGCCAGCATCGTCGTCGGCCTGGTGCTGCTCCTGAGTACCTGGGGGTACCTGTTCGCCACCTCGCTGGCGAACGCCTTCAACGACCTGATCGCGCTGACCGGACTGCTGTACGCCGCCTTCTACATCCTCACCGCGTTCTCCGCCATCACCTACTACCGTCGCCGCGTGGCCGGCAGCCTGTTCGACGCGATAATCCTCGGGGTGCTGCCCCTCGCCGCCGCCGGATGGCTCATCTGGGTCCTGACCAAGTCGCTGATGGCGGCGCCTGGGTCGCAGCGATGGGCGATGGTCGCCATCGTCGGCATCGGCGTGATCCTGCTGTTCTCCGCGCGCTTCATCCAGCACTCGCCGTTCTTCCGGATCCCGCGGGAGAGCGACGGCGTGATCCACACCCCCGGCCGCCGCCGCGCCCCGCGCCAAGTTCAGCGGAAGCGCGCGCAGGCGGCCCGTCAGGCCGCCCGTCAGGCGGCCCGTCAGCAGGCCTATCGGGCGCGCTGATCTGCTGCGACAGCCACCCAGCCGCGCCAGCCAGCGGGCCGGGCCCGCGGCGGCGTCACCCCGCGATGTTCGTCAGGCTCTCCCGCACGGTCTCGGTGAACGGGTCGCCGGCCGGCAGGGTTCGCTCGCAGCGCGCGACAGTGTCGCGGAGCAGCGTCGTCGCGTCGCTCAGCCGGCCTGCCGAGTAGTAGGCGTGCGCCAGATTCGCACGGCGGGCCAGGGTATCCGGGTGATCGGCGCCGAGAACCCGCTCGTAATCGGCGCATGTCTGCTCGTAGAGCTGCATCGCGGCGGCCATCCGGCCCGCTGAGTGGTAGGCAGCAGCGAGGTTGCCCCGGGCCCGCATCGTATCCAGGTGGTCTGGGCCGAGGACGTGCTCACGGTCCGCGAGAGCCCGCTTGTACTGGGCCAGGGCGTCCTTGATCCGGTCGTCGGCCATGTACGCCTCGGCCAGCTGCTCGCGGATGTGGATGGTGTCGGTATGCCGCGCTCCCTGAATGCGCTCGCGGTCGGCCAGCGTGCGCCGGTACAGCCGGGTCGCGTCCGCGAACTGCCCGGAGGCCCGGTAGGCGGCAGCGAGCTCGTCACGCGCGCCGAGCGTGTCGAGGTGATCAGGCCCGCGGGCGCGCTCGTAGTCGCCGACGGTGCCGCGCAAGACGGTGATGGCATCGTCGAGCTTGTTCGCGGCGACCAGGGCCCGTCCGAGTTTGAGCCGTGCCGCTATGGTGTCGGGATGAGCCGGCCCGAGCGTGCGGGCGCGGTCGGCGAGCACCCACTGAACCCAGGGAATGGCATCGTCGGCCCGCCCGGCGGCCAGGAGCGCGTCGGCTAGCCGGTTGCAGATCACCAGCGTGTCCGGGTGGCCGGAGCCAAGGATCCGGTCGCTGGTCGTGGCCAGCTCTTTCCAGTAATCGACGGCAGGGCCGGCCAGATGGGCGCCGTCCAGGCTCCGCCCGGCCCTAAGCAGCAGCGGATGGCAGCCGCCCGCCCAGAGCAGGTCTCCGGCGGCCTGCTGCAGGCTGGCCGCGCACGACCGCAGCACCGAAGCTTGCCATGCCTGCGGCTCCGCACCGGGCCAGGCCTCCAGCAGGGCATCGGCCGACGTCTTCGCCGCCCACTCAAGCAGGTCATCGGGCATCACCCCCCGGACCGCCTCCTGCAGCACTGGGCTCATCCGGATCAGCGGCGGCGCAGTCGCCAGATCGATGGTCACCAGTCCTGCCCGCTCCAGGATGCGCAGCACGGCCTGGGCCCGGTCCGGGCCAGCCGCACCCCCGGTGGTCTCGTCCACCAGGTACCGCAACACGGCCGAAGTCATGAAGAACGAACCGGGAATCCCGTGGCCGTCGTTGACAGCAGCCAGCGCGAGCAAGGACTGGGCGGCTCCGTCCGGGGACATCTGGTCAGCGTGCTCGAAGGAACAAGTCCAGGTGACCGACGGCGGTGTCGGCGCGGCGTCGGCGCCGTCGGTTAGCTGCTCCCTCCTGCGACCAAAATAGGCCCGGTACTCGCGGCAGGACATCGCCGAACTCGTGATCACCGCGACGGCCTGCGAGAGGGCCAGCGGCTCGCAGGCCAGCTCCTCGACCAGGTCGATCGCTCCGAGGCGCTGGTCCGTATCCGCGATGAGGCGGCCCATGAGGTAGCTCAGGGCTTCTCGGCGGCTGAAGGCCCCGACCTGGCGGGCCAGCTGCCGGTAATCCCCGGGCAGAGTCGCCGAGTTCGTGGTGGTAACCAGGACCCGGCCCGTTGACCCGGCCGGCCAGAGATCCGCCACGTCCGCCGCGTCGGAAAGGTCGTCGAGCACCACGAGCCACGGGCGGGTCGTCTCGCCCAGCCAGCCCACGAACCGGGCCGCCACCGACTCGGCATCGCCCTCAGGAACGGTTCCCATCGCCGCCACGGTCGCCGCCACATAGCTGGACAGCACCGATGCCCGGCTCGTGGCCACGACCCAGACCAGCAGCTCGACCTCGCGGGACTGCCACAACGACTCGGCCAGGCCCACCGCGAGCTGGGTCTTGCCGCATGCTCCCGGCCAGTTCAGCGCCCCCTCCGGGGCGTCCCGGCCCGGAGCCAGCACCACCGTGGCCCCAGGACCCAGAGCCGCCGCAATGCCAGGCGCCGTCTCTGGCCTGGAGATGAACCCATCGGCGAGCGGAGGGACCGAGCCCGACCGGACTGGCCACAACACCCCTTCGCCTGCCGTCCCCCCCGGCCCCTCGGCCGGCACCCGGCTGTCCACGGCCATATTGTCTATCACCTTCCGTAACTGTGATGGCTGGGCCATCACGTCTGGTCTACCACCCCGGGAGCGTGGGCCTCGTTGACGTTCAGCCAGATCTGCCCGCCAGACAATGCCCCGCCAACCATCTGAACCCGGGGACCCCGGCGGTGCCAAAGAGGGGCACCTGCTCCGCCTGGTTGAGGGCCGACTGCGGCAGTCCGTCACGAGGCAGCAGCATGGCTTGCCGATAGCGGTCCGCTGCTGGCCCGGTCATCGGGCGGCCCAGCCAGGCCCGGCCCTGGCCTCGGCTCTGGCCTGGGTGATCTCGGTTGGCTTCGGGTGCCACCGCACAGGTCCGCCGCCCACCCAGGCGGCATGCCGTCCGCCGCGGGCCGACCCGGGTCAGGTAACGGCCGTACCGGGACCGCCGAGCTGAATGCGGCCATGTGCTCACCCCCGGATCGACCCGTACACGGGACCGTCACTGCTGGCCAGACCGGGCGGGTATCGTCAGGCACCATCCTCCGCCATAGAAGCCCCGATTGTGGCCGATTACGGCGGAGCTCCAGAAAACACCACACTCCGGCGCACTTCTTCGCTGCGCACCAGGTGCCCTCCTGGCGCCGTCAGCCGCCCGCTGCGCGCCGAGTCCCGTGGCCATTCCCCGGGGGGAGTCCGGACCCACTTGCGGCCGGAGACTCAAGCCCAGAGCCGCTGGTGACCCATACCGCTGCGGGCCGGTGACCAATCTCCCGTGCCCAGAGCCCGTTAATACCGCCGATACCCGCACACTAGGTGCTCTTGTCAGGAATGCCTTAATGAGGGAATATTCCTGGCAAGCCGGGCGGCACGCAACGTCCGCGCCGCATGCCGTCGGCTCCCCCGCTACCGACGACAAGGAGAGCCCCATGGTTCCCTTCACCCAGCTCCTTGACCCGCTGCATTCAGTAGCCGGAACGACATTACTTGCCCTCGTTCCCGTCGCCACCCTGCTCTTGTTACTCGCCGTCTTCCGGATGAGCGCGTGGCAGGCCGTGATCATCGGCTCGGCCGTAACCCTCATTCTCGGGATCACCGTGTGGGACGCCCCGATCAGCAACGCGCTGGCCGCCTATGGGCTCGGCGCCGCGACCGGCGTCTGGTCGGTCGACTGGATCGTGTTCTGGGGCGTCATCATCTACAACACGATGGTGGTCACGGGCGCCTTCGACGACTTCAAGCGGTGGCTGATCCGCCAGGCGACCGCGGACATCCGCGTCCAGACGATGCTGATGGCCTGGGCGCTCGGTGCCCTCATGGAAGGGCTCGTCGGGTTCGGGTATCCCTGGGCCGTCGTGGCCCCTATCCTCATCGCGCTCGGGGTGGCCGACCTCGCGGCGATCCGGGTCGCCGCGCTCGCGAACAACGCCCCGGTCTCCTACGGCGCCCTGGGCGCTCCCGTCATCGGCCTGGCGGCAGTGACCGGGCTGCCGCTGCTCTCGCTCTCCGCCTCGATCGGCAAGATCGTCGCGGTTCTCGCCCTGCTGCCGCCCTGGATCCTTATCTACCTCGTCAGCGGCAGGCGCGGGCTGCGCGACGGCTGGCCGCTGGCCATCGTCGGCTCGCTGGGCTACATCGCTGGTCAGTTCCCGATCGCCGTGTGGGTCGGCCCGTACCTGCCCGACGTCGTCGGCTCGCTGGTCTGTTTCGCCGCCCTGCTGGGCCTGCTGCGGGTGTGGCGGCCGAGGACCGTGCTCGGCTTCGGCGGCCGGGAACTCACCGCGGAGGAGGTCAGCGCCTTCGACCGGCAGGCCGAGGAGGCGCCCGGCCTGGCCGGGGCCGCTCCGGCGGACAGCCCGGGAACCCCGGCGGCCCACTGGTCGCCGACCAGCCGGGGATGGCGGGTAACCCGCGCGCTGGTGCCGTTCGGCATCCTCATCGCGGTGGTGATCCTCTGGACCGGGCCGTGGTCGCCGCTGCCGGGGTACATTCCGTTCGTACCTAAGGTGACCGCTGTCGGCTCGCTCGGCGGCACGGTTGAATCCGCATGGAAATTCGCCCCCTTCGTGGCCGGCACCGCCATCCTGACATCCTGGATCCTCATCACTGCCTTCCTGCGCCCCCGAGCCAGTCAGCTCGCCACCGTCTTCCGCACCACGTTCCACCAGATGTGGGGCGCGCTCCTGGTGGGGCCGTTCATCTTCGGTCTCGCGTTCGTGTACAGCTACTCGGGGATGGCGAACTCCATGGCCAACGGCTTCGCCAAGGTTGGCACCAGCTATATACTGCTCGCCGCCGTCCTCGGCTGGATCGCCGTTGCCCTCTCGGGCAGCAATACCTCGTCCAACGCCCTCTTCGGGGCGTTCCAGCTCTCGGTGGCGAAGCTGCTGGGCGCCCCGCTGCTCCTGTTCCCGTCGCTGAACTCCGTCGGCGCCGAGGTCGGCAAGCCCGTCGCGCCGCAGACGGCGAGCGTCGGGGTGTCGACGACCAGGTTCGTGCGCAACGAGGGCGAGGTCATCCGGTACAACATGGGCTGGACGCTGGTGATGCTGGTCTACCTGGTCGGCATCGGATGCCTGTTCTACTTCCTGCTGCCGGACGCGATGCGCCTGTAGCCGGACAGCGCAAAATGCCCCGCGCGCAAGCACTCTTGCGCGCGGGGCATCCCGGACGATTCTCCCGTCAGTCCGCCTGGATATGCATCGTCAGGACAAAGGTTCCGGTTTGGATCTCCTCGTTGATGATGAAGCCCATCCCGAGGAAGTACAGCCCGAGGAGCGGCGCAAAGGTGGCCCACACCAGCCACCCCTTGCCGGCGGCCCGCTGCTCGGCGACCCAGCGCTTCACCGGCGACAGCCGGAGCAGGACCAGCGGGAGGCTGACCGCTATGAACTGGTAGAAGCGGTGGTGGAAGATGGGGTCACCATCGCCGTCCGAGGCGCCGAAGGGCCCGAACCCGTCGAGCAGCAGCAGGTGAAAGGCGATCATGGCCCAGAGGAGATAGGTGAACCTCTGCAGCCGCTTCCAGTACCTGCCCATTATCCGCTGCATCGGGGTGTTGGCGGTGAGCAGGAGCGGGACGGCGACGAGCATGATGAGGAGCCCGGCCAGCAGGAACGAGTGCCCGGCCAGCCGGCCCATCGGGCCGCCCGAGAAGTCCGTGGTGATGGCGGCGGTGGTCCCGTCCGAGATACCGATGAGCGCGAAGAAGATGCCGTACCACCGCCGCAGCGGGGCGAACCACCGCTGCCCGGTGAGCGTGATCGCCGGGGTAATCGAAATGGCCATCAGGAAGCAGAATTCGCCTCCGGTGCCCAGCACTTCGGCTTCCGTGTTGGTCAGGGAGCCATCCTGGTTCAGCGACAGCCATCCGCGCATGATGAAGAACCACGGCACGAACGCGGGCAGGCGCATGAAGAACATCGCGACGGTCTTGCGCTTGACGCCGGGAAGGAACGAGACTTCCTGTTCCATCCAGGTGTCGATGCTCGTCTTCTTGGACGTCGCCGCGTCCTGGAAGTACGCGTCTTCCTCGTCCACGAACCCCGGTGGACGATTATCTACCGGATATCGCTGGTAATCATCTGCCGGATACCGCTCGTCATCTGCGTACGGATAAGGCTGCATCGTGTCTGGTCGAGCCACTTCCCTGCCTCCTTGCCCATCCTGTAGCCTCGGCCTGGTATGCCCGCTACCGTCCAGGCACCGATGTTTCGCAGGCTATTTATGTTGTGTCACTTCTTATGCGCAGGTGCCTTCTGGACAGCTACCTGCTGGATAGCTGCCTTCGTTGCCGCCTTCTGCACAGCCGCCTTGTGCGCTCCCGGAGCGTTTGGCTGGCCCGGGCCCTGATCCTCGTTAAGACCCTGAGAGTTGCCTGCGCCTGCCCCCCCGTTCCGGAACAGGAAGAACTGGAGTCCACCTCGGTTTATCCCTGCTATATCCGCTATTGAGACTATGAGGCTGATCAGGATCGTGGCCGCGGCGAAAGTCAGCAATCTGCGCGACGCCATGCGCTGCCGTAGGGCGCGCTTGCTGGGCGGCCTGGCACCGGGGCTTGCGCCGGGCCTGGGCCTGGTGGTCGTGGCTGACCTCGCGGGCCTGCCGCCTGTCCGCGTGGGCCTGGCCGGCCCGCCGGGCCTTCCGCCTGGCCCCCCGGGCCTGGCTGGTCCGCCGGGCCGGCTGCCTGGCCGCGCGGGCCTGGCCGGCGCCGCGGGGAGAGCGGCCGTCGCCTCCGCCGACCGCGGGCCGCGCTCGACTGGCCTCGCGGGCGGCCGCCGGTCCATCGGCGGCCTTGCGGGCGGCCGGCTCGCTGGCATCGTGGCCGGCCACGCGGGGCTGCTGAGGTGCTCCGTGACGTACGCAGCCACCTGGCCCAGCTCGGCCGACATCGCCCAGACGGCTGCTCGCATCTCGGCGGCTTCCCGCTCGGCGGCCTCGCGGATGGCGGCGGCCTGGTAGGACGCCTGCTGCCGCATCCCGGCGGCTTCCCGCTCGGCGGCCTCGCGGATGGCGGCGGCCTGGTAGGACGCCTGCTGCGTGATCTGCGCGGCCTGGTAGGACGCCTGCTGCGTGATCTCGGCGGCCTGGTCGTCAGCAACCGAGAGGATCCGGCCGGCCAGCCAGAGCGAGTCCCCGCTCTGCACTCCCGACGCCTCCGCCCAGCCAGCGGCTAGGCCGGCCTGCTGCCCGGCGCGCTGGAGCAGTTCCTCGGCGCGGGGATCAAGGACTGCCGTCCGCTGCCGGGCGGCCGGAGCTTCGGCCAGGGCGACGCCCTGGGTCCGCTGGCCGTTGCCGTAGCCCGGCCCGGGAGCCTGCCCCGGCGCGTTGTAATGGGCCTGCGCCGCCGGCGCGTCGTAGTAGGCCTGGGGCTGAGTGCCGTAGCCATAGGGCGCCTGGGCGGGTGCGGCCGCGGCCCTCGGGTGCTGCGCCTGCGCCTGCGGCGCTGCGTAAGGCGCGCCGCCGTTCGGCCCCGTCGGGGGTCCCGATCGGCCGGGTGGCGGCCCGGATCGGCCTGCGGGGGGGCCTGACCTGCCGGGCGGGGGTCCAGACCTGCCGGGCTGAACCCGCGCCTGAGGCATGGGCCCCTGCTGCGGTGACCCCTGTGGCGGCGGTGGCATCTGCCTGGGACCTCCGTTCTGCGCCGCAAACTGTCCAGTGGTCTGGCCCGTTCCTTGCGCCCAGTTCGGGCCACCGTTCCCCGGCCAGCTCGGGTAGTCGGAGGGCTGGGGCCAGTTCGGGTCACTCCCGGCGGGCCAGCTTGGATGGTCTACGCCCGCCCAGCCCGGGTCGTCGGCGACTGGCCGGTAGCCCTGCTCGCCGGGCCGACTGTTGAGTTCTGTCATTGAGTAGCCATTTCTGTCGCTGGCCTGAGGTTCCGGCGCCCTGATGCGCGGCCTCCGCCCGTCGGTGTCACCGGCCTGGCGGCGTCGGCTGAGCCCGTCCGCCAGCCAGGCGGCGGCGAAGACCCAGGACCGGCCGTGTCCGCAGGCATCCGGCCCGCGTCGATGCAGAACTTGACCGGTGCGGGGGACAGAGATGCGCAGGCGCGGGAGGTGCCCGCAGGCACGGCCGAACCCGCCCACGGGGCAGCGGGCACGTGCACGGCCGTCTGCGCGAGGCCTCCTGCGCAACTACCGAAACCCTTGCTGAGGGTCATCATCTCTGCCGTCTCGCTAGCGGTCATTAGAGAACGATGGTGCGTAATTAGGCGTGTACGGAGCCGCCTGCCCAGCCGGGTGTCAGCCGGGCAATTCCGAGCGTACTGTGCTTACTGTGTCCCTATGGCAAGAATGCAATGGATTCGGAGCATCAGCCCTGGATTCACGCGCTGAGCCACAGGTGAGGCCCCGGCCACAGTTCGGCTGTACTCAAAGGCATCCAGAGGGTGACGCAACCAGGCCTCCGGTGCTCTAGGGAGCACACCCACCTCCAACAGTGAAGGGACGCACCCGGATCAGGCGTTGGTCCCCGGGGCGGGGAGAGGAGGAACTACTTCCTTTCCCGCGCGGCAGACTAGGCCACCCCTGTTATACCGCACAGTGACGAATAGCCCTGAGGGGACGGAAAACCCTTGGGGGGATCTAATCTCTGAACTCATAGTGATCATTTGATAACACGACAACGCCCGGATGCGGGCCAGCATGAGCCGGGCCCCCGGACTGGGATGCGCCTCGTCGTGGCTCCTCATCCGGGTGGGCCACCGTGGCTCTGCCGGTGTTCAGGCCGGCATCGGGCGACCGCGGAGTTGCGCGAAGTGACCATGCGGATCTTCAGACCGCGAAGCGGCAGCTCACGCCGCCCGCCTGGCACGAACCTTTCCGACACTCTGGATTTCAGGGAATGGTTGGAATGGTTATAGAAAAGGGGTGCGCACCCAGCCAGACGGTGCTTCTGGCGTGAATGCTTGCCTTCAGCGCGTCACCCCGGGCCAGAGCATCCCGGCCGGGGCGATGAGGGTTCTGGTGGTGGTTCAGGGGCCTCCCGGACACACTCGTGGACCTGGCCGGGCAGTCGGCGAGAATTTTTCGTTCCGGCCCTTTCCCCGGTTCTCCGGGGCATGACTTCCGGTCGCGAGCCTGGCCAGAGCGGTGCGAGAGCCCGGCGGCCGCCGGGCCATCCCGGAGGGGATGATCGGAAAGGGCCACGGGTAAACCATTTCAGGCGGCACACTTGTGGTAAGCCGGGCGTATTGGAGAGGCCTGGGCTGATACTGGGACTTCAGCGGCGCGCTCGCGGGCCGAGCACCGCCGCGCTGGCGCCACTAGTTGTCGGGAGGGACTGTGGAGCCGCTGACTGCGGAGGATCCCGTCCGGGTGGGGGGGTACCGGCTGGAGGCCCGGCTGGGATCCGGCGGGATGGGTCAGGTGTTCCTGGGGTCATCGTCGGAAGGGCGGGCGGTGGCCGTGAAGGTGGTGCATCCGTCGCTGGCCGCCGACCAGGCGTTCCGGGTCCGGTTTCGCCGGGAGGTGGCTGCCGCGCAGTCGGTCAGCGGCGCGTACACCGCCTCGGTCGTGGCCGCCGGCCCGGATGACGACCCGCCCTGGATGGCGACGGAGTACGTGGAGGGCCCGTCGCTGTGGGAGGCGGTCACCACCACCGGGCCGCTGCCGGCGCCGTCGGTGTGGCGGCTGGCCGCCGGGCTGGTGGAGGCGCTGCAGGAGGTGCATTCCTGCGGGCTGGTGCACCGGGACCTGAAGCCGCAGAATGTGCTGCTGGCCGAAGACGGTCCGCGGCTGATCGACTTCGGGGTCTGCCAGGCACTCGGCGACAGCGCGGTCACGGCGACCGGGCTGATCGTCGGCACCCCGCCGTACATGTCGCCCGAGCAGGCCAAGGGCAAGCGGGCCGGGGCGGCCAGCGACGTGTTCTCGCTGGGCTGCGTGCTGGCGTTCGCCGCCACGGGGACACCGCCGTATGGCAACGGCCAGCCGGCTGCGGTGCTGTACCGGATCGTGCACGCCGCGCCGGCGCTGGGCGACCTGGCTGGCTGGCTGCGCGACCTGGTCGCCGCCTGCCTGGCCAAGCCCCCGGCCGAGCGGCCCGCGCTGAGTACGCTGGCCCGCGACATCATCGGCGCATACAGCGCCGGCCAGGACGCTGCCGTGCCGGCTGCCGCCGACCCGGCGACGGCCGAAAGGCTGCTCGAGCCTTCGTGGCCAGCCGAGGTGGCCTCGCTGATCCGCGACCACCAGCGGCCCGCCGACAGCCAGGTCCGGCCCGCTGCGGCGGCCACTCCTGCCGCGCCCAATACGGTGACCAGCGCCGGCCGTCCGGGCCCGGCCGCGCTGGGCAAGCGACGTGCCCAGGGCGGAACGCCTGCGGTGGCTGACCCGCGCCCGGCTGCGGCGGTCCAGCGGCCCGCGGCGGCTGACGAGCGTCCCGCGGCGGCCGAGCGCCATCCCGCTGCGGCTTACTGGAGTGCCGAGGCGGCTGACGAGCGTCCTGCTGTGGCCGGCTGGAGTGCCGGCGCGGCCGGCCAGCGACCCGCCGCGCCCGCGCCGGCGATAACCCCTGACCCCGCTTCGCCTGAAGCCCCGCCCCGCCCCGCCCGGCGCATCACCAGGCGCGGGGCCCTGATCGGTATCAGCGGAGCAGCTGCCGCCGGGCTAGCCCTGCTCGTGCGGGACGAGCTCAGCAGCAGGACGGTAGCGATCAACTCGGCCGCATCACCGGGTGCGAAGGGGTCGACCACGCCCGGCCCGAGCCCGGATCGCAGGGCGAAAACCGCGCGGCGGGCGGGCACCAAGCTGTGGACCACCAGCGCCGGCGGCGGGGTTCGCTTCGGGCCGGCCGTAACCGGCGTCGTCGCCTGCATCGTGGCCAGCGACTTCTCTCTGTGCGGGTTAGATACCGCCGACGGCAGCACTCTGTGGCGCAAGACCATTCCCGGCGGCTCGATAACCTGGTCCCTTGCGGCTGCCAACGGCGTGGTCTATATCGTCGGCAACAACGGCGTCCTGTATGCGCTGCGCGCGGCCAACGGGAAGACGCTCTGGAAGGCCGGAGGCGTGTTCGGCGGTCCCGCCCTGGCGGGCGGTGTCCTCTACATTGCCAGCGCCGCTAACTCCGGCAGCGCCCCGCTGTACGCTCTGCGCGCCGCCACCGGCACGCGACTCTGGAGCACCAGCGCCATCAACGGAGGGGTGGTCTTCGCTTCGGCGGCAGGCGGATTCGTGTTCGTCACCGGCTCCTTCGGCTCGCTGAGCGCCCTGCGCACCAGCGATGGAACGGAGATCTGGAACACCAAGCCCGGTGGCGGCACGCAATCAGATCCCGCGGCCGCGGGCGGCGTCGTGTACGTAACCGGCCAGGACAACAGCCTGTACGCGCTGCGCGCCACAGACGGCGCCACGCTGTGGAGCACCGGCGACATCGGGCAGATGCTGACACCTGCGGCCCAGGGGGACGCGGTCTACCTTGTGGACAATAACGGCCACCTGGCCGCCCGGAACGCCCAGGGCGGCGCGCGGCTCTGGCGCACCACTGTCGGCGGCGGCGTGGCGCAGGGCCCGGTCGCGACGGCTGGCGTTGTCTACATGGTCGGCAACGACGAGAACCTCTACGCCGTGCGCGCGGCCAGCGGCGCCCAGCTCTGGAAAACACCGATCAATGGCGGAGCCGTAGCCGTTCCCGTGGCCACGGGCGGTGCGGTGTATGTCGCCGCCGCAGGCAACAAGCTGGATGCGGTCCAGGCCTAGCTCCGCGCCGCCCGGTGCGGTCGTCCGAGCGAGGCTGAGGTAGACCAGCATTATGGACGCCGAGATCCGCCCCATATCCGATGACGAGGTCGACGCCTTCCTCCGCGTCATTCCCTCAGTGGCCGGCCTGCCCATGTGGGAGCCGGAGCCTGCCGCGTGGTGGTCAGGCCCGGGAGTCGGGCCGGTTTTCGGCGGCATCCCGGGCAACGCAGAACTCAGGCGCTACCGATCCGACCTGACCGAGCGGGATCGTACCCAGGCGGCGTTCGTAGCCGGGAAGCTGGCGGGTACCTCGGCCGTGCTGTCGCTCGAGCTGACCGTCCCGGGCCGGGGCCCGGTCCCGATGGGCGGGGTGACGGCCGTGGGCGTCCTGCCGACGCACCGCCGCCAGGGACTGCTGCGGGGCATGATGCGGGCTGTGCTCGACGACTGCCGGGACCGGGGGGAGACGCTGGCCGCGCTGAACGCGAGCGAGGCCGGGATCTACGGGAGGTTCGGCTTTGGGCCGGCGACATTCCAGGTCCGCTGGGAACTGGACCGGGCCCGGGCCGCGCTGGCCCGGGTGCCTGAGCACCCGGGCCAGGTGGAGCTGGTCGGCGCGGCGGCGGCCAAGGCAGCCTGGCCTCAGCTGCACGACCGGGTGCGGCAGGCTCGCGCGGGGGAGGTAAGCGCCTATCCCGGGTTCTGGGACCATATGGCCGGGGCCGAGAACCAGGGTCATGATGGCTCCGGGTCCAAGATGTTCGTCCTGCATTCCGGCCCGGCGGCGGAGGCCGATGGCGCCGCGGTCTACCGGCTCCCTTGGTCGGCCGACCCGGCCACCAGCGGGATCGTCCAGGTCGACTGGCTGGAGGCGGCGTCGCCGGCCGCTTACACCGACCTCTGGGCCTTCCTCACCGATCTCGATCTGACCAAGCGGGTCGTCGCGGGCAAACGGCCGGTCGACGAGGCCCTCCGGTGGCAGCTCGCCGACTCGCGGGCACTGCGGGTGACCAGGCAGGCCGACAACCTCTGGGTCCGGCTGATCGACGTCCCCGGCGCTCTCGCCGCCCGCACCTACACGGTGCCCGGGTCGCTCGTGCTGGAAGTGACCGATGCGTTCTGTCCCTGGAACGATGGGCGCTGGCGGCTTGAGGGAGGGCCGGAGGGCGGATCCTGTGCCCGGGCCCCGGCCGGTACCCAGCCCGAGCTCTTCCTCAGCGCATCGACTCTCGGATCGGTCTACCTGGGCGGGATCGCGCTCGGGCCGCTGGCCCGGGCCGGCCTGGTACACGAACTGGTCCCCGGGGCGCTGAGCCGGGCTACGGCGATGCTCGCCCAGAGCGAGGCACCGCACACGGCCATCGGCTTCTGAGGCGAGGGGCTTTCCTGGCCCGGCGGGTGCGCGGCGGCCGCCCTGGCCCGCGGCGACAGCCGCTAGGCGCTGGTCTGGCGCAGGACGGCCTGGTCGGCGAGGGCGATCTCGAGCTGGCCGAGCACCGTGGGATGGAACGGCGCCGCCGCGTCCAGTCCCTGCACGTACGGCTGCGGCGTGCACAGCTGGTGCCCGGAGAAGTCGGGCTGCGGCGAGGAGAAGCTGAACTGGGCCGCGCCCCTGGCCAGCACCTCGTTCAGGGTGGCCAGCCGGGACGTCAGCGTCTGCAGGTTCGCTGAGCTGAGCCCGGCCTGGCTGAGGCACCCGGGCTGGGGGCCGAACGGGTTGTAGTAGCGGTTGATGATCACTTGCGGATGCGAGGGCAGCGCCGCCAGCCTGCTCAGCAGGTCGAGGTAGTTCTTGCTGAACGAGGCGAGCTGCTGCTGGAAGTAGGCCGTCGTGGCGCGGTCGTCGCAGCGCGGCGTGACCGAGCAGTACCGCACCATCGCGGCCCAGCCCAGGTCGTCGGCTCCCACGCTGACGATGATGACCGCCGCGCTGGCGGCGCGTTCCGCCTCCGCGAGCTGCGGCTGCAGGACGTGGCCGTGGTGGGTCTGCGTGCTGAGCAGCCCGCGGCTGATGGTGGCGCCGTTGCAGGCCAGGTTGAGAACCTTCCAGTCATTGGCGACGGAAAGGTCGGCCGCATAGGAGTCGGCGCTGCGCCCGCAGGCCCGCGAGGTTTCCGACGCGCCAGGCAGCGGCGCGAGCCCGGCTCCTGCTGCGGTGGAGTCCCCCATGACCACCACCTTGACCCCTGGCAGCGGCCGGCCGGCCGGGCGGATCCGGGGCAGGTGGGTCTCGGTCCCGACGAGCTCGTTGAGCGAGTGCGCCTGGCGCAGCCGGGCCGGCGCCGAGTATGCCGTGACCATGATGGCGCCCAGGTTGAAGGCCTCGGCCACGAGCAGCCCGGCGGCGAGCAACTTGATGGTGGTGCCGCGCGAGGTGCGGCGCCAGCCCGCGACCGCGCCCACCAGGATCAGCGCGCTCGCCCCGGCGACCACCGTCTCCCAGGCGAAGTAGCGCTTCCACCCGTCGGCGAGCTGGGCGCCGAGGACGCGCTCCGCCCCGGCCGGGCGGTCGCCCTGGATGAAGGTGGTCAGCTCGCTGTTGATGGTGATCTGGGAGAGCTGCAGCCGGGGCCGCACCGGGCCGGTGAACTGCAGGTCGGTCGGCAGGCTCTGGCCGAACAGGTCGACCTCCCCGGGGCCGGACAGGCTGAGGTCCGGCGCGCTCGCCCCGACCTGGATCACCTGGCCGGCCACGGTGATCGTCTGCTGCGGCGTCACCTTCAGTGCGATCGCGATCGCGACGCCTGCCAACAGGATCAGCAGCACCGGCCCAGCCAGCCACCGCCGCGCCAGCCGGGCCAGCCGACCCGTCAGCAGCATGCCGTCATTCGTTCCCATTACTTCCCCGACGCTAAACGACGGGCGCGGGTCCTCGCGCCAGCCCGCCCGCCGCCTGCGCGCGCCGGCCCAGCTAGTTTTTCTGTATGGCCACAGACGTGGAACTGCAGGTCGGGACGCGGACGGTGCGCATTTCCAATCCGGACCGGGTGTACTTCCCGGCCCGCGGCGAGACCAAGCTCGACCTCGCCCGGTACTACCTGTCGGTCGGCGACGGCATCGTGCGCGCGCTGCGCGAGCGGCCGTGCATGCTGCACAGGTTCCCTTCCGGGGTGAGCGAGGGCCGGGAGGGTCTGGGAAAGGTGCACCAGAAGCGGGTGCCGCATGGCGCTCCCCCGTGGCTGGAGACCGTGCGGCTGTACTTCCCGCGCTACGGCCGGCATGCCGACGAGCTGTGCGTTACCGAGCTGGCCAGCGTCGTCTGGGCGGTGCAGATGTCCACCGTGGAGTTCCACCCGTGGAACTCGCGGCGGGCCGATACCGAACGGCCCGACGAGTGGCGCATCGACCTGGATCCCATGCCGCGCTGCGGGTTCGCCGTGGTGCGCAGGGTCGCTCACATCGTGCACGAGATACTCGGCGAGCTGGGCGTGACCGGCTGGCCGAAGACCTCCGGCGGCAACGGGCTGCACGTCTACGTCCGGATCGAGCCACGGTGGGGCTTCGCCGAGCTGCGGCGGGCCGCGCACGCCTTCGCCCGCGAGGTCGAACGCCGTGCGCCGGACCACGTCACGACCACCTGGTGGCGCAAGGACCGTGACCCGACAATGCTGTTCGTCGACTACAACCAGAACGCCAGGGATCACACGATCGCCAGCGCCTACTCGGTGCGCGGCGTGCCGGAGGCGACCGTGTCCACGCCGATCACCTGGGACGAGATCGATGACGTCGACCCGAGGGGGTGCACCATCGCCACGGTGCCCGCGCGCTTCGCCAGGCTCGGCGACCTGCACCGCGGCATCGACGACACCGCCTACTCGCTGGACACCCTGCTGGAGTGGGCAGACCGCGACGG
>Ga0137385_10001045_pt1 | contig 23065 bp, 29 predicted proteins | sample SagtaG_FD_104921 | JGI IMG/M metagenome (GOLD analysis project Ga0137385, IMG submission 104921) | Vadose zone soil microbial communities from Sagehorn Ranch, Mendocino, California, USA - Sage2_R_80_16 metaG | ecosystem: Environmental > Terrestrial > Soil > Vadose zone | place: USA: California... | reverse complement strand
AATATTGCTTCTGTTTGGCTGTCGTATCCGCGCATAATTTTCCTCAATGATTACGAGATATTATGCGCCAAAATGTACCATAAATCAGTGAAAACAGCTAGTTAAAATTCAACAGCCTGCTAGTGCTTCGCTATCAGGACATGCTCAAGGATGGAAAGACACCGAAAAGCAGAGTTGTGCATATTCCTAACCTGGTTGTTTGGCATCCGAATATATCTGAGCAGTATTTCTGCGATTTTGCGCGCATCTCTTTCTATCAAACAGTAGTTGGAGATCAGAATCTACTGGATACAGCTATGCAGCAGATATCGCAGATTTCGTACACCTACTCAGAAGATGAAATCAATAAGATAAAAAGTGGAGGTACTCTTAGGCCATGTCTGTTTAAAAAAGATAAGAAGACAACAAAGACAAAAAGTGTCGATATTAATTTGACTGTTGACATGATGCGTCATGCTAATAATGGAGCCTTTGATGTGCTGTTTCTACTTAGCGGGGATGGCGATTACCTTCCTTTAGTAAAAGAAATTGCTCGAAACGGCAAGCAAGTGTGGTTGGCTGCGTTTTCAAAGGGGCTTAATAAGAACCTACGTTTCGCAGCTGACGAGTTCATCGATCTTGATAATATCTTCTTCGAACAAGCAAAGTAAGTCTAACCATCGGGTGGTGCGGTGAAGCCCGCACACCCTCATTGACGTTATGCAATAAGAATAAAGGAAGGAAACTAATGACTGCAGGCGAGTGGATATCATTGGGATCTAGCATTGGTGCGTTGTGCGCCGCTGTGGTGGCGCTGTTTACTCTTCTAGAATTATCAAAACAGCGAAAATCAGCCTACAAGCCTGACTTATGCGTCTTAAAGAACCAATACGACATAAAGCCTGGTACTCTTGGAAAGGTTGGGGGGATACCTTTTGCACTTGATTGGGTTCCTCAGGGTTTGCCACAGTCAAATAAACATTTTTGGGCGACCATTCGTATCGTAAACGTTGGGTTCGGAGCAGCAAAGAACATCAATACAAAATGGAAATTTGACTCAAACCTGCTCTTGAATGAAGTAAATCAAATGGCTCAAAGGACCTTCCAGACCTTCTTTCTGACAGAAGATGACTTTTTCATATGTGTTAAGTCAAACGGGAAAAATAACTACAGAGTTAATAATAAATTTGATTCCTTTCAATTCGAATATCTTCTGCCAATCGGAAATCAGCCGACCGGACACGATATATTCCTTCCCCCAGCTTATACTTTGCTAGTTGCTGCATATCTGTTCCTCTGTCTAATAGAGGAAAAAAGCATTACTGAGATGCGCATTCCAACCATTGAACTGGATTTGTCCTACGAAGATATTGGAAATGAACGGCACGACACGCACCATAAGCTTCAGGGAAATATATCCTCCATAACACATCCCTCAAACAAGGAAGACAAATCTCCTCCTGAATTTGGACTGGAATTCATAGAGATAGCATGACCATGTGGCGGCAGACGGTCCCTGCTCCCCACCTCCCGGAGGTTTTCAATGTGCGTATCTGAAAGTGTTAACTATTTGCAAACAACCTCAACTATCGCTGCGTCTTTTGGTGCTTTAGCCGCTATCTTATCTGGCACATGTGCTTTTCTCAGTTACCAACTTACAACCAAATTAACCAACGAGATGAAATCTGATGAAAAAATAATTAACAGCAAATTTGACCATCCTCGACTAAGAGAAATTAACCATTCAAAATGTGTCATCTGGTGTACTCTTTTCAACAAGTCAAAAAGAAAAGCTACCATTCATAAAATCAACGTCTATGACAGAAGCAACAATTTGCTACAAGTTACTTGGGCAAAGAATATCGACGATTGCGGAAACCCGCAAAAACCTTGTGAGTTAATAGGCATAGTTGACACTGAAGAGCTTTACATCAGAAGAAATGACGGCAATGAAATCACCTTTTGCAAAATAGAAATATTCGACTCTTTTTTTAAAACCGCGAATGTCGTTACTTTTGATGAATTTGCCGAGTTTACAAGCGAAATGTGATAACAAGGCAGATGCACCGGCAACAACCGCCGGTGATCTCCTGGACCGTTGGATTGATAAAATGATAAATCAAATAATTGAACTGGAGGGATGTCATGAGAACAAAAGTAGTTATTTTTTTATCGGTCTTACTAGCGATTGCAAGTCTTAGTTCTGCCGCCTATGTTGGTATGACAGATTCAGAATTTACTCCGCACTATAGAAGACAAGAAAATACAAATTGGTGTTGGGCAGCTTGTGCTGAAATGGCTTTGTCATCTAGTGGTGTAAACATTCCCCAGACTACATTAGTTCAAGTAGCCAATAATGGTAATATATCTAATGCACCAGGTTTTCCACCCCAAATGATAATGCTCACAAACAACTTATTTACACAGCCAGCCGGACATGCTGCTGTTGTCTCTGGCCAAATGGTACAAGGTGCAATCATTCCCACCGTTTTATATAATCATCTGAAACGCAAGAAACCTGTGATAATTGAGTATAATTATGGAGGCGGGACAGGGCACGCAATAGTTCTGATCGGAATGGACTATGAAATAGTAAACCACATGATCCTCATCAAAACTATGTACATATTCGATCCATTCTCATATGCGCAAGTACCTAATCCTTGGGGGGGCTATTCCTTACAACCTGACAATACCAAGATAAGAAAATCTTACGGTTTTTATCCAACTCCAGGTAACACACCCACGTTACCGACTTTTCCCCAGATAGTTCCATTCCCTGGTGTGATTCAAAATATGATTATGATTGAGGGGACAACATTATAGTTATGAGTTACAGCTACTAAGGTTTCAAATCAATAATTGTACGAAAGTGACTATAGTCTATAGGATCTAACAAGGCCAAGCCGTACACCGGCGAGGTCGTTCAGCGAGAGATCAAATGCCATTCTCCTACACAGACCGTAACGCCTTAGTGGCATTTTACGAATTGGATTAAAAGGGGGATAGGCTACTTTATTGGCGCCAAGATTAAAAACTAGCTTGTCCCCTTTTTAATCCCGGGCGGGGGTTTGTCTTTAAGCTGTTGCATTGTAGACTTTGATGTTTGAAACTTAGACAAAAAGAAAAGTCAAACGCGTAACAAACGGTTAACCAAGTGCTATCAGGCAACTATACAATAAAAGCATCCTTTATCGGCAATAGTGAGCAAGTTGATATTTCTATTCATTAAAAGCCCAACCACGGGATGCTGCTGCCAAGCAGCATCCCCCAGTCCCCGTTAACTGTAAAGGACAAAAGGAGAATACGAAATGCTAAGAAAACTGGTGACAATCCCTTTTCTGTTGTTTCTTTTCTCGATGATCTCGCAGGCATCATGGGCATCCCAAGTGGCTACCAGCTACAGCATGCCTCTTTTAGGGCCTGAATATGGTGCTCCTCCTCGGACATATTTTGATTCGAAGCTGGTAACAATAACTTTTAAAACAACTCCCGAAGCGCTACAGAAGTTGATCCCAAAGCCCATGGTGCCAAATCCTGACAATCTCGTATCCGTCTATTTTGGACACTTTAACACTCCAGATTATAACAGTGGCGACTATGTCTTTAAGGGTGATTCTTATCTCGAAGTGGGCTTTGTTGCGCCTGTTACCTTATCAAATAAGGCCGGTGGATATTCTCTCTTTCTATATCTCAATAAACTTGGTCCAGCAATAAGCGGTCGTGAAATCTGGGGATTTCCGAAGAAGGACGCCGATATTGTCATGACTGACGAGAATGGCAAAATAACTTTTACAGTTACAAGGATGGGGGCCACCATTATGAAGGCTACCTTTCAGCGGGCAGAGAAAGTTGAGCCAATTCCAAACAGGCCACCAAGAATCCGATACAACCTCAAATACATCCCGTCAGTCAGTAAGAATGCCCCACCGGAGGTTATGCAGCTTACTTCGTACCTCCAAGAAAACAAATTGAAGGAACTCCAAAATGGTAAGTCGACATTGGAGCTGGGTTCAACATCGGTAGATCCCTTAGGCGAAATACCGATTTTAGGAATTGTCAGGGCTGAATATATGGTAATAGACGGAACTGTGGATTATGGCGAAGTCGTTTACGATTACCTTAAGCAAGGCTTGAAGTGATGGCGGAAGGGTACAGGGACGTTCTTATCTGGAGGAGTTCCGGGAGCAGTTTACTTAATTCAAAAGGCGGCCAAATGGTCGTCTTTTGCTTTTGAAGCATTGCTTCAACAGCTTACGCTTGACAATACGGGTGTTTATGGATTTATAGTATGGAACATTCGTCATATTTACGGCGGATAGAATATAAAGTTGGCCGCGTCTTGCTGAATCAGAGAAAGGGACAAATATGAACGAGATATTTTTTATTGTGGACGAAGAACTGGAAGGTGGCTTTTCGGCCCGTGCGCTTGGTGAATCTATCTTTACACAGGCGGAAACGGTTGAAGAACTGTACGAGCAGGTGCGAGACGCGGTGCACTGTCACTTTAATCCGGCTGACCAGCCCAAGGCAATAAGGCTCCATTTTGTGCGAGAGGAACTGATCGCCGTATGAAGCTGCCAAGAGATGTTTCAGGATCAGACCTTGTCAAGGCTTTGAAACGTCTTGGCTATGTTGAAACGAGACAAACCGGAAGCCATATCCGATTAACGCTCTCAACTGATGGAGAGCATCACTTGACCGTGCCTGCACATGATCCTTTGAAGCTGGGGACACTGGCGGCGATTATTGCCGATATTGCCCAGCAGAGGAAGATTACAAAAGAACAGGCTATTGTTCTGTTGTTTGGAAAATGAAATAAGGCAAGGTGTCACACTGGAAAGAGTAACAGGTGTCAGACACTGACATCTTGAGGACATCGGTGCTGGGCGCGAAAAGGGGACAGGCTACTTTTTAGGACCCGAAAAGTAGCCTGTCCCTTTTTTTCCTTTAACTATCGAATGATCGATTGTCGGTAGCAGCAAATAACTACATATGAACTTTGTCACCCCTTCAGCGTTTATAACTTGCTTGCAGGAGGAACCCTACGTCGATGCAGAGTGATCGATCCAGAACAATTGTTGTACTTAGCTGTCTCACTATTATTACTTGGGCAGTATTTGGCAATTCACTGATCAATGGTTTTGTCTGGGATGATGCACTGTTTATCCTGGACAACCCCTTGTACAAGAATTTTGAAATCAAGAAAATTTTTACCACGCTGGCAAACGGCCTTGAGTTCTTACCCGTACGTGACATATCGTATGCCATTGACTACAACATTGGTCAGGGTCGCCCACTCGTTTTTCATGTCAGCAATCTGATCATCTATACCCTGGTCGTGTTCTCCGTCTTTTTCTACGCGCGGGTACTCTATCGGCTTCTGTTCCCAATGAACAAGGATGGGGAATACAGCACTTCCATGGTTGTTGCCGCTGTCACAGCCCTCATGTTTGCGGTTCATCCGATACATTGCGAACCGGTAAATTTTGTTACCTGTCGAAACGCTCTTCTCTCGACACTGTTCTTTTTTGTCTCCGGTACGTTGTTCCTGCGGATATTCTCCGTTCCCGAGACTCGTTGGAAAACTGGCATCAGGTATCTGGTTGCTCTTGCGGCATTTGTTGCGTCGATCTTCTCCAAGGCAAACAGTATAATATTGCCTTTCATCCTCCTTCTGCTCAGCTGCTACACGGTCAGGACGCGGCGCTTGAGAACGGCTGTGTCTACACTGCCGTTCATCGGCGTTGCTGTTGGCGGTTTCTATTTGCTGATATCCATCGCATTCAAGGCCGCCATCATTTCAGATAGGGTGGAGGATTGGACGCTCAATGGTTGCATTACCAAACTGGCCAAGGCGTTCCAGATTCCCCTGTTTTATCTCGGGAAGCTGATCTATCCTCATGGATTGTCCGCATCATACGACACCGTATTTGCCTGGTCTCCGTCAACCCCGTCAGTCATTGCTGCCGCAGTTGCTCTCGTGATCGCGTTCGCGGCCTCGACCAGGATTCGGACCAACCATCCGTATGTGTTATTCTGTCTCTGCTGGTATCTGCTAGCACTGTTGCCGGTTCTAAACTTCTTTGTCACAATGCCGGTGGTAGCCGACAGATATATCCTCTTGCCATCATTTGCATTTTATTTCCTGTTGGCCTGTGCCGGTGTACAACTTGCGTCACGGGTCGGTTGGCGCATCATGGCCATTACTAGTGCTGGAATTGTTGTGTACTGGAGCCTGGTCGCCGTGGAGCAAAATCGTGTCTGGTTCTCCGATGAGACCCTCTGGACCGCTGCCATTCGTACATCTCCGAATGATTCCAAGGGATACCGGAATCTGGGTAATCTGTATCTTGAGCAGGGAAACTATCAGAAAGCCCTTCAATATTTCGAACACGTCAAGGATTATGACCCCGCCTACTTTTTAACGCTTGGACTACTGGCGTTCAATGCAGGAAAACTGCAGGAAGCAAAGGAACTTTTCAGTAAATCAATCGGACGGGACATCAAATACACAGAGGCCATTTATTACCTTGGCCTGGTATATGAGCAAACCGGTCAACCCGATGTGGCCGCGGAACTGTACGCTCAGGCCGTAAGAATGCCCAAAGCCAATGGTGGGTACTTTAGTGCACAGGCGGCGGAGCGTCTCAAGACTCTTACGGAACGCCCCTAGTGGTCTTTTTGCCTTTTTTGAGGAACACCTCTGGGGTCAAAAGGCGGCCACTTCGGCCGCCTTTATTATTTTGCCTGCCCTTTTTTTACTTTCAGTTTACTGTCCCGGCTTATGGGGTTTTGACGATCCTGGTAAAGAGATAGTCGTTTTTGGCGACCGGTAAGTGGCATCCGAAGCACTCGCCGGCGAAACCGGCATCCTTGCCGTAGGGCTTCAGATCGCTCCCGACGAAACGGGCAAAACCCCACCCGCCGGTTTCTTTGTATTTTTTGGCATCTTTGACCATGAACTCGACCTGCGCGAATGCACCCGGCTCGGTGGCGACGGGGAATGACGGGTTCTTTTCCGCTTTCCAGGCCACTTTGGCCAGTACGCTGCCGTCCGGGAGCGGTTTTATGCCGGCACGTAGCGCTGCAACGGCAATCTCGTTGCCGGTGATGATGCGGATATGCCCCTTGTCCTCTCTGTAGGAGGGGGCGATGACCTTCCAGGAGATGTAGTCGGGATAGAGGGCAATTCCGTTTGGTGCCACCGGCAAGTCAGTGGCGCCTATAGACCCTGCAAACATGACAATTGCTATACCGGCCAGCACAAATTTTCGCATAAAAACCTCCTCGATTGAAAAGCAATTATTTGTATATTTATAGCCGGGATTTGCCGGTTGGCAACCTTGGGAGTTATTGGGAAAGCATGTTTGATTCAAAAGGCGGCCATGTAGCGGTTGTCGAGTGAATGGTTTCCCGGCGGGCCGCTTCGCTTGATAATTAATGGAACATCGGTAAAATATGAGTAGGTAATTCTGTTGCGCGATTAGTTCGGGAACTACAACTGGAGGTCCTATGTCAAAGGTGAATCTTCCGATTGCAAAAGAGGTTCTTGGTGCTCTGAATGACGGTTTGTACGTAACAGACACCGAGCGCCGGATCCTTTACTGGAACAAATCGGCCGAACGGATCACCGGCTGGAGCGCGGAGGAAGTGACTGGACACAGTTGCAAGGACAACATCCTCGTCCATATTGACAAGGACGGCCGCTGTCTCTGTCAAACGGATTTTTGCCCGCTCCATCGCTGCATGGTCACCGACAGGATGAGCAGTGCTCCCCTCCTTGTCTTTGCGCAGACCAGGACAGGGGGACGAGTACCGGTTGTCGTGTCTGTTGCCCCGCTGCATGATCAGGACGGGAACGTTAGCGGAGCAGTGGAGACCTTCCAGGATTATTCCGAGACCTACGCGAACCTTGAACTTGCAAAACGAATCCAGACTATGTCCATGGAGCAGGTCCTGCCTAAGGACGGCCGGGTTGACTTTTCCTCTTTTTATCATCCGCATGACATGGTCGGAGGTGACTATTTTGCCATTCGTCAACTCGATGCCGATCGCTATGGCTTCATTATCGCCGATGTAATGGGGCATGGCGTGGCAGCCGCTCTCCATACCATGCATTTGAGTTCTCTTTGGAACCGTTACCGCAACACCCTTATGAATCCGGTGAAATTCGCCCAGATCTTGAACCGCAACTTATACAGCATCGTCAAGGACGAGTCTTTCGCCACGGCGGTCTGTGGTGTTCTGGACGCCTCAAAAAAGAGAGTGCGGCTCGTCTCGGCCGGGGGGCCATCCCTTGTTATGGTACACTCGGATGGCAGGACTGAACAGTTAACTGCCGCAGGATTGCCATTCGGCATGATTAAGGACGCCGCTTACGAAGAATGTGAATTCTCATGCACGTCCGGAGACTCGCTGCTGATGTTTACCGACGGTGCCGTCGAAATTCACGATGACGCCGGATGCATGCTGGGAACGGATGGGCTGCTCGGCATCCTCAACTCGCTGGGATATCCGCAATCCGGCATCAGGATCGAACCTCTGGAGGAGGCGTTGCTGAATTTTTCCAACAGGATACGTCTGGATGACGACCTGACCCTGTTGGAAGTCAAGTTTTCCTGACGGAATAAATTGGCTTGGAATTTCAAGTGAATAGGGGACGGGCTGTTGCCTGTCCCCTATATTTATGATTTCGGCCGGTTGCACGATCTGTTTTTTAGAAGTTCCAGAACTCGTCGATTTCTTCGTCGGTGAAGTCCCAGACAGCGTTGTGCGGGGCTATCGGTTCATATTTGAAAAATTCGGGCAAACGGTCGTGCGCGCTGTTGAAACCAGCTTCGATGTTGAATTTGTGTTCGAGCTTGAGGATGTGTTTGCCGAGGGCAACGATGTCATCACCGGTCAGGGCGATGTCGGCGCGGGCGTTGAGCATGTCGATCAGGGCAGGCAGACACTCGGGAATATCGAGGGCCGGAAAGGCCACGAAGATACACATGCCGGTGGAGTCGATCGCGGCGGTTGCGATCTGCAGGTTACGTGAAAGTTCGACCTGGCCGGCTTTCTTGAGCGGATCCACGTAACCGCCGACATTGAGGATGTTGGTGGCAATGGCGTAACCGGCGGTGTGATCGGCGCCCATGGTGCTGGTAGCGTAGGTGACGCCGATGCCCTTGATGGAACGTGGGTCATGGGCCGGAATACTCTGGTTCTTTACAATCGGAACGCGGGTGATGCCATAGGCGCGACCCACGGTACCCGCACCGGCGCCGAGGAGACGGCCGAACGGCGTACCTTTGGCGATCTCATCCGAGAGCAGGCGCAGAACGCCCTGGCCGTCGCCAAACGGAATAATGCCGGCTTCCATCGCCACGCCGAACATGACGGCGGTTTCGATGGAGTCGACACCGATGTCGTCCATGATTCTGTCGGCCTTGGCGATGATGTCCAGGTCTTCGATGCAGCAGTCGGCGCCGAGCCCCCAGATGGTCTCATATTCGAAACCGGAGGTGAGGTAGTTGCCGTCCTTGTCGTTGTAAACCTGCGAGCACTGGATGATGCAACCGACGTGGCAGCCATGTTTTGTTTTGCCGCCACGGGCAACGATAGTGTCATGCATTGTTTCGCCGGAGATCTTGTCATGCGCTGCAAACTGACCGGAGGTGAAGTTGCGGGTCGGTAACCCGCCGGCCTCGTTGATGACGTTTACCAGAACGTCGGTGCCATAGGTCGGAAGACCCTGGCCGCTGACCGGGTGGTCGAGCAGGGCCTTGCCAAAGGTCTTGGATGCGGCCTTGAATTTATCCGGGTCGGCAATCTTGACACCGGGTGCGCCTTCGCCGTCGATGGAGATGAACTTGATCTTCTTGGAACCCATGACCGCGCCGAGGCCGCCACGGCCGAGACTGCGGAGCTTGCTGTCCGGGTCCTTGACCGAGATATTGGCCGAGATCATCCTGCGTTCACCGGCAGTACCGATAGTCATGATGCCGGTCTTCTTGCCCAGACGCGTCTCAACCGCCTCGATGACGGCAAAGTTGTTCTGGCCGGCCAGTTCGGTTTCTTCCAGAATGGTGATGCCATCCTTGGTTACATGGAGGTTGAACCACCTGTCTTCCTTTGGCTGGCCTTCGATGATCAGCGCCTTGATGCCGAGTCGTGCCAGCAGCTGTGCCGCGGTACCGCCGGAGTTGCTCTCATTGATGCCTCCCGTAAGCGGGCTCTTGCCGCCCGCCGAAAGGCGTCCGGATTGGACTGCCGTTGTACCGGTGAGAAGGCCTGGCGCAAACACCAGTTTGTTGTTCGGGCCGAGAGGGTGGCAGGTCGGTGGGACTTCGGCTGCTACGATGGTCGAGGTCAATCCTCGGCCACCGTGTGCTGCCCACTCTGCGGGAACATCTTCCTGCTTGACTGTCATGTCGGTCATGTTTACGCGATAGATCTTGTCCATGATGTTTCTCCTTGTCAGATTATTCCAGCTCGGGCGGATATGACTCCTTTTCAAAAGGTTGTTCCGGCGTTTCCGGCGAAACCCGTTGGCCGGGCGCCATGAGGTTTTCTCGGTAATGCCGAAGCATAAACGTGAATACATGCCAACATTGTATCGCAAATAATCAAACTTTCCTCAAAAAGAGATAGGACTTTTTTTGCGAGTGTATGTTTCCAGTGTAATGCCCGACACTTTTGACAAAGTAAAATATGTTGGCTTGGCACTCACCGTTTAATAACATAGTTGTCGAAACAATACAGGCATGGTATAAAAGTCCATGGCTGAAACGAAGATTATTGACCGAACTTTTATGGTTTCGCGCAGGCGCGGGAACGGCACTCTCAGATACGAAGTGTGGGCGGATAATGGAGCTGTTACCCGTTATAATCTGGCGTACATCAATCACATGATTTTCAGCGGCGACAACGGCCGGGTTATCGGATATGACAACAGGCATGGACACCATCGGCATTTCAAAGGTTCTGTCGAACCGATAGATATTACGAGTTTCAAGGAAATCGAACGTCGCTTTGAGCAGGAATGGACAACGGTGCTGGAGGAATATAATGCGCAACGTAATCGTTAATACTGGAACTACGGAAGACTTTTTTGAACACGTACGCGAGACTGCCAAACAGCTTGATCGCGGCGAAGTTCCTAAACCGGAGTTCACTCTTACATTTGAAGATCCAGGCGATATGTTTGCCGTCATGTCTCCGGCAAGACTGGAATTATTTCGTGCCGCCAAGTCTGATCCATCCTCCATAACCGCTATCGCACATCGCCTGCATCGCGATAGAAGCACGGTCAAGAAGGACGTTGATATTCTCGTGGCAGCAGGTCTGCTTAATATCGAGGAAGTGCCGCTTCCTGGCCATGGACGCCAGAAATATGTGAGGGCGGTGGCGGACAGAATTCAATTACAGGCTGTAGTAGCTTAATAAGGCTACTTTGAATCGGTATGCCGCTTTCTGGAAGAAGGTGGTATCAAGTCATGATGCACGTAAATAAAGGCCGTTCCCCTTATGGAGAGCGGCCTTTTCTGTTTAGAGGCAGGGGTGTATGCGGCCTTAACCGGGATCGGTGTTCACAGGTCAAATTTGCTTAAATGTTGTTTTTAATTCCTTTGATAATTTATTTATTACCTTAATTCCACTATCCCAATCTTCTCTTTTTCTGCCTCCTGACTTCAAATCCTCGTCACTTTCATTCCATGCCCTGACAAGCACAAGCAACTCCTTTGCTTTAGGGATATTTTCACACTCGTAAGCACTGTCGGAATCATCTTCAATAGGATATCTGCATTCTATATCGGAAAGAACACCTTCTAAAATTGTTGCAATTTCTTCAACGCGCCGGTTAGAGGCTTGAGGCAATTCGTCAATTATGTTGTGAATTCTGCTGGTCACCGCAATCTCCTTTTGCAATCAATATTTCCTGTTTTGCAAATAAATTGTCTCATAATGCAGCAAATAAAACAATTGCAGCATTATGGTCAGGCGGGGTCTGAGAGGTTGGACTTTCTCTCGGGGATACAAGGACTATACCTGTTTCACTCGACGACACAGAACCCATCATGGCAGGCGCCGCCCGGGAACAGAAAGACCCTGCGATCTACACCGCAAGGCCTCTTTCTATTGCCGGAATCGGATTCCGGTCTCTTCTCATTGAAGTTATGGTCCGTTAGGACTATTTACTGGTGCCGCTTTTTCTGGCTTTAGCCTTGCGGCTGCCAGTTCCCGCACTTTCGTGAGCTGTTACAGCACGGCTCGAACTTGCGAGGCCGGTCTTGACGGCGCCCTTTGCTTTTGCCGGGGCACCCGCCGGGGCTCTTTTCGCGGCTCCCTTTTTTGCACCGCTAATTTCTTTTGTCGTACTTCTCATTGTTTCCACACCCCTTTCTAATGGTGTAATTACCTTGCTTCTACGTGTTAATTATAGCACGATTCGCTCTATAATTGCTGGTATTTGAGGGCACAATAATTACCCCATAGCTCAGGCTGATACTTCTGTCTCAGCACCTTCTTGTCAAGCTTGCCCACGCTGGTCTTGTCGAGAGCCTCTACAAAGAGAACCCGTTCAGGAACGCCCCATTTGGAGATGATTCCCCTGGAGGCTTGTTCCATGACTAGCTCCTTAATCGCATCTTCCGTGATTGTTCCTGCGTAGCCGGGTTTAATTACCACCAGGGCCATCGGACGTTCACCCCATTTGGCGTCGGGAAGCCCAATCACCGCTACCTCGCTTACCGCTGGGTGTTTAGCCACAATGTCCTCGATATCCAGTGAGGAGAGCCATTCGCCACCCGTCTTGATCACGTCTTTGGTGCGGTCACAGATCTTGAGCCAGCCGCGTGGGTCGATCGCGGCTACGTCATGGGTGTGCAGGTACCCCCCCTGCCAGAGGAGCTCAGAATTTTCGGGATCCTTGAGGTATCCCATGGTGAGCCAAGGCGCTCTCACCAGCAACTCGCCGGTTGCCTTGCCGTCGTGATGCGCCTCTTTCATCTCATCATCAACGATCCGCAGATCAACCAGCGGTATGGAGCGTCCGGACTTGCAGCGGAATTCCACCTGATCGTGGGAGTCGAGGTCGAGCATGTCGGGGTCCAGATGTGCCAGAGTCAGGATCGGACAGGTTTCAGACATGCCGTAGCCGGCAAACACGTCGATGCCGCGGTTAATGGCCGCCTTGCACAGGGCCTTGGGCAGGGCCGATCCGCCGATGATAACCTTCCAGTGCGACAGATCGACGTCGTTGGCCTCTTCGCTGGAGAGGAGCATGTGCAGAATCGTGGGGACGCAGTGGGAGAAGGTGACCTTCTCTTTTTTTATCGCGCCCAACAGGACATCGGGAGAGTAGCGGCCGGGATAAACCTGCTTCAACCCCATCGTAGTGGCCATGTAGGGGATGCCCCAGGCGTGCACATGAAACATCGGGGTGATCGGCATGTAGACATCTTCCCTGTGGAAGCGCCCCTGGCTGCTCGCGGTTCCCAGCGCCGCCAATCCGGCCAGGGTATGTAGTACCAGCTGACGGTGGCTGAAGTAGACTCCCTTGGGACTTCCCGTGGTTCCGGTGGTATAGAAGGTGGTGGCCCTGCTGTTTTCGTCGAAATCGGGGAATTCATAGCCGGCTTGCTCGTTGGCGAGCAGTTGTTCATATTCGCCGGCGAACCGCAGCGAGGTTTGGGGAGAGGAGTCGGCGTCGTTGATGAGAATCAATTGTTTAACCGTCTCAAGCTGGTCCTTGATCTGTTCCAGCATCGGCAGAATTCGGCGTTTACCAGGATCAGGTCGTCTGCGGCGTGGTTGATGGTGTAGAGGCGTTGTTCGGGCGCGAGCCGGACGTTAATCGTGTGGAGCACCGCTCCCATCATCGGAATGGCGAAGTAACACTCCAGGTAACGGTGGCTGTCCCAATCCATGACACCCACCGTATCACCCGGCTTGATGCCCAGGCCGGCCAAGGCGCTGGCCAGACGTCCGACCCTTCGTCTGAATTCGAGGTAGGTGATGCGCTTGAGATTGCGGTAGACTATTTCCTTCTCAGGGGCGTTGGCCATGGCGGAATGAAGCAATTGCTTGATGAGCAGCGGGTAGGAATAGGCCGACGGGGTACTCGCAACGGTATTGTCGTACATCACCATCTCCTCCGCCAGGCGAAGCGGCAGCCCTGTTATCGTTTACTTGCCGACCCGCTGTAACACCTCGGCCAGTTGCTGATCCTCGAGGACCGGAACGATTGTCAATGCCATCAGGTCACTCCACATGAGAGCAAATTCGGTCAGGGCCTGGGGATCATCGGTCTCGAGCAGATCAAAACCGCCATTGAAATCGGCGCGCATCCAGCGTCCCAGCAGCTTGACTCCCGCAGGAGGAAGTCCCCCGCTCTTGCGGAACCTGGCGATCGCCTCGTCTTGCGCCTTGATGTCGGGTTTCCAGGAAAATGTTAACATGAATTTCATTGGTAGACTCCTTCCTCGTCAGAGCTATGCCATCGTTCTCGGTGACTGCATAAAAAAATATTATCACTGAAATTGGAGATTACAATGTTCGAATGTTTGCTGCATCTGAGGGAAAATTAATTTTCTCCGGGAGTCAAGCGGGCATTGCATTTGGTGATTTGATTGGAGAGGATGGGACGGGATGTCTTGCCGCTCAGCGCGGCGGCGCGGCGCACGCAGAAAAGGCCCCGGATGACGCCGACGGGTTCACGATCGGCGTCTTATCACGAAGAGGTAGATTATAAAAAGGAAGGGAAGCGTCGAGAAGGCTGCCTCAAGGTTGCCCTTGAACAGCTGCCACGTGCAGAAAACCACCAGGAAGATTACGAAAATGAAGAGCAGGATAACCGGCAGTTTTTTCAATGTGTTGCTGGCTGTTTCTTCCATTAATGCAGTAACTCCTCTAACATGATCCGGTAAGCCGCTGTGGGTGGGGGAGGGGATGCAGTCTAGTTGTTAAATAACACGGTTCTCATGCAGATGGTTGACAAATTAACAACTTCCCCCTAGAAGAACCATATGGGGGCGATGGCCCCGCAAATACAAATATCAATCGAGGACATATGTACCCTGAATCGGATGATTTAAGCGAATATCTGGTTTCCGACGCAATCGTCGACTGGCAGACCCCGGCTGTAAGGGAAAAGGCTCTGGATCTTACACGGTCATTAGCGGATGAAGTTGCCAAAGCCCGCTGTTTGTACGAATGGGTGAGAGATTCCATTCCCCACTCCGCCGATGCCGGAATCGAAACTGTGACCTGCACGGCGAGCGAAGTGCTTCTTCACGGCACCGGGATCTGTTTTGCAAAAAGCCATCTCCTGGCTGCTCTGCTCCGGGCGGTCAATATCTCGGCCGGTTTCTGCTACCAGGTTTTACGTCTGGATCCCCCTGTCGATAATGAACCGGTTTTACACGGGTTTAATGCAATATATCTCGCAACCCTCGATAAATGGATTCGGGTTGATGCGCGGGGCAACACCAAAGGGATCAACGCCCAATTCAGCATCAAGAAAGAGCAGCTTGCCTTTGCCATGGACCCTTTGGCCGATGAGTTCATCTACGAGGCCATTTTTGCGGCACCGGTGAGCGTTGTCGTCAGCAGACTGAAAATGTACAAGACCAGAAGCGAGTTGTGGCTGGATTTACCCCAGTCACTGTAAGTCCGGGGGAATGGTGTCCCTGAGACTTCTTGCTTTAATACAAAGGGCGGCCACATGGTCGCCTTTTCTATTGAAAGGGGGGCGAGTGTTTTCAGCGAGACGGCGCATTCATTGAAAAATGGCCTTTAGCTGGTATATTACTGGTGATGTCACTCTCTCCCTGGAATAGATCGGTAGGGCAAAATGTACCTCATCCAGATACTGTTGCCGCTCTATGCAAACGACGGCCGGAAGTTTTCACAGCCAGAATTCACAAGGGTTCGTGAAGAATTGACCGAAGGCTTTGGCGGCTTGACCACCTACGTGCGATCTCCTGCGGAGGGGTTATGGAAGGAGTCAGGCAGCCCAACGGTTTACGATGATATCGTCATCTACGAAGTAATGACCAGGAAGCTCGATCGATCCTGGTGGCACAACTACCGGACCGAGTTGGCGAAACGTTTTCAGCAGGAGGTTTTGATTGTCAGGGTGAGCAGGGTGCAGATATTGTAACGGGGGGCCTCTTGAACAAAAAAGAGCAGGCCGCTCTCGTCGTCAAATCACAACAATCACAGCCTGCTCCTGATTCACAGCATTCCTCGGCTACAAACGCTGCGATTTACTTTCTACTCATGGATACATGCTCTGTTACCGTACTTTTTCTGTACCGTATCGGCAATTGTCCTCATATCCGAACAACTGTTTTTGAACAGCGCCATGTCCAGATCGCTTTTAATATTATCGGGTATCACACTTTCCTTGATAAAGACATTAACATCCTGGCCTTTTGTAATCTGGAGCGGTCCAGAATAGTTAACCTTGGTACCATCGCTGAATTCGCATTTCATTTTTAACACCTCCTTTTTGCCCTTTCATTATCTCATATTGGCATATGAAATACGATCAAATCCCTTATTGTTGCGGGCGTCGAGGATGGCGGCAGCTACTCTTGTGCTACAATTCCTTGAGATTGCTGAATTCTCCCCAGGCCAGGAAGTTTTGCGGCGCCAACGTGAAGTCGTACAGATTGTCCATGATGTTGTAGTGCTTCTTCTCTTCGTTGGCAATCCGGAGCAGGAGCCTGGCGTTATCCGGATTGCTTTCCTTCCCCGCTGCATCCTCGTAGAACCGGATGCTGTCCGCCTCTATTTTCCTGGCATGTTCGTAACCATCCAGGGACCCCTTCAGGCAGCCGGCGATGTTCTTGTCTCCTGTCAGGTCCGCAAACAGGTTTCTCGCTTCTTCCAGTACGGTGGAGTCGGCCATTGCTGCGGAACTGCCCGATTTCATTGCCTGAATGGTGTCGTAGTGTTTCTGTTCATCAGCTGCCAGCCTGATAAAGATAGTTTTCAGCCCGGCCGTTGCGGCCTCTGACGCAAGCTTTTCGTAATAAGCCTTGCCGTCCAATTCCATTTTCTTGGCAAACTCGAAGATATCCATAGCCTTTTCCTCCCCGGTGTAGAGTTTTGATTCATAAGGATGCAGTAACTGATACTGTACCAGAGAATAAAAAAGCCACAATATCCGGCGGAACAGGAAGAGTAAGCGTGGTCAAGCGGGAATGGGTTGACAAATTAACAACTTCCTCCTAGAAGAGGTCTATGGGGAATTGTATTTGGTGATTTGAGACGTTATGGTTCTGGGGAAGAGGAAAGACGGTATGTATGTTTGACTGGCTGCGCGGGAAAAAAGAAACGTTAACACAGTTTCCGGATAACGAGTCCGCGTTTGCCCATGCCTGCAGTTTGCGGTATCCGCTGCTTCTGGATGCGCGTATACCCGCGCTGGTGATGGAGGAAGGACGACGTGGAGCGGAAGGTGAACATTGGTTTCTTCTGCATCTTGCCGGCCAAGAGGGGGGGCTCGAAATCTGGGGACCGACCCTGCCGGAAGCTCCCGGGTATCCAAAAGCAGGCGATCTGGTAGCTTTCCGTATCGTCAGGTTTGCCACGGAACTTCCGGATGACGCCAGTTTGATCGGCTATGTCGAATCCCGTCTGGATCCGGTGCTGAACAGTAGGAAGGGATGGCACATCGCCGCGAGTTTCAGACCAGACAACCTCAAACCCGAGCTTCATCTGGGCTGAACTACTCCTGAAGCGCATTGTGTCGTCAGCACTCCGCCGGCAGTGAACTGTCAATGATTTCGATGATCTCCCGGTACAGCGCGATTGTGACGGAGGTCTCAACCCATTTGTCAATCACGGAGCGGGCCAGGGAAATGCCGTTTACCAGAGTTCCCGAAGAGATAAATATACCGGCGAGTCGCATTTCATCGTCCGCCAGCATGTAGATCCCGAATGAAAATACCATCGCCATCAGAGCCAGCCAGGCAGCCTGCGGTCCGCGCAGAGGATTTTCAAGAACTGTCAGATAATCGATGTAGTAGCGTATCAGGCTGCGGCTTCGGCGCATGAATGCCGCTATATCCTTCTCGCCACAGGCGAGATACGTGTATCTCAGGAACTTGTTTTCCGCCACTTTTCGTTCACTTTTTTTCCGTTCGTTTACGTATCGTTCGATAGCCTCGTCAATATTCGCTGTTGTCATGGGACACCTCCAATAGCTGAAAACCGCCATCTACATTTGCCGTATCCGGAACTTCGCATCACGTTCAACGTACCTGTTGACTTAGCTGAATTTTACCATAATGTGATAAAAAACACAGGACGTAAAATATGATATCGTGCAAGGTCTGTTGCCAAGGCAATTGGCGTTCCTGTTATGCGTATCGGCTGGAGAAAGCGTAGTTCAGGAAGCCCGGAGGAAATTTCATGAAGAGAATTATCTGGCTGTTGATCTTGGTTGCAACCCTGGCGGCGTCAAGTGCGTACGGAGCTGCCGATAAAGTGGATGATGCTGACGGCGATAAACCACTGGTACTGATGGAAACCAGTATGGGCGCGATCAAGATCCGGCTTGATCCGCAATCCGCACCCATCACGGTCAAAAATTTTCTTGATTACGTGAACAGCGGTTTCTATGACGGCACTATCTTCCATCGGGTCGTCAAGAGTTTCGTGATCCAGGGCGGGGGCTTTACCCCCGATTTGCAGCCCAAAGCGACCGCCGCTCCCATCAGGAACGAGGCGGGCAATAGCCTCAGGAACAGACGGGGAACGATCGCGATGGCCCGGCCTTTCGAAGTTGAAACAGCCACTTCCCAGTTCTTCATCAACGTTAGCGACAACACCCTCCTGAACCATAAGGACGACTCCGTACAGGGGTACGGTTATGCGGTCTTTGGCCGGGTGGTCGAGGGAATGAAGGTGGTTGATGCCATCGCGGCTGTAGCGACGGGTAAACAGAAGGGGATGCGGAAAGTGCCAAAAACGCCGGTAATCATCCGGTCGATCAGGGTCGTCAGATAACTGGCGGGTTAATGCTCTGTATGGTCACAATGGCGGGGTGCCGATAATCACCACTTTTGGACCATAGTTGATCCTGTGGAACTTGCCGCTGTCGCCGCGGGAGCCCACGACCCACTGGAAGAGCCGTTTGGCGTCGGTGAGAACCGGTACTTTGGGAGTCCCTGAATACTGCTTCTGCATCTCCTCGTCGTAGAGGCCGATGCAGCCGTGGGACGCCGGAAGTCCTGGCACGTCGCGGCCGTGGATCCAGTAGCTTATCCAGTTCAGATTGTCCACGGCAAACCTGAGCCCGTAATGCATCGGGTAGGGTTGATCGGTCCCCGCCACGGGGTAGGTGTCCGATTCGTGCCGCCGGTCGACCGCCTCGATTCTGAATTCGCCGTTCGGAACCCGGTGCCCCTCGATGCCGATCGCCGCCGGAGCGGAAAAGGCGAGTCTGCCGTATTCGTAGGCCCCCAGAAACATCTGCGACTGGTCGACCAGGATGAATTTCGCCTCATTGGCGGCACCAGGGTACTTTTTGGGCATCGGGGTGAAACCCTTGATGTCCTCCAGCCGTTTGGGAACCTTGATGGATTTTCCGCCGACAAAGTGGCGCCGGTCCATGCGGTTGAAGCGCAGCACGTCCTGCCAGCGGTCGCCGAAGAGTTTGACCGGGGTGTCGCTCTTCTTCAGTTGCACGCAATCCCATTCTACGCCGTCGTCACTGGGATAGTGGACTGAACAGAGCGAGTTGGTGAAATCCGTGGCGGCGATGCTTCCGGATACGTGCAGCAGTAAGGCGAGCAGGGTAATAAAGCCGGTAAGTACGAATGGTTTCAAGTTGTGCCTCGGCCCTGAAAATATCGAGCAACGGTGACCGCCGCGTTTTTTACCACGTTCTGACGTTCCCCGAGTCGATATGGACAAAGCCTTCACCGGGATAGTAGCCGACCCCCCCAAGCTGCAGGGCCGCAGCAGTGTTTCTGACTGTTCGCAGCTCGATACCGGGGATGGACATGTCAATGGCTTTGCCTGCGAGATGAAGACTGTGCCTGGCAACATGCTGGTTTTGGGACAATAGCAGCGTGTTGTAGGCAGGAGACCGATAGCCGGAGATGATGTGGATCTCGTTACCACCCCCCAGTCTCTTGTCGACGAGGTTTAGGTATTCGATGGTATTGACGTCCATGACGGTCTGCTGGTTGGTGTAGTGGCAGCGCAGAATCCGGTTTATCGCCTGCAGGGCATCGACGTCATAGGTACTGTCCTGGTTCCGGTAAATAACGGAGAGCCGTTCTTTCGTGTGGGTGTTATAGAGCGAAAGCGATCCCCTGTCGGCAAGAAGAGTCTTCGCAAAAGCCGTAGTGCCTCCGCCCAGGGTCAGGGCCCCCGCCAGTGCCGTTTTCAGAAATACCCGTCTGGTGAATTTTTTTGTAAACATGGCGCATCCTCCATCATCCGGTATTCCTCCTTCGTCATTGCATATAAAGGCTGATTAACTAGCAGTCAACAGCTGAACCTGTCAACTCAATTACCTTTAACCTTCCGGACCGGAAGACGTTGAAATCACCAAATTCAAAGACCTTTAGGTGTTGAAGGTGTTGCATATACTGCCTTATCAATTTATTGTATCAGGGGAGAGGTAAAACGTTTGTCAGCCGCCCGACAACAGCAAGGGGAAGTGACTATGCCGGATAAATCAAGTCAGAATGGCTCTATTACAGGAGCGGGCATGAGAACCGTGCTATTCGTGGATGATGATGCGTCTGTTTTGCAGGCAATCCGGCAGCTTTTTTCGGATGATGCCGCCATGCGGCTGCTGGTTGCATCAAGCGGAGAGGAGGCGCTGGAGATCGTTCGCAAAGATGATGTGTGGCTTGTGGTATCCGATAATCATATGCCCGGTATATCCGGAATAGAGCTGCTGGAACTGCTCCGTCATATCTCGCCCAAGACAGGGCGCATCCTGATGACCGCCCATGCCGACCTCAAGACCGCTATTGACGCGATAAATATCAGCGAGGCCTTCCGCTTTATCATCAAACCCTGGGACAACGATGAATTTAAGTCGATTGTGCATGAAGCGGTTGAACGTTCCGAAGTGGTCAGAGAACTGGCGCATTGCGAGATAGGCGCCGTCAGCTCCATCGCCCAGGCAATCGAACTCAAGGACCCTTATACCCGGGGTCATTGCGATCGTGTGGCTGAATACGCATCCACACTTGCCATGAAGGTTGGCTTGTCGAATGAAAACATTATCCATATCAAGTACGGCGGCTGGCTGCATGACTGCGGCAAGATTGGTGTGCCGAAGTCCGTGCTCAATTTTCCGGGAAGACTTGATGAAGCCGGCATGAAGATAATTCACAGACATTCGCTCTGGGGCGCGGAAGTCGCCCGGCAGGCCGGTCTTCCCGCCGAAGTTGTCAACATGATCTTGTATCACCATGAAAAATACGATGGCAGCGGCTATCCGTATGGACTCAAGGGTGAAGAGATTACGCTGGAAGCCCGGATTGTGGCCATTGCCGATGTATTCGATTCCTTAAGGACCCGGCGCCCATACCGTGCGGCTTGCACTAGTCGCCAGGTTCGGGAAATAATGCGGGAAATGTCGGAAGCATTTTTTGATCCGCACCTGATGGGACTGTTTCGGGATATTGCCGAAGAGGTACTGGAAGAAGATGCGCGGCGCGCGGCAATACATCGCCGGGAGCTGGCCGGATAAGGCGGTTGTCATGCCTGGAGGATTATTTTGTGAAAACTGCGGGGGGAGGCTAGAATTGCGACTTCATCCACTCTTCCCACTGGTGGTCGCGGTTCACTTTTACGAAGTCGCCCAGATACTTGTCCGTTGAGCAAATATGATGCGTCAGCCAGTTGACAAGCGTATCCTTGGTGAGCGTAACCAGCTTGTCGGTCGGTCCGTCCTCTTGCATCCTGGACTTCAGATGGTCAAGGTTTTCAAGAAAGCGCTGATGTTCTTCGCAATGGAGCGCCATTTGAGGATAATTGAACTTTCGCTGGAGACTCTCCTCGGCTGCAAAATGTCTCCTGGTATAGTCGTCGAGGAAAAGATAGATGTCCAACAACACTTTTTGCCCTTTTCCCTTTTCGATAGCATCGAGCAAATCATCGAGTTTTGAAAAAAGTTCCTGATGTTGGCGGTCGATCTCTATAACTCCGGTTGAATATTCTTTTTGCCATTTAACCGACATGTCGCCTCCCTTGCTCTTCGCCGAACTGGATCACTTTCCAAGCATAACAATAACACTCGCTTTGTCAATCCGGAAAAATGCGTTCACCGCAGAGCGAAACGAACCCGCGGAACAAACCACGCCTTCTGATTCGACGGCAAGCAGGCGATTTCCATCGGTTCATCCCCGGCGGCGTCAAGGAACGGGCGCTCCCGGCGGCGGTGTGTTCGGCGGCGGATAGACGGGGCGATAGTCCGGAGGGACATATTCGTACTCCGGAGAAGAAGGAGGTACGACGACCGCCCGCCGGCGATAGTATCTCTGTCCGGGATTAAAGACCTGGTTGCCGTGTGAATACATGCATTGCAGATAGGCGGTGTCGTAGCGCCACTGGGCTTCCCTGGCCTCGTACCGGCCCGCATCTGAACCAGACGCGCTGCCGACGAGCAGACCGCTTGCAGCGCCGATAGCCGCACCTGCCCCTGCATTCCCTGATGCTGCTCCGATGGCCGTGCCGATTCCTGCTCCAATGGCTGTACCCACGACCGCGCCTCTGGCCGTGTTCTGATCGGAGATCTGTTGCGGCAGTATGCCAATCTGCCGTTCTGCCGCCTGTCTGCACGCTGAATCTTCGGACAGGAACAGATCATACGGTTTTCCAGGCGCCGGGAACACCCTCACGCTCGGCCCGGTCGGGAGAGTCACACAACCCGCCATCATGATCACACACATAACAGCTGTAAACCAATTCACGAGTCTCACGATTACCACACTCCTTTATTCAGGGGGTGAAGACGATTGGGGCGGCGGAGACGGCACAACCTTCATCCAGCCGTTCGGACACTGTTTCACATACGGGTAGTAGCCCGTCGGTTCCTTGCAGTAATACCAATAGTTTT